>Ga0334888_1003965_pt1 | contig 13882 bp, 14 predicted proteins | sample GraSluR1_MG_FD_207227 | JGI IMG/M metagenome (GOLD analysis project Ga0334888, IMG submission 207227) | Sludge microbial communities from methane-producing bioreactor in Wageningen University, Netherlands - Granular Sludge_3_08-R1 | ecosystem: Engineered > Bioreactor > Anaerobic > Unclassified ...
AGGTGCTCGGAGTATTCTTTAAACATAATCGCCTATCTGTAGTTTATTTTATTTATAATATATTGTATATATAATAATCACTATATGTCAAGCATTAATCCTACTTTTTGCAGTAGCACCATTAATTTGTTTGTAAGGGAAACCCTTATGATGATAAAAGAGCTTTTATCTGCTGGCTATTTTTTCAATGAATGTTTTAATTCTTGGATGGTCAGGATTGCTGAAAAGTTTTACAGGTTCTGTATCTTCTATTATTCTGCCTTCATCCATAAAAATAATACGGTTGGCAACTTCCCCTGCAAATCTCATCTCGTGTGTTACAATAAGCATTGTCATTTTTTCCAGAGCCAGATCCATTATTACTTTCTGCACTTCACCGATCAGTTCAGGGTCCAGAGCGGATGTGGGTTCATCAAAGAGCATAATATCGGGGTTCATCCCCAGGGCGCGTGCTATAGCTACTCTCTGTTTCTGCCCCCCGGAAATTCTCGATGGGAAGGCATTTTTTTTATCAAGAAGTCCGACTTTATCCAGAAGTGCTTCTGCCATGGCAACTGCCTCATCTCTCTTCATCCCACCCACTGTTAAAGGAGCCTCAATTACGTTTTCAAGAACTGTGCGGTGGGGGAATAAATTAAAATGCTGGAATACCATGCCCAGCTTTCTTGCAGTCTGCCTTTTTGATCCCGGGCTTATGCGGTCTTTCTGGTTTATCGGCTTATCAGCGTATACATCACCTTCGATAATTATCCTGCCTGAATCTATCTCTTCAAGGCCGTTAAAGCATCTTAAAAGGGTACTTTTGCCGGAACCGGAGGGGCCGATAATTGCAAGCACATCACCCTTTGATACCTCAAGTGTGGCATCAATGAGTACTTCATGAGTGCCGAAGGTTTTACATACATTTTCTGCCTGAAGAATTACCATATTCTGCTGCCTATTCGTAAATTGAGTATTTTTCTTCGAGTTTTTTGAAAAAGTAGACAATCACTGTTGTCATTAGTAGATATATTACTGCAGCAATAACAAATGGTGTTATTGCAAAATCCCTTGTGAATATCTCCTTCGCTGTTCTTAAAAGGTCACCCATGCCTATAACTACAACAAGGGCTGTATCCTTTACAAGTGATATTGCTTCATTACATGTGGGGGGTATAGTCCTGCGCACAACCTGGGGGAGAATAATTCTCCTCATTGTCTGGAAGTAATTCATATTAAGGGCTTTTGCAGCTTCATACTGTCCCTTATCAATCGATTCTATCCCGGCCCTGTATATTTCTGTAAGATATGCTGAATAATTTATAACAAATGTAAGGGCTGCAGCTGTAAAAGGCTGAAGTGAGATCCCGATAACAGCAAGTCCGTAATATGTGAAAAATAGCTGCAAAAGAAGGGGTGTTCCACGGAACACCCATGTATAAAAGCCTATTGCCAGCCTTAATGAACGGTATTTGGAAATTTTCATTAAGGCCAGCATTATACCAAGGGGGATTGAAAATAGAATTGTAACTGTGTACAGTTCTACTGTAAGAACACTCCCCTTGAGTATAAAGACTGTGGAATTTAAAACATAATTAAAATAACTTTCCATTATTTAACGAGTATATTTTCTCCAAACCATTTTCTGGAAATTTTGTCACCAGTTTCGTCATTCTTAATTTCATCAAGAACTTTGTCCAGTGCTTCTTTAAGGGAACCGTCAGTTTTTCTTATACCAACGCCATACTCTTCTTTTCCAAGATCTTCTTCAAGAACCACATATACGCCAGGTTTTTGAGCCATGCTCCATCTGCCGACGATTTCATCAACTATAACAGCGTCTGTTCTTTTGGAAGCAAGGTCCATAAGAGCCAGTGTATTGTTTTCATATTTTTTAAGCTCTTTAAGTTCCTTTACAACTTCAGGCTTTGTGTTCAGGGCTTTTTCACTGCTGCTTCCAAGCTGGAGGCCCGCAATTTTACCTTTAAGGTCGGCAATAGTTTTGATTTCGCTATCCTTATTAACCATAATAATCTGTTTATTGTTCATGTAGGGTTTTGAAAAAAGAATCTGCTTTGATCTCTCTTCTGTGATAGTCATTCCGTTCCATACAACGTCAATATCACCTTTGTTTAAGCTGAAGATGATTCCGTCCCATGCAACTGATTTGAATTCCGCTTTAACGCCCAGTCTTTTTGCAGCTTCATTTGCAAGGTCAATGTCGAAACCTATGATCTCGTTTTTATCCTTGCTTCTGAAACCCATTGGAGGGAATGCATCATCAAGACCGACAATAAAAAATCCCTGCTCTTTAATTTTTTCAAAAGCCTTGTCATCAGCTGCTTTCTTACCGCATCCTGTCACCATAAAAACAGAAACTGCCAGCATGAGAATAAAAGTTAAAATTCTGCTTTTCATTGAAACTCTCCTTGAAATTATTAGTAAAAATTTTGTTTACATAATGTTAAGTCAATATATGGACTTAAAGTAATTTAATTCAATAATTATTTATGGATCATTCCTGATTTTTGGGAAAAGTAATAATATATAGGGACATGCAGATAGAGGGGGAGCAATGGGGAGAGTTAAGCTTAAGGAGCTTGATGAGTACAGATTTAAACATGAGTTAAGGATATCGATTTCTCATTTAAATTTCGGCGGTCATGTGGGGAATTCGCAGATGGCAGACCTGGTTCATGACGGCAGGTATCAGATGCTGCAAAGCCTTGGGTTAAGCGAGGCAAATTTCGGAGACGGGAGAAGCGGTATAATTATGGGGGACCTTGTGATTAATTTCAAGGCTGAACTTTTTATGGATGATATAGTTCTGATAGAGTCAGATGCAGGTGAGATAAGTGAGAAGGGGGTAAGGTTTTTTCACCGCATCTCCAAAAACGGGGTAACCGCTGCTGTTGCGGAAACCGGCTTTGCCGCATTTGATTATATGGAGAGGCGTGTGAGCAGACTTCCCGATTTTTTTGTTCAGAAGCTGAATGAGTATAAGGGATGAAAATTAACCGATATTTATTCATATGCCCTCACCCGCACTTCGCTATCGCTTGTGCACCCTCTCCCATCAAGTTGGGAGAGGGTTTTATTACACTTTTCAAAATTTTCATTAAGTAAATTTTTTTTCAAAAGAGCCCTCTCCGTGCGGGGAGGGCGCGCCGGTAGGCGGGGTGGGGTCACTTTGAAGTTAATGAAAAAACTCCGTCCCATTTTTGAGTTGGCGGTTTTTTCATAAAATCCTCACAGCGTTTGATGTATGTTTTTAACGGGCCGTCATCAGGAATTATTATAAGAGCATCCTGAAAAGATTTATGAGCCTTCTTCCACTGTCTTGAAGCAAAAAGCTCCAGTCCCTGATTATATAATTCAATCATATCGTACACTTTCTGCGGCAGGTCACCCTTTCTGCTTAAAAGTTCATATATATTAATCGCTTCAGTTTTACCCATTACACGGATAGTGTCGAGCTTCCTGGCTTCAATATGATCTTTAGCGCCATTAAGAGTAAATTCACTTATCATGGCAGTGGTGCTGTAGAACTTGTTAGCCCCTTCAAGCCTCGAAGCAAGGTTTACAGAATCCCCCATTGCAGTATAGTCCATTCGCATGCGGGAACCCATATTTCCTACAACCGCGTCCCCTGTATTCATGCCCATACGAACAAAAAGTTCATGCTGGCCAACCTCTCTCCAGTGCTCCTGCATCTCCCGCAGTCTTTTTTTCATGTCAATTGCAGCCATGCAGGCCCTTATTTCATGATCAGGATATGACTGTGGTGCGCCGTAAAATGCCATAATGGCATCACCTTCATACTTGTCTATTGTACCGCCATGAGAGATTATAATATCTGTCATTTCAGAGAGATATTCATTAAGGAGAGCAACAAGCTCAGGGGGAGCGAGTTTTTCAGAAAGTGTGGAAAATCCCGCCACGTCTGAAAAGAAAATAGTTATGGGCCTGTTTTCTCCGCCAAGCTCCAGGGATTCAGGGTGTTCAAGAATCTGGTTAATTACATCAGGGGCGATATAGCGGGAAAAGGCCCCTTTGATAAACTTTTTCTGTTTCTCTTCACTTATAAGCTTTATAGAAATAATGGAGAAAGAAGGGATAAGGAGGGCCAGGTTTGATCCCAGCTGCTCTATCCAGATATTTGCAAAATCGAAAAGAAGAAATATAATTATATTGAGAAAAACAAATGAGAGAATCCCTGTTAGGAGGGATCTTCTTGCAGGGAGTTTCTGAATAACAAAACCTGCTGCAAGCGCTATTACGAGGAAGAGTAAAATTGAAAAAAAGAATCCCGGTTTGGAGATATACTCTCTGTGGATTATTGTGTTGATGGTATTAAGATATGTGCCTACGCCGGGATACTCATTATGAAGGGGTATGGAGGCAATATCATGGGTGCCGGTTGCTGTTAAGCCTATTATGAGAACCTTGTCCCTCACACTTTCAGCCATAAGAACAAGTTCAACAGCCTTTATATCGCCATTTACAAGTGCCAGCTCATTTTTCAGTTCATCAGAAGGTGAGATTTCCAGTTCTTTTTCTATCTCCTTCTTTTCCTCAAAAAGCATATTGAGGTAGCTTTTTTTAATTTCAGTAAGTTCTTTCTGAAGAGATGTAATCTGAAGAAGCAGTTCTTTCTTCTCAGCGTCATCAGCTGTTCTGCTTAGTTTGTTCCTCGCCTCATTAATGGTGCCGGAAAGCTCAGCCCTTTTCTGGATTCCGGCAATTCCCCCTGCGTTATCGAAAAATTCATAAACTGCATCAGCAAACCTGGGATATTCAAGAAGAGAGTAAAATGGGATAAGTGTGAATGATTCCTCCCTTGGGCCGGGACCTGCCCAGTTTACAAAAACCATCCCCTCTCTGTCTACAGGTATAACAATATCTTCTGTAATGTTGTCTTTTGCATTATAGGCTTCCCGGAGTATAATATTTTTTCCTGGATTTACAATGATATTCTCTTTTTTTACATTGCAGTTATCTATGAGCATTGCAAGTGCAAGGTTGAAGTAAAGCCTCCCTTCAAAAGCCTGGACAAGGCGTACTCTTCTGATTGTTCCGTCAATGTCGGTAAATCTGTTTACAAAGCCGAAGTTTTTAGCTGAATCCATAAGTGACGGTATGGGGTATACTATGGTTTTTGTATTTTCATCTGTAAGATTGACAAACTCCTTCTCTCTCCCGGGAGGTACAGGTATGGATGCCAGATTAATAAAACGCTCCCTGGCTTTTTTAAACTCATTTGTATTTTGCCTTTTTGCAACATCATCTGTGACCTTATCCTGTGAAAAAGTATATGATAGAATTACAGATCCATTCCCCTTTATACCCTGTGAGAAAATTTCATCATTGTCCCGTATAAGGGAGGGGAATTCATCAGGGTTAATGGTTGTTCCGGCAGAAATTTTACCCGTTAAAGTGCTGTATGCCTCATCATTTATCTGTTTTGGTGAAGCATCAGGATACATAATATCAAAGGAAACCTGTGAGGCACCAAGCTCTTTTAATACTTTAAGCCCTTCAGCATAGATGTCTCTGGTCCAGGGAAACTGCCCCAGGGCTGTGGTACTGTGTTCATCAATATCGAGGAAATATAATTTGTTCCACTCTTTAACAGAAGGTTTACCCTGGAAGCGGAGATCGTATAGTTTCAGCTCAAAGAAATTATAGGCATCTGTAAAACTGAATGGTACTATTATTAAAAATGCAGCTAAACCGATCAGGGGGCCTGAGAACCTGTTCTGGTCAAAGAAATGGTTGATTTTCTCAAAGAATTCGGTTCTGTTAAAGTTTTTTAGAAATTTCAATTATGGCCTCCGGAATTGGGTTGTGGTTTATTAAGGGTTTAATTTTAAAGGGGCTGTCTTAAAAGTCGGATTTGTAAAGGATTTGTCATTCCGGTTTTGCAACTTCAATTTTTGCAAATACCGGAATCTTCTGATATAATCAGGCATTAAAGATACCGGCATTCCGCTTCGCTACAGCCGGTATGACAAGGAAATTACTTTTTGGACAGGCTCATGTGTCATCAGAAGCTGAAATTAAATCCGGACTGGATATAGTGAATGTCCTCCTGTGCGTCTGAGTATGCATCTCCCGGGAGAAAAATTCCGTAATTAAGATAAAAAGACATGTCATAGAATATCTGCCATCTAAGTGAAAGATCAACACCGTGTCCGATATGCTTATTATCTTCACCGGCTGCACCGGACTTAATTGAAGATTCTGCTACATCCTTCATGTAATAGGCGTATTTAACACCTGCAGTCATCTTTTTAATGTATGGTGACTGAGCTTCAGCAAAGGGTGTAAAAGATGCCCCGCCTCTGAAAATATGAATATTACTCAGTGTTGGCTTTAATGCAAATCCCCCTGAGAATGTTCCAAAAGAGATAAAACCGCTATCATCCTCTGTGGAACTTCCCCTGTTCCCTGTTGTGTAATCATTTCTGTCTTTATCTCCGGAACCGTAGGCATACTGGAGTGAAAGTACAGGGTTAAGTTTAACAGGTATATAATAATTTAAACCGGTGTTTACAGCATAGGCAGCTATTGTAGATTTTTCATATGTATCGGAAACATAGCTTTCACCGGTTTCATAAATAAATTCACCGTAGTAAAAAAAATCTTTAAGAAAAACCCCGTTGGCGCCTGCGCCGTAATACTGGGAATTATAGCGCGATTTTGTCCCTGCATCTTCATCTGCCTGGTCGATCTGTGCCATGCCGAAGATATAGAGGTTCTGGTTAGAAACAGATGTTGCTAGCTGACCTCCTGCAAAGATTCTTTCAGCACCGTCTGCAATATCCCTGGTACTGAGGCCGTAGGGGTTATTGTCTTTTAGTAAAAGGCCTGTGTATAGTCCGAAAACCTTTACATCAACCAGGCGTGAGAAATAGAGGAGCTCTGCACCATCACCCCTGCCGTTTAATACTACACCTGTGCCCAGGTTGTAATATTTTCTCCCTGCGGAGAAAACTATATTTCCTGAGGCAGTTGACTGGGAAAAATAGGCCAGGTCAAGGTCGAGAACATTGTCATTCTCTATGCCGCCATATGCTGTTCCTGTGTCAGCAAGTACTGCAAGATATGAATTTTTTACCCGTATATAGAGGAAGCTGTTATTCCATAGAGCTGATTTCCCCCAGACACGTGCATTGATAATTGATGAAGTGAGTGAACTGCCGCTGTCCTTTTCATATACCAGCACAGGATTTAAAATAACTCCATATTGAAAGCCTTTTGTTTTATAGGATGTGTCAGGCGTAAGAAATGCCATATCCTCACTGGCATCCTCGCTGTAGAAGAAGCGGTCTTCATCTGAAACAGGGGCCTGCGCTAAAAGTCCTGTGGAAACAAGTAGAAGAGATATAATTAGAAACAGATCAATTTTTTTCATGATTATTCACCTTTTTTATCGCTTATAAGCGACATCAGTTCAAGAAGTTCAGGCCCGCTCAATCTGTCCAGTTCACTGGCATCACCAGGCATAAGTGAATCAGCAGCACATGCCCTGTAAGCGTATCTTTCCGATTTAAAGATACGGTACATAAAGCTCCCTTTAAGGTTTAGATATCTTGCAGTCATAAGAGCTGCCATACCTCTGGTAAGGGGGGCGTCTTCACTGTATTTCAGTGCAATTCCCTGCTCATTAAGGTATGCAGATTCTGATGTAAAATTCCCGGCCCTTGCACCGGCAGATGCGGCAAAAAGCTTAACAGCATCCCCGTATGTGGCGGAAGCTTTGCTGTCAAGTGAGTGAATAAAATCGAGCTGGCTTATATTCTGGGCTGATGCAGCAGAAAATATAAGAATAAAAAGTGGTATTATTATTTTCTTGAAATAATTTCTCATAATAGATGTCCTTTTTGTAAATTTACTTTATATCCTTAATAAGGCTAAGGCCATGTTATTTCAATAATAGTGGTTGCGTCACCACCACCAGAGCCGGCCAGATTATCAATAACCGATGTATCTCCATCGGGCGAACCTGTCTGGTCTGTTCCTGTGAAAAGGGCTGTTTCAAGCTCATCCGGTGTGAGTCCCTGTCCATATACAGAAGCAAAGGATTTATCCTTAACATCGCCCAGAATGTGCCCTGGCTTCCCTTTACCTTTTTCCTGAGTAAATTTCTGCCGTCCTGAAATATTATTGCTCTTGCCGAGCCTGTTTTTTCCTTCAATTTCACCACTCACAACCTCAACGGTCATTCCTGTGCCCGGCCCGTAGCCTATATTCTCCTCTGTGCCCCGCACACTGGAAGTTGCAACCGGAGTGGAGACCTTGAAAACAGTTTTAACATTACTGTCCCTTGGAACACGGGCATTAACCCCTCCGCGTTTGAGGCCGATATGTGTATCTGTTGATGTGGCTGATTCTTTGCTGAAAACCTGAATCATTGAAAGGGGCTTTACCGTAACTGTGTGGTTTAGTCTGTTGAGCCGTATTTCAGCTGATGAGTTTGCGCCTGTACTTATGCGTGAACCCTCTTTAAGAACCTGGTTAACCTTTAGCGGCACCCAGTTTCTGCCGTCCCTGTATGCAACAGTCCCTTTTACACTGACGGCTTTAATTTCAGCAAAGAGAGAAGTGCTGAAAAGGAGGAGAAATGAAAGTGATATGGCGATTTTTATAGTTTTCATAAAAAGAGCTCCTTTGTAAAAAATTGTTGCAAATATGGAATAGTTATTTTATTTTTTCAATTATTAAATATAAAAAAAGTAATATTTAAACACTATTTTATTTGCAATTACTCTTCTGTAATGTATTAATATACATTAATAATTAAGATTATTGCAAACTTTTTGAGGTGAATAGGTGAATATATGAAAAAGATAATAATATCATTAGCAGCAGCATCAGTGCTTCTTTTTACAGGGTGCTTTATAGATTCAGATACAGCAACAGTTCGGATTAATCTGGGGAATATCCCTGTTGCAAAGGTGGAGAAGAAGTCGCTTATTGACAGGTTTTTGATGATTTTTGCGAAAGAGGCAGTGGCGCAGAGTGTGCCTGGAGATTTAGGAATAAGTGAAATTAATTTTAAAGTTTTTGAAGGAGATTCGCTTCTTGTTGAAAAAAATATATTAATTAGTGAATACCCCGTTGATAATATTGTAGAATTAACTGTACCTGCCGGAACTAACCGTGTAATCAGAATAAGTGCTAAAGATATAGGGGGCGCTTTACCAGCAAAAGTTGTGTATGGTGTAATGATTACAACTGATTTGCCTTCGGGACAAACTAAAGAAATAAAAGCATATATGCAGGGAGTGCCTTATGAGTTATATTTCACATTTGTCGAAGAGTCTTTTATGATATACTGGATGATGGAAGGGCCAGAAAAAAACGATATAGATTCTTTTGTTATTGAATGGTCTGTTGATAATGAAATTTATGTTAATTTGTTGCAAGTGTTAGAAGAAGGTACTTTTGGAATAGAGCCTATTTCAGAAGGAATGTATTCTTGTAGTATTAGTTCTGGTTCACCAGTTTTGCCTTCGCATTTTATACGGATCAAAACAGTGGATGGAGAAAATATCGGGATATTTAGTGCATCTGTTCCGGTTACTGGAACTTGATATTTATAAAAATAACTTTATCCATTAATAATATAAAGAGCTCATCCTCCAAAAAGGGATGAGCTCTTTTATTCATTGACCCCTTCCCCACAGTGGAGAAGGGGGAATAGTGACCAGTATATTCTGCAGATGGTGAATTTATAGTTTGATGAATTTGTTCAGACCTCACCCTCCTAACCTCCCTCTCCACAGTGGAGAGGGAGGAATAGTGACTAATATTTTCTGGAGGTTCTAAAATATTAGTTTGATAAATCTTAAAGTATTATGTGAAACCTGCAATTTCATGCTTCGAAGCCCTCTCTACTGTGGCTCACTTCTACCCACTTCTCGACAGCCCCCTAAATCCCCCGGAGGGGGACTTAAAAAATAAGTTTGGAAATTAATTTTAACTTAAAAAACGCTTTATTTTAGAATTGTTTGTTATTCAACTTAAACCAAGTCCCCCTCCGGGGGATTTAGGGGGCCAATACACCGGATAAAGGCACTCACTAAAAGAATTTTCGCAAAATATCTTTTATCATTTTGATGGATCTCGACTTGTGGGTAGTAATGAGCCACTGTGGGGAGGGGCGGCCCGGAGGGCGGGGTGGGGTCAACAATAAGGGCTCTGACCCACCTCTTGTATTTTTTCTATTGTAAACGGTGTAACTAATTACTGTAATCTGATAGAATAGAAAGAGTCAGTTATATATTAGCATTGACTGGGGAGAAGAGACCGGTTAATATAAGTGTAAGAAACAGGGATATAAATATTTCCGGCAATGAATTTAAGGATTAATCAGCTTGATGCACTAAGGGGTTTTGCTGTAATTTTAATGGTACAGCAGCACCTTATTTCATGGCTCTGGGAAGTAAGGTGGGTTTCCTATTCACTTACATTTCCTGAATATCCTGTAATGATGATTTTAAATTTTTTCGGGAATTTTGCTGCTCCGCTTTTTCTTCTCCTTTCCGGTACAGGTGCATTTTTATTATTTGAAAAAACTGAAATAAGAAAATTTGAATTTCTTAAGCGCGGTTTATTTATTATTTCTTCCGGATACCTGCTCAACATTCTTTCTCCCCACTGGTTCAGTCCGGGATCATGGTATATTCTTCACACGATCGGAATCGGGATAATTCTTGCGCCATTCTTCATCAGATTACGGATATTATATCTTTTGGTTTTGAGTTTATCTGTAATAGCTGCTGCTCCGCTTATTATGACTTTCCTGAACACTCCCCTTAATATGGGAAATAATTTCATGAATGATATCGCAAGGACTGGCGGAATTATCCGACTTGCAGCAGCAGAGGGGCATTTTCCTCTATTCCCATGGACAGGTTTTTTTATAACAGGTATTATTTGCGGGAAGTGGATTAAAAAAGAGAGATTTTTAAATATTCTTATGTTATCAGGTTTTTCTCTGGCAGCAGGGATATTTCTCGCATTTTGCTATAAATACGGCTTCTTTTTTGCTACAGGCGGGACCTTTTTCCGGTTTTTTGTTTTTACTCCATTTATTTATCCGTCGCATATTTCATTTATTTTAATGCTTCTGGCAATTTCTTTGCTCATTCTTTTGTTATTCTATAGGATACTTTACCGCAGAGATTTTCTTCCTTTCAGCTTATTCAATGCAGTGGGCAGATTATCCCTTACCTGGTTTTTTGTTCACATAATACTATTCAATGAAATTTTTCGTGCTGCAGGTTTTCATGGGAATCTGACAGCATGGAAGGCAATAATTACCAGCGCTCTTTTTATGATAATAATGCTTTTCCTTTCGCTAAAATGGCAGAAGTATAATTATTTCATGAGCCTGGAATGGGTAATGAGAAAAGTTGTAAAATCCAAAAAATAATTTTGTTTTTTCAATTTTTTTATTAAACTGAATTTATAAACTCTTTATGGGAGGGGGATATGAATTTCAAAAAATCTGGTGTTATAATATCTATTTTAATTATTTCATTTCTTACTGCAGGTATTTTTAATTCAGGGTGTTACCTCAGTGATGATGAAACACGGGTTACAATCAGGCTCCAAAGGAATGATTTAGGAATGAACTATTATATTCCTGAAAAGAGAATGATTGACAGGGTGCTGGAATTTTTCAGTACGCCGTCGTACGCATTTTTTGGCTGGAATAGTGTGATAGGTGATCTCACTTTAAAAGTTAGAAGTTCATCATTTAATGAAATTATTTTTGAAATTCCTTCAGATGCGACTTCTTATACTGTTGTTGTACCAGCTGTTAGCAATGTGACATTTGAAATAACGTCTTTAATAACAGAGGGAGAAACGGGTGATGTTCCTCAAAATTGGGGTGGGCATACAACTGTTTCTCTTTCTCCGGGAGAGCAGGAAATATCAATAAGCATGATTCCAATGACTAAGATTACATTTGTTTCAGGATCGACTCATCTTACAGTTAATTGGATAATAGACAACATTCCTGCATATGTTACTTCATATAATGTTTATAGATCTGACACTGAAGCTGGCCCTTATGGCTATAAAGGTTTATCTGGAACATCATCCTTTGATGATTTTGATGTAGATTATGGACGAACCTATTATTACAGGGTAAGTACTGTTTCAACTTATGGGGAAGGGGTAATGAGTGATCCCGTTTCTGGAACATCTGAATAATTTGGATATTGAATTAATCTTTAACAATGTTTGAAGAATATTAACGTTCATATCTCAATAAATATTTCTCAGGCTGCTCAAGCGCTTCAAGCTCAATATCTTCATCAATCTTAAATTTGATCATGACACTTTCTGTGATATAGGAAGAATCCGTTCTTTAGCAAGATCAGCAGCATAGGTGATAGATGCTATAATATCTTCCGGATTAAGAGAAGGATAGCTGGCAATAATCTCTTCTGTAGATATGCCTGCTGCAAGATTATCGAGAATTACAGAGACCATAATTCTTGTCCCCTTTATACAGGCTTTCCCATGGCAAATATATGGATCAGTAATAATTTTTTCTCTCCAGTCCATAAAACCTCTTTGAGAATTTTTCTCTTTTTTCAATTATTAATCCCTCTAAATCCTGCTGACTTCACGCAAGGAGTGAACCTTTTTTTAATCCTAAATAATATAATCACAAGTAAGCGCTAGTAATCAAATATCCTGGAACAGGATTTGACCTCCAAATATTAAATAGATACAATAATTGCTGGTGAAAAAACAATTATTGTCAAGAAATCATAAATTGTAATTAAGGATATAATTGACGGCAAGGTGATTAATCTCAGTAAAATAATATTGACTTTCATAATTTTAGATATAAAGTTAATTTGTTTATCAGTTTACAGATATAAGACTTGAATGCAAAGAATTTTGTTATATATTTCATTTATTACATAATCTGAATACTCCAGGGGGATATATATGATAGCAATAAGGGAAATAAAAAAGCCTATAAATCAGCAGATAATAATAGATCTTCCTGATGATTTTAATGCCAGTGAAGTTGAGGTCATTATTATACCTCTTGAAAATGAAAAGGAACCTGGAAAGTTAAGGATTTTTGGTGTGGGGAAAGATCATATGAAAATCAATGAGTCATTTTATGAATCAGCAGATGATTTCGGGGAATATATGTGATGCAGTATTTACTCGATACTAATGTATTACTATGGTATATTCAGGGAGATAAACGTCTTCCTCAATCAATTCAAAGTTTTATTAGTAATCCGGAAAATGATATTTTAATCAGTGCAGCAAGCATCTGGGAGATTTCTATAAAATATAGCCTTAAACAGATTGAGTTGTTTCCGGATCTGGAATCCTATATGGAGAAGTATATTCTGAACGGATTGTATAAGATAATTAATATTGGAAGTGAACATGCAATGTATGTATCAAAACTTCCCTTCCATCATCGAGATCCTTTTGACCGATTAATTTTTGCACAGAGCGTTATTGAAAGAATTGAACTGTTATATACGGATCATATTTTCGATAAATATAAGTCTGATCTATAAGTTTCAATAGAGTTGTAAACATACCATTTTAACAGTCATTTTGTTAACTTTGAGTCGAATAAGGGCTATAATCGACTCAAGAATTGATTCAATTAAGGCGGCATATGGCTGGTATATTGATGGGGCTTTACCTGATAACAGGTTAAATAAAAACAGATGGCAAAAACCCCCTGTTTTTATTAAAATCTATAAAACGATTATCTATTAATGGTGCTACTGCAAAAAGTAGGATTAATGCTTGACATATAGTGATTATTATATATACAATATATTATAAATAAAATAAACTACAGATAGGCGATTATGTTTAAAGAATACTCCGAGCA
>Ga0334888_1003980_pt1 | contig 13846 bp, 7 predicted proteins | sample GraSluR1_MG_FD_207227 | JGI IMG/M metagenome (GOLD analysis project Ga0334888, IMG submission 207227) | Sludge microbial communities from methane-producing bioreactor in Wageningen University, Netherlands - Granular Sludge_3_08-R1 | ecosystem: Engineered > Bioreactor > Anaerobic > Unclassified ...
GGCGGGGTACGGGGCGCGAGTCATGGCTGGTTGGCGGGATGCATCTGCGCGGCCAGACAAATCACGGCGCCGCCCGCACGATGGGACGACGCCGTGTTCTGAGCACAGGACGAGACCATGCGCGTGCCACTACTTGGCGCGGATCACGTCGAAGAGGTGGCGCGTCTCTTTGCTGGGCGCGATCTTGAACATGCGGGCCAGCGTGCGCTCCAACTGGCGGTACTGGGCCACCGCGTCATCAATGCGCCCCTGCTGGTAGTAGATCATCATCACGTCGCGGTGCACGTCTTCCCAATCGGGCTTTTCGCGCAGGGCGCGCAGCAGGTAGCCGAGCGCCTGATCCATCTCGCCCAGCCCGCGATGGTAGCGGCCCAGCCCGATCAACGCCTGAGCGTACTTGCTCTGCAATTCCTGGCGACGCTGTTCCACCCAGGGCATGGTGATCGTGGGCAGGAAGGGCGAGCGGTAAAGCTGGATGGCCTTGTACCACAGGGCGGGGGCGTCCGTCTCGAACTCGATGGCGGCGTCAATGGCCCGCTCGAACAGACTCGTGTCGTAGTGGATGCTCAGCCTCGGCGATGGGACGTAGAAGCCGGATTGGTAATTGGTCAGTTCGTGGCCCAGTCGCTCGGAGATTTTGCGCTTGGTGACGTGAAAGACGTTCGTCGCCTCCTTGACCGACATCTTGGGCCAGAAGACGCTGAAGATCTCGTCGCGCGTGACCATCGGGTGATCCACGAAGAAGTAAAACAGGTGCTTGGGCAGCGAACCTTCCCAACTGATGACCGGGCGCCCGTCCATGTACACATGCCCGCCGGACAGAGCGAAGACCTCAAGCTGGCCACGCCCCGGCTGGTCGCCGAAGATACCCCCGGCGATGGCCCGGTCATTGCCCACTACCTCGGCCTGCCCGGCATGGAGCAGGTCGTTCCAGGGCTGCACGCCGAGCAATCGCGCGTTGATCACGATCTGCACATGATCGGGCAGCTTGCCGGCCAGCGCGCGGAAGAAGCGGTCGGCTGCCGCGTCGAAGGTCAGGTTATCGAACTGGTCGAGCAGCAGCAGAAACTGATCACGCCGCAGCGCGGCCAGGTCAGCGACCAGGGCGCTGGCCAGGTCTTCGGGACCGGCTTTAGCGTCCAGCGCGGCGCGCGTCTGGCCGCCGAAGGAGGTTGTAGGAGCCAGGTCAGCGGTCATATGGCGCAGCCAGTCTGTCAGGGAGGCATCGTCCGTGCCGAGCGCGTAATAGACCACCTGGTGCGCATAGACATCGAGCAGCATGGCGACCAGCGCGGTGCGGCTGCGATGCCGGGGGTAGATCAGGATGAGCGGCTTGTCGCGGAGCTTTTGCTCGAAGAGCGGATACGTGGTCTCGGTGACATATTCGAGTAGCGCGGGCATGCGTCGGTCCCTTCTTTCGCCTGGTGCCTGGCAAACAGCAAGTGCCCTAACTGGTCGCAGGGCAGCAAAATGTGACAGTCATGCCCTCTGCACGCAAGCTCCCCACCCCCTGGATGACTTGGCGTCCATACAGGCTGGGCCGTCTTTGGTGAGTATTGGGAAACCTCTCTAGATAATTATGACAGCATAACGGCTTTGTGTCAATTATGATACACTTTAACCGAAACAAATGCCAGTTTGTATTTGCTTATTGCCACCCTTACTGCCCGCACCGGCAGCTACCCCCAGCCCTATGAAACCGCTATAATTCTGGCACGCGCCGATCGGTAAGCGACGTGTGTGGAGAAACACCCTCATGCTATCCTATAGAATGCTCGTATCCCTGCTGGTGGGGGGGCTGCTCGCTCTGTCCGCGTGCGCCTCTTCCAACGATGAGAGCAACTTCGTGATGCCCACGCTGGCCAGCCTGGAGACCATCCCCACAGCGGTTTTTCTGACCGAGAACGCCCCACCTCCCGGCTTTGCGACGCTGGCGCTTGACCCGATCGAACGCGGGCTGGCCGCCCACCCTGGCTGGACCTACACCGTCAGCGGCAGCTTCGAGGGCGTGTTCGACGCGACGGGCGAGCCGGCGGCGGGGACAATCAGCGTCCAGGTGCAGGGCAACGAGCCAGGGCAGACGCGGCGCGCGGTGCTGGAGATCGAAGGGCGGGCTTTCCTGCCCGGCGAAGCCTGGCTGCGCCTGGAAGGGGTGCGCTTCAGCAATGACTACTATACAGTGGACGTGAACGGCCAGTGTACCACAGACGGCGGCGAGCAGGCCGGTGGGGCGGCCATCGCCGATCTGTCGGCGGGGCAGGTCATCGGCGGCGTGGCTCAGGCCCTGCCCACCGGCCACCGCCAGACGCTCGACGGGCTGCCCGCCTGGCAATACACGTTCACCCCCGCCGACGCCCGTCTGCCAGCGATTCACCCCGGCCCAGGCGGGACGGTGACGCTGGCGGCAGACCTGTGGTTCGCGCCGGAGGTTAACGCTGTGCTGCGCTACGAGGTCACGGCGGCGGTGAGCGGTGTGCACCTGCTGTGGACGGATCGCACGTCGTCCACCGTGTCCGGCACGCTGACGCTGCGCTACGCGCTGGACGCGGCGACGCTGGACACGCTGCCCAATATCTCCGTCCCACATGGGTGTTAGGGGGCGTGTATGGAAATCCCCTCACCCCTGCGCCCCTCTCCCTCAACGGGGCGAGGGGAAACCCCGTACTTGGCTCCCCTTCTCCCCCTGGAGGGAGAAGGGGGAACAAAATCGGCTCACCAAACACGCTCTAAGGCCGGTTTGTGGTCTGGGAGTGGCTCTTCACGTTACCTTACCCCCGCTCGGCGCTGACGCGCCTTGCCAGCCGAGCACAGCAAGGCTGGGGGTGAGGTCAATGCCCCCGCGTCAAGCGAATCGCTGACAACGTTAGCAACGTTAGCACAGCACCCGCTCGCTCACCCTTGCCAGCGCCCGGCCCGGCGAGTATACTAGCGCCCATCTGCGGGGTGTAGCGCAGTTGGCCAGCGCGCTGCGTTTGGGACGCAGAGGTCCCCGGTTCAAGTCCGGGCACCCCGACAATCCCTGCAATTTCGTAAGCGCCCGAACGCACTCTGTTCGGGCGGTCTTGTCTTGAGGGGCAGGGGCGCTGGCTTGAACTCTTGAAGCCAGGTGAAAGCCTGGTCGCCCGCAACATTCGGCCCTCTCTGGCGTATAGTGTTATGGCGCGGTTCCCCGCAGCCTCACGGCGCGCTCCCGATCCGGGCGTCTGCCGTGCCGCGAAGCACCACGTACCACACGTGAGACATCAGAAAGCGAACCTACAATGACTCAAACAGCAGCCAACCACTCCGTCGTGCGCACCGAGAGCCTGCGCAAAGACCTGAAGATGGGCGAGGTCGTCGTGCACGCCGTGCGCGGCGTCTCGCTGAGCGTCGCCCCCGGCGAGTTCCTGGGCATCATCGGCCCGTCGGGCAGCGGCAAGTCCACTCTGCTGGGCATGATCGGCGGGCTGGATTCACCCACTGACGGGCGCATCTTCATTGACGGGCAGGACATCACCGACCTGGACGAGCGCGCCCTCACCCGCGTGCGCAACGAGAAGATCGGCTTCGTCTTCCAGTTCTTCAACCTCATCCCGACCCTCTCCGCGCTGGAGAACGTGGCCCTGCCGGTGCAGTTCGCCCGCCAGCGCAAGCACAACCCCAACAAGCGCGCTAAAGAACTGCTGACCCTGCTCGGCCTGGGCGACCGGCTCGGCCACCGCCCGTCGCAGCTTTCGGGCGGGCAGCAGCAGCGCGTGGCCCTGGCCCGCGCTCTGGCCAACGAGCCGCCGTTGCTGCTCTGTGACGAGCCGACCGGCAACCTGGACACCGAATCGAGCGAGGTCGTGCTGCAGGCGCTGCGCAACGTGCAGCAGCAGCTTGGCACGACGATCATCGTCGTGACCCACGACATGGAAGTGGCCTCGCAGTGCGACCGCCTTGTTGCGCTGGTGGACGGCAAGATCGCCCAGGACGTTGACGCGCGTTCCACCGCGCAGATGGAGGCGATCCGGATGCTGAAAGACAAGCGTTCCACCGGCGAGCTTAAGCCTGTGACCGTCAACGGGCGTTAAGCGGGGGCGGCCATGATCGAACAACTCAGGTTCTACGTTCGCCACTCGCTCAACGATCTGCGCGTCAACAAGCAGCGCACGCTGTTCGCCCTGCTGTGCATCGCGGCGGGCGTGGCGGCTATCGTCAGCCTGCAAACGCTGGGCGTGATGATCGAAGACACGCTGACCGGCAGCCTGCAGGAAAGCAACAAGGGCGACATTCGCATCAGCCCTTCCGATACCGATTCCTCCAATGCTGTCCAGCGTGGCAAAGATGAGGGTGTCATCGCGACGGGCGGCTTATTCGGCGGCAATATCTTCACGCCCGAAGGGGTGCAGATCATCGGCGACTGGTTCGCCGAGCACTATCCTGGCAGCACCATCACCTACCTCCACGCGCTGGGCGGCCCTGCCGGCGGCGCGACGATCAGCAACCCGCGCAACGACACCGAGCAGACGTTCGTCTCGCCCTTCATCGTCGAAGTAGACCGCTACCCGCTCTATGGGGCGCGCAAAGCCGAGGACGGCACGCCGCTGGGCGAGCTGATCCAGGCCCCAACCGACATCGTGATCAGCCGCAACCTGGCCGACACGCTCGACGCGCAGGTTGGCGACACGCTGGCGCTGGCCGGGGCCAACGAGCGGTTCACGCTGCGCGGCATCGTGCCCACCTCCGAAGAAGCTGGCTTCGACAATTTCGCCGGCAACCTGATCGGCTACTACTACCTGGATGTGTCCGCCGTGCCGCTGTTCAATGGCGGCATCCCAGAAGGGGCCGCCGAAATCTACGTGCGCCTGGGCGACCCGGCGCAGGTCGAGTCGGTGACGCGCGGCGTGCACATACGCTTCCCCTACGTGGACACGACCAACACCGCTGACCTGGAGGAGATGAACAGCGACATCGCCGACGCCATCAACCAACTGGTGGTGATCATGGGGCTGGTCTCGCTGTTGATCGGCGGCATTGGCATCGTCAACACCATGCTGGTCATCGTCAGCCGGCGCACGACCGAGGTGGCCGTGCTCAAGACCATCGGCCTGGAGGCTGAGCAGATCACCGCCCTGTTCCTGGTCGAGGCGGTGCTGATGGGCATCTTCGGCAGCCTGATCGGGATCGCCCTGGGCTGGGTCGCCGCCTATGCGATCAAGGGCGTGGCCGAGAACTTCCTGGCCCAGACGCTCACCTTCCGCATCACGCTCAGCCCGCCGCTGACCGGCTTCGTCGTCGGCGTCATCGTCACGACGATCTTCGGCTTCCTGCCGACGCTGGCTGCCGGGCAGGTGCGCCCCAACCTGGTGCTGCGCCCGTCGGACACGGTCGTGCCGCGCGCCGGGCGCGCCCGCTCGTTCGCCGCGCTGCTGTTCGTCATGATGGCCATCAGCCTGGTCGCCCAGCCGCTGATCAACGACCTGCTCTCAGAGCAGACGATTCGCGCGGCGGCGATGGGCGTGGGCGGGTTCCTCGGCCTGCTGATGGGCCTGACCCTGCTGGCGGGCGGCCTCTTCGCTGGCTGGACGCGGCGCAAGCTCTGGCGGCGCATAGTGCGCTGGGTGGTGATGATCCCCGGCCTGCCGCTGCTAGGAGCCGCCTTCGGCTATGCCGTGCCCGCCCTGCTGATCCTGTTCGCCACCTTCATCAATGTCGCCGTGCTGTACGCCGTGCTGTGGGTGATCATCTGGCTGGTGGGGCGCTTCTTGCCCACCTGGCGCTTCGTGGACCTCAAGCTGGCGCTGCGGGCGATGCTGGTCAACAAGGGGCGCGCCGCGTCCACGCTGCTGGCGCTGGTGGTGGGCGTGTTCACGCTCAGCCTGATCACCATGCTGGCGACAGCGATCACCAACCGCTTCGAGCAGGTGCTCGAAAATGAAGTGGGCGGCAACGTGATCATCTTCGCTGCGGGCGCGGGCGACACGCTCAGCGCCGTCGAGTCCCGGCTGCAGGAAATCGAGGGCGTGCACAGTTACTCGGTGATGGGCACCTACAGCACCAGCCTGGTCTCGGCGACCGATGTCAGCACCAACCAGGTGCTGACTCTCAGCCAGCTTGTATCCCGTGCCCGCCAGGAAGAGCCTGACTATGCCGATATGCTGAACTGGATGTTCACCGGCATTGACGCGCGCGGCGTGGAGTCGAACCTGCCCGATGTCGAGTTCTACCAGGGCCGCCAGCTCAACGCGGCGGATACAGGCCCCTGGGACAGCGACGCGGGCGAGTACCCGCCCATTGTCATCTCGGCCACTCCGGGGGTCATCGCCACCGGGCTGGAAGTGGGCGACCAACTGCTGTTCGAACTCACACCGCAGGGAGCAGGCCGGCTGACTGGCGATGAGCGCCGGCTCATCCGCTTCGAGATCGTGGGCATGGTAGACCGGCGCGCGAGCGGGGTGCAGGTCAACTTCGGCTCGTTCAACTACGCGCCGAGCAGCGCGTTCCCGCCCGATCTGCGGCCAGACTCGGTGAGCGCCATCGTGGACATCGAAGAGACGCAGATTCGCGCTCTGCGCCAGAGCATGAGCGAGATTCCGCTGGCCTTTGTCATGGAGACGAGGCTGCTCAACGACCTGCTGAACCGCATCCTCGACCAGTTCACGTCTTTCCCCATCCTGGTAGCGGCGCTGGCCCTGGTCGTGGGCGGCATCGTCATCGCTAACTCGGTGGCGCTGGCTACTCTGGAGCGCCGCCGCGAGATCGCCATCATGAAGGCGGTCGGCCTGCAGCGCGAGCGCGTGCTCGGTATGCTGCTGCTGGAATACGGGTTGATGGGGCTGATCGGCGGGTTGATCGGCGTCGGCCTGGGCGGGATCGGCCTGCTGTTCCTGCTGATCCAGGCGTTCGGCGGCGACCTGGGCCGCTCGATCCCCTACATGACTGCGCTGCAACTGATGGCGCTGTGCGTGCTGATCGCGCTGGGCGCAGCCCTTCTGACGGCGTGGCGCGCTTCGGGCGAGAAGCCGCTCAACGTCCTGCGCTACGAGTAACGCTCTGACGGGACTGGAGTCGCCGCGAAGCCTCTCCCCCTAAATCCCCCTCTCCAGCCGAGCTAGAGAGGGGGACTTTGATCGCCGTATGGGGCGTTTCCCCCTCCCTGGCTTGGCCGGGGAGGGGCGTCGCGCGGGCGGTGAGGTCCGCGTCAGTGAGCCGAGCGGGGGTGAGGCTCACCCCTGCGCAACTCAGCCCATCATGAGGGGAAATCAAGAGGCCAGCGCGCTTATTCCGGCAGGTCGGGCGGGGCGGGCGGATCGTCGTCCGGGTTGGGGGCGGGCCGCCGGTCGCGCAGCAGGCGCATGGTCTCGCCCATGCCGGGCTGCCACTCGTCGGGCAGCGCCCCGGCCACCCGCGTGAGTTCCAGCCCGCCCAGATTGCGCGCGATCACTTCGAGCAGGTGCGGCTGCACCCAGGTGGCTGTGTCCACCTGCACGGCGACCGCGCCCGCTTCCAGGAAATCGCGGGCGTCATCGGCGGAGTGAATCCCGCCGCAGCCGATCACCGGCACGTCCACCACCCTTGCGATCTGCCCGACGGCGCGCAGCGCCTGCGCCTTGAGCCAGGGGCCGTAGACACGCCCGCCGACCAACTGACCGCTTTCCGGGTCGCGCGCCGTGCCGCGTGGTGGGGCCGCCACCACCAGCCCGCCCGCGCCCGCTGCTGCGGCGGCGCGCGCCGACTCGACGGCGCTGTACAGCGGCACGCGCACCAACGCCGGCAGGGTGGTCTCGCGCGCCGCATCCAGGATCGCCGCGATGTCGTCTGGCGTGGCCTGGTCGTGCAGCCCGATCTCGATGCCCACCACCCCCTCGCAGCTCTCCAACGCGGCGGCGCAGAGGGCGACCTCGGCGGGCGAAGTCGCCATCACGTGCACGATCACCGGGGCCAGGCTACGCGCCCAGCGCGCGCGGTAGCGGGCGATGGTGCGTTTCATGCCGAGGTTGGGCAGGCCCGTGTGCACCAGCACGCCCGCTGGCAGCGGCACGACGCGCGTCCCATGCGCTACGCGGCGGGGCCGCCAGGTGACCGGGTTGGTGACGATTGCGCCGAGTTTGGTCAGGTCGAGCAGGTCGCGGTAGGCCGCGCCGTCGAAGCCGAAGGTGCCGGCGGCGGGCATAACCGGAGTCTCGACGACGAGCGGAGTCTTGCCGGTGCGCGTAAGCTCGATCATGGCGCTACTTCCCCCACGCCTGAGCCGTTGTAGGCAATCCGCAATCCGCAGTTCGCACTCACCGGAACACGACTCGCTTCAGGTCAAGGGCAGGGCCGTCGGAGCAGGCCAGCAGCGGCGTATCGTGGGCGCGCACCTCGCACGCGCCGCACGCGCCCGCGCCACAGGCCAGCCGGTCGTAGAACAGCCCGCAGGCGTAATGATCGGGCAGATCGTGGGTGCGAATCTGGCGCACGCGATCCAGCAGCCGCCCGTAGGCGTCGGCCTGACGGTAACCGGGCGCGAGGATGAGCACCTGATCCGCCCACTGGAAGGTTGCCACCTGGTCGGGCCACGACCAGTCGGCGTCACCGCGCACGATCTCGACTTCCGGCGAGAGCAATTCCAGCGGGTAGCGCGCGGCCAAGCCGTTGAGCACCAGCGTAATCGCCACGCCGCCGCCGCTCAGCGTGCGCGCCAGGAAAACGAACGGCGTGGGCAGGGCGTCGTCGGCGATCAGCAGCAGGTGCTGGATGCGCGGGCGCACGGGGATGGGACGTCCCACCGGGCTGAGCACGTCCACGATCTCGTTGGGAGCGGCGTCCAGGCTGCCGGCGATCTCAACGGTGAGCCGCCCTGGGCGCATGTCCACCGGAATCCATAGCTCGCGCAGGTACGGTTCCCAGCCGGGCTGGTTGTGCCGCCGCACGAAGAGCGCCTGGCCGGGCTTAAGCTGCATGAGGGCCGGGTCAACGGCCAGGTCAACCTGCTGCACATCCGCCGAGACACGGCGAACCCGCTCGATGAGGGCCTGAGTTTCACGCATGGGGCCAAGCGTACATCGTCCGCCAGAGATGTGCAAGGGAGGGGGAACGGCGCAAGACTTCGGAAGTCTGCTGGCGGGGTCAGGGTTACGTAGGGGCGTATGGCCATACACCCCTAGCCCCCCGCCGATCTCCCGTAGGGGTGTTGCTCTGCTGCGCCCGGCCCTGACCCAGACTTCCGAAGTTTTGGAAACTTCGGAAGTCTGGCTGTAGCTGCGCGCCTATGTACCTTCACCCTCTATGGCAGCCACGCCGGGAAGAAGGCGTTCTGCGCCAACATCCGCGCTTCGCCGGTGTGCGTATCCAGCACCCACACCTCTGGCTGCGCGCCGGCCTCGGCCAGGGCGAACCGCTGGTAGAGCACATAGCGCCCCGTCGCGTCCCACTGCGGGGCGGCGTGCGTGTAGGCCGCGTCCACCAGCAGCGGCGCGGCGTCGCCCGTTGCCACGTCCAGCGTGTAGAGCTGCTTGCCCGCCGTGTAACGTTCGTCCAGGTAGCGCCGCGCCACGACGAGCCGCGTCCCGTCCGGCGACCACGCCGCGAAGCCATCATCCACCGGCGCGTCCGGCTCCCCGCTCAGCGAGACCTGCGTCCCTGCGGGCAGGTCGGCTAGCATCAGGTGCGCGTAGAACTCCTGGCCCAGCGCGCCGCGCACCAGCACCGGATAGACCAGACGCTCCCCGTCCGGTGCAAAGAGGCCGGTCTCGCCTGGTTCGCTGGTCAGTACCACAACCGATCCGTCCAGCAGATCGTGCACGCGGATGCCGCCCGCCCGCGCGTCGTAGACGGCGACGCGCCGTCCGTCCGGCGACCAGACGGGGTCCGCGCCGAGAAGCTGCACGTCAGGGAAAAGCAGCGCGCTCTGCGCCGTGCTCACGTCCACCACCCAGGCGCGCGTGGCGCGGGCGGCGTCGCCGGGCGCGGCGCTGAACTCCTGGCGCTGGTAGGCGATGCGCGTCCCGTCGGGGTGCCAGGCGGGAGCCATGCACAGCGCGCGCACGCAGCGCGTCAGCGGGCGCGCCTCCCCGCTCGCCACCTCCACAACCCAGATGTCCGCCGTGCCGTCGTCGTTGTTCTGGGTGTAGGCGATCTGCGTCCCGTCCGGGCTGGGCGCGAAGTCCTCGACGCCGTGCGCGGCGTCGGTGAGCGGCGTGGCGACTCCCGTTTCCAGGTCGGCCAGGTACACGTTGCGCGGGTAGGCGTCCGCCGGGGCGATGAAGGCAGCGCGGGGCAGCCGGACGCGGGGCTGCCCGGCCTCGTCCGCGCCGCCAACAATCACCCCGGCCAGCGCGGTGATCCCCAGGGCCAGGGCGAGCAGGGCCAGCACTGCCCGCCGCCGCAGGACGCTGAGCAGCAGGACGGTGCCCGTCAGGTCAAGCATGGCCCCGAAGGTCAGGAAAGCCAGCACTGCCCCGCGCGCGAAGGCTCCGGTCAGGTCGCGCGCGGCGAAGGCATCCGCTGGCGTACCAGTCGGCAACGCGAAGGCGCGCGCCTGCAGGGCCAGCACCGCCCCCGCCCGCCCCTCCGCCAACGACTCGAAGTCGCCCGGCGCGAGAATCAGGCGGACGCCCGCCGCCAGCAGCGCCGCGATCAGGAGATAGCGGCCCAGCAGGGCGATCTCGCGCCCGCTGGCGATCAGCGCGCGGCGCAGCCCGGCGCGCGGCGGCGCGGGGGGAACCGGGTGCAACCAGCGTTCTCGCCCCGACGCGAAGGCGGCCAGCGCCCCGATCAGCACGGCGCTGACCAGGGCGACGGCGGCGCGCAGCGCCAGCAGCGACGGGTCATGATCGCGCAGCGCGATATACGTCCCGGCCAGGGCAAGCGGGTTAATCACCGGCCCGGCCAGCAGGAAAGCGACCGCCGCCGGGAGCGGCATCCCTTTGCGCAGCAGCGCGCGCGTCACCGGGATGACGCCGTATTCGCCCACCGGCAGGATCAGGCCCAGGACGCTCCCCGCCAGCGCCGCCGGCACAGTCCGGCGCGGGATCAGGCGGGCCAGGTCGTCGCGGCTGAGAAAGCCCTCGATCAGCCCCGCCGCCAGCGCCCCAAACAGCAAGAACGGCGCTGCCCCCACCAAAACGTCGAGGAAGCGCGCGGCAAATTGCATGAGCGGTTCGGCCAGGTTCACCAGACGCCCTCCGGTGCGTGCTGTGCGTGCCGATTATAGCGGGTTGTGGGCGCTGGCCGGTGAGCGTTTGCTGAGAGGTGGGAAGCATGAAACTGCCCGGCGTGCGCTGCCACCTGGCAGTTCCTGCGGGCTTCCCTCACAGGCCCCGCTTGGTGAAAGTTTCATTTTGGTATATGCTGAGGGCATGATCGCACGGGACGTATCTCATTTCTGGGGCAAGAGATCACCGCTGAGGCGCAGAGAGCGCAGAGAAAAGATAGGTTGGAGAGGGTGTTAAGTTCCTCTCCGCGTCCTCTGCGTCTCTGCGGTTCAAGCATTTTGCCCCCATTGTGGGATGTACCCATTGCGCGCCGCGTGGATCGCACAGATGTTCCACTATGATATAATCGAAATAGCGACGATGCCCTCTGGCCCGCCTCTGACGCGCGGGCGGCGGGTATCGCTGAGAGCATAGGGATCACACATGGCCAATCCATTCCGCAGAGGGGCCAAAGACGACGACGAGCGCCGCCCCGACCCCCGTGATCGCGGGCGCAGCGCCGACCGCGACCGCCCGCAGCCGGGTTTGCGGAGCCAGTTCCCGTATGGCGGGATCGGCGACAGTCCGCGTCGCCAGCCGGAGCCTGAAGAGAAACCCGCAGGACGGTTCGGCTTTCTGCGGCGTGGCGGCGACGAAGACGACTCCCCGGAGCCACCCGCCCGCCCGACGGGGCGCTATGGTACGCCGCCGCCGGATCGCCGGGCCAGCGCGCGTGGGGGCGCTCAGGCAGACGAGAAAAAGGGGCGGCTGGGCTTTTTGCGGCGCGGCAGCAAGGACAAAGAAGACCAGGCCGAGCGGCGCGGCCCCTTCCTGCCGGGGGGCACCGGCACGGGCCTTGACCGCTCTCGCGGCGGTGTGATAGACCCCCGTGACGCCCAGCGCGGTGGCGGGTTGGGCACTTTGGGGCGGCGCGACCGCGAGGACGAGTTGCCGCGCACGTTCGGCGGAGCCGATCCGCGCGAGAGGGGCGGTCTCCCGCCCGCCAGCCCCTTCGCCGGGCGGCGCGACCGCGAAGACGAGCCATCGCGCGCCTTTGGCGGGACAGACCCGCGCGAGCGGGGCGGCCTCTCGCCAGCCAGCCCCTTTGCCCGGCGCGACCGCGACGACGAGCCGCCGCGCACGCTCGGCGGGGCAGAGCGGGGCCTTCCCCCAACCAGCCCCTTCGCCGCGCGCGACCGCGGGATTGAGCCGTCCGACGCTTCACGCGAGGGGCGCTTCGGGGCAGCGCCGCGCTCGCCTATAGGACTGGACGAGCGAAGCGCAGGAGGGCGCACGCCCGCGCCTTCGCGCCCGTTGGGGACGCGCTCGCCCGTTGAGCCAGCCAGGAAGCAGGACGAGGAGCGCAAATCGCGTTTCCCGTTTGGGCGGCGCAGCAGCAAAGACGCAGAGAAGAAGAAGGGTGCGGACGAAGACAAGTCGGCGCGCGCGTTTGGCGCGTCAGCGGCCAGCCGCGCCAGCCGGGGCGGAGCCGCTGCGCCGCCGTTTGGCGCGCGCCGCCCGCCCGCCGAGCCGCAGAGTCCGCCAGTGGGACGGGGGCGCGAGCCGGCCCCACCCATTGAGGGGGCCAGCCGCGCGCGCGGCGCGCCCGCGCCTGCTGAGCCACTGCGCCGCTCGCGGGCAGCGACGCCTGAACCCCGCGCGGCGGCCCGGCCATTGCCGGGCGGGCGCGAAAAGGGCGCGTTCACCATTCACCAGGGCCTCGACTTCGACCGTAAGCTCGACCTGATCGGCGTGGCGCTGATCGGCTTCGCCCTGGTTGCCTTTTTCTCGGTCATTCCTTCGGTGTCGTTCGGGCTGCTGCCAGAGCCACACTCAGGACTCACCGGCGCGCTGAACAAGCTGCTGGGGCAGTTATTCGGCTGGGGCAAGCTGGCCTGGCCGGTGATCGCTTTCGGGGCTGGCGTCTGGCTGATGGTGCGCAGCTTCGAGCATTCGGGCATCGAGCTAAACTTCATGCGCGTGGTCGGCGGCGTGATGCTCTACGCCTGTGTGCTGACCTGGCTGCATATGCTCTCCCTCGTGGACGACACGGCCCCCTCGGTGGAGGCGTTCCGTCCCATCTCTTACAACCTGGCGATGGAGCAGCAGGGCGGCGGCGGGTGGGTCGGCCACCAGATTTACGTGTTCCTGCTCGGCCAGTTTCTGGACTGGGGCACGCTGTCGGTGCTGATCGCCTGGCTGATCATGAGCCTGATGCTCGCCTTCGACCTGTCGGTGGTCGAGTTGTGGGCGCGGGCGTCGCTGGCTATCACCACCATGCGCCTGAGTCCGGAGGAGCGCGCGCGCAGGCGCGAGGCGCGGGCGCTGCTCAAGACGCCGCACGTCGAGCCACAGCGTCCCGGCGCGCAAGGGGCGGCTCCGGGGGCAGGCGCAGCCGCAGGAGTAGCGGTCGCGGGGGCGGCCACTGCCGGGCGTGCGGGCGAAGCAGCCCCCGCCGCCGACGCTTCGGCGCGCCCTGCCCCACGCATCACGCGGCGGGGGATGATGGCCGGCGACGAGATCGCCGAGACGCCAGCCCCGCCAGGCTCTGAGGGACGTGCCCCGCTGCCGGGGCTGCTGGATCAGGCCGCTCCAGCCGGGGGCGAGACGCCGGATCAGACGCCGCGCCAACCCTCGCGGCGACCGCTGCCGCACATGGGCACGCCAGGGATCGCTGCGCCGCTGGATCAGCCCGGCGACGAAGGGGC
>Ga0334888_1003985_pt1 | contig 13833 bp, 10 predicted proteins | sample GraSluR1_MG_FD_207227 | JGI IMG/M metagenome (GOLD analysis project Ga0334888, IMG submission 207227) | Sludge microbial communities from methane-producing bioreactor in Wageningen University, Netherlands - Granular Sludge_3_08-R1 | ecosystem: Engineered > Bioreactor > Anaerobic > Unclassified ...
CGCAGCCGAAGTCGCAGGGCAGGTAATCGCAGACGGTCACCACGTACTCGCCGCAGTCGCCGCCGTAGCCGTCGATCACCAGGTAGTAGCGCGTCCCGCCCTGGAACACCACACCCTCGAGCTTGGAGACGTAGTCGGGGTAGAAGTCGTCGTTGCAGGCCACGAGGCTCAGGTCCGCGTCGTAGACGTACACCTTGGTGTCGTAGGTGGAGCCCAGCAGGTCCACGTCGAAGACCGAGCTGTACGGGGCCACGAAGGTATAGACCACGTCAGGGGAGGTCGAGCCCGGGTACGGGCAGACCTCGTCGTAGTCGTCGACGTTGTCGCACGTGGCGCCGGTGTCGCTGAAGGGAATCACGACCTCGATGGCGGAGGCAATGTCCTCGCCGCCTTCGCGCGAGTCCGAGGCGCGGTGGGCGCCGATGTGGCTGATGGATTTCTGGGCGAGCGTCGGCGCAGCGAGCACAAGCAGCAGGCCGGCCGCGAGGGCGAGGGTTCGCATGACGGTTCTCCTGAGTTTGTGGTGGTTCATGATGGTAGCGCAAATGGGTGGAATATGGAATATGCGCGCGACCCAGCGCTGGTCGATTGTTTTCATTTGTGATAAAGTTGCGAGATGAGGCAACCCCGCACGCTTGACGCCTGTCGAGAGGAGAAGCTATGCCGCGTATCCTGGTCCTCGCCGCCCTCGCCACACGTTAGCCCTGGGCGGCAGCGTCCTCGCTCAACCCACCCTCGATGCCCTCTGGCCGAATGACGACGGCATGATCTGGGAGTACGACTTCCACGTGATCAACACCGTCGAGGACATCGACTTCTCGTCTCCCGGGGCCCTGCGATTCCAGGGCGACCACACGGTGCCTGGCGGCACGGCGCCATCCGGCTGGGCCGCGACGACGAGATGCGCACCATGGCCGACTTCTTCGCCGTCCTCGGCATGCAGCCAGTGAACTTCTACGATCTGAGCGCGGCGGGGGCAAAGGCGCAGCCGGTGATCTCGACGGCGTTCCGCCCGGTGGACCTCGCCGACATCGAAGTATGCCCTTCCGGGTCTTCTGTTCCTTGCTGCGGCCCGACGACGAGCGATTCTTCGACGACATCGAGCTGCGCCGCCGCTTGCACACCGCGCTCGCCCGGCGCGATATCTTCTCGCCGCGCCTGCGCGAGTTGATCGCCGCGGCCCGGGCTCAGGGCGGGCTCGACCGCGCGCAGGCCGACGCCTTTCTCGCTGAGGGCGAGCGCTTCTTCCGCTGGCACGGCGCCGCTCGCGACCGCGCGCTCTACGACGAACTGCTGGCGCGCAAGCTCACCATCTCGGCCGATATCTGCTGTTTCCCCAACCCGCACCTCAACCACCTGACGCCCAACTCCCTCGACATCGACGACCTTCAGGCGCGGATGCAGGCGATCCTGGCCGCGTCATACCGGCACTTGGGCGCGGAGATGAAGGACGACCTCGAGGCGCTGGGCCGCGAGCGGCTCGCTTATTTCGTCTACGAGGTGACGGCGAAGGGAGCGCGCTCGTCCGCGGGCGAGCGTCCGCAAGACCTCGACGCCCTGGTCGCGCAGGGTCATCTGAGCGTCCGGCCGATCCGCTACGAGGACTTCCTGCCGGTCAGCGCCGCCGGGATCTTCGCCTCGAACCTTCGCCAGGCGGGGGCGCGGCACGCAGGAGAGAGTCCGCACAAGCAGCAGGATCTGGAGAGGATCATGCAGCGACCCATCCTCGACAGCTTTGCGTTCTACGCGGCGCAGGAGGCCGGGCCGCTGGCCAAGGTGCAGGCGGCGCTGGGAGTTTCGCTCGCGTAGCGGTCAGGCCAAGCGTTCCGCGAGCAACCTGTGGAAACCGAAGAGCCGCGAGCCGATCACGTTGTCCGGATCGCACTGCCGCTTGAGTTGCCACATTTCGGCCAGGACCTCCGGCGGCGTGCGGCGCTGCCACTCGGCGCCCCACTTGCTGCCCACGCCGTGCTCCGCCCAGGGGCTGCCGCCGTGGTCCTGCACCAGGTCGAAGACGAGCGCATCGAGCGCGGCGCGCGCAGGCTCCAGCGTCGCGGCGTCCGGCGCGATCGCGTGCAGGTGCAACGCCCCGACGCCCGCGTGGCCGAACAGGCCGAGCCGAAAGGCGGGAAAAGTTGCGGCCATCGCCGTTTCGAGCGCCGCCACAAAGGCGTCGAGCCGCGCGAGCGGCACCACCACGTCATACGCTTGCTTGGGCAGAGTGCGGCTCATTTCGGAGCAAGATTCGCGCACACGGATGAGCCGGGCGGGGTCGTGGTCGAAGTCGAAGTCACCGTTCCCGAACAGGAGCCGCCCGTCGCGCCCGGTCGCCTCGCCCATGATGTAGGTGGCGAACTCTTCCACGAACACCGAGCCGAAGGCCGAGGCCAGCGTCGCCGTATCGGAGACGACCAGCGCCAGGGCATAGTACGGCGCGCGGCCGACGTCCTCGCGCAGGCTCTGCTCGGCGTGCCGGAGCGCGCGGTCGAGCGTGTCCTGCCTGATGATCTCGAACAGCTCGACGGCCCGGCCGTCGCGATCGAAGCGCGACCGCAGTTGTTGCATCAGGTGCGTCGCGGTGTCGATGTCCGCAACCGGCAAGAGCGCGATCGCCTGGTCCCGGGGGACCGGAAAGACCTCGTATACGACCTCGGTGATCAGGCCCAACGCGCCCTGCGACCCGACGAGCGAGGCGCCGTGTGCGAACCGGTCGGCGCGGATGGCGCAAGCCTGAGGGTCGCGAGGCCGCTCCCGCCCGGGAACGTCCTGGGCGACGATCTCGCCCGTGCCCAGCACGCCGCGCACGCGTCGCGCCAGATCAGCGGCGGTTCCGTAGCGCACCGCGTTGGCGCCCGCGGAGCCGTTCGCCGCGCAGGCCCCCGCGCTGGCCGTGGCGGTCGAGCCCATGACGATCGGCAGCTTGAGGCCCGCGACCGCGAGCGCCTCGTTGATCGTGTCGATGGCCGCGCCGGCGCCCACGCGCAGTCGCGCGCCGCGGAGCTGCTCCGGGGTATAGCGCACACGGATCGTCGCGAACGCGGCCGGCTCGAAGCTGGCGCCGTCGGCCAGCGTGAGTTCGCCGATCCAGTCGAAGCGCTTCATACTGATCGCCACCCCGTGCGGGCGTTGGGCTTCGACCAGTCCGGTCTGACCGGCGATGGTTGCGGTCGGGATCCGGTGCGCGCGCAACACCTCGATGAGCGCGGCCAATTCCGCCTCGGTCTCAGGCTCGAGCAAGAGCGCGATTTCGCCGCGGCGGCCTCGCTCGACGACGGCGAACTCGTCGAGATCGCTGTCTCGCCAGTGGCGGACCGTGGCGCAAAGTGCGCGCTTGGCGTCGGGTGTCAGGTCGGTCATGGCACCTTGGGCGGGCCCTCGGCACGTTCGGGGGTGATCGTTCGTTCCTATCCGACGCTCACCATGCTACCGCCAAGTCGGCTGTCCGGCACCCCCGGAATCGCGCCTGATCGCGGCGGCCTTCATTTCTGCCTGCACGGGACCACAGCCGACGGTCCGACCGACAGCAATGGGATGGCGTTTTGGACACGGCCGCTCGCTGCGGGCGGGTCTGCCGACGGCGAAATGGTCGTCGTCATGGTCGGGGGAACTCCGGCGAAACCTTACCTCGACATTCGCTTCAACAGCGCCGACATGAATGGTGATCTGGTCGTCAACTCACTATGACGTGACTGTCTTCGCAGAATTTCTTCTATCCGGTCATTATCATTTCAAAGCCGACCTGGAGCACAACCTGGTGCTCACCACCCTCGATTTGGCGCACTTGGCGACGGCCGTCCCGGCCGACGACGTCCGCTGCCCGTAAGCGCGACGCAATCCTGACGGGGCACGAAGGATGATCCTGGCTTCGGGTCGCGCCCGGGGCCGGCGTACGGTACTGGCCGAGCACCCCGGAGCGTCGCAGCCGGCAGCTCGGGAGGCCGGCGGACGCATCAGCGACGACAAGTGCTGACCGGGATCAGTGCCGATGCTCCAGATACGCAAAGAGCACCATCACGGCGATCGGCAACGCGAAATAGAGAATCGCGAACCGTGCGGCGCTGCGTCCGCGCGCCGGCGGATTGTCGGGAGCCTTGTGGTCGTTCATGGGGGCACCTCCGCCGGCGCGGACGTCGACAACGTCGGCGCAGGCGAACGCGCGTGGGTGCGAGGGATGCACGGCGGCTGGAAAGTCGGGAGCGTTCCCTCCGGAGCCCTCGGTCGGAGGATCTTGGGGAGGAAAGATAACCGCGCCGGCGGGAAAATCAACCATTGCCGAAAGCACCCGCCTGGCCAACGCCGCGTGCTTCGCGCGCAACCCGGCGCCCGCCGACATCGTAGTCTACCGCACGTGACCGGCTGGCTGCGAGCTTCCGCGGCCATGCCTGGTCAAGCGGAGGCCGGCCATGCCACCTCGTTGGTTGGGCGGGACCATCGTCACCATCGGCGCTCTCCTGTGGAGCGCGCCGGCTATGTGGGCTCAGGCCCCTCATCTCGAGTTTCGGCACCTGGCCATCGAACACGGCCTGTCACAGAGCATCGTCGACCGCATGCTCCAGGACCGCCAGGGGTTTCTCTGGTTTGTCACCGAGGACGGTCTCAATCGCTTCGATGGCTACACCTTCAAGATCTTCAAACACGACGCGCGCAACGCGGCCAGTCTGATCCACAACGAGATCAAGTGCGTGTACGAGGACCGCGACGGCTACCTCTGGATCGGCACGTTCCACCGCGGCCTCGAACGCTTCGATCCCGTCACCCAACGATTCACGCATCACCAACACGACCCCGCCGACAGCACCAGCCTAGCCAACGACATCGTCTGGGACGTCTGTGAGGACCGCGAGGGCCGGCTCTGGGTCGCCACCGGCGGCGGCCTCGACCGGCTGGACCGATCCACCGGCAGTTTCCGCCACTGGCGCCACGATCCGCGGGATCCCACGAGCCTGAGCCACGACGACGTGCGCGTCCTGCACCTGGACCGCGACGGCGCGCTCTGGATCGGGACCGCGAGCGGCGGCCTCTGCCGCCTCGATCCACGGACGCAACGTTTTGTTCGCTACCGCCACGATCCAGCCGACGTCCGCTCGCTCGGGGGCAACGACGTGCGCTGCCTGGCCGAGGACCCCGACGGCGCGCTGTGGGTGGGCACCGGCGACGGCGGGTTGAATCGCTTCGCCCCCCCCACCGGCGCGTTCACCCGCTACCGTCACGACCCGCGGGATCCGCAGAGCCTGGGCCAGGACGCGGTGCCGGCGCTGCTCATCGATAGCGCGGGAACGATCTGGGCCGGCACCGACGGCGGCGGCCTCTGCCGCTTCGACCGCGCCACCGCGAGGTTCGCGCGCTACCAGCATGACCCGTACACCGCCGGCAGCCTGGCCGGCAACCGGATTCGCTCGCTCGTCGAGGACCGCGCGGGGGTGCTCTGGGTTGGCACCTACGGCGACGGTATCAGCCGGTGCAGCCTGCGGCGCAAACCGTTTCGGCACGTGCGCAGCCGGCCCGGCGACCCGCACTCGCTCGGCCATGACATCGTCTGGTCGTTCTTGCAGGACGGCGACCGCGTGTTATGGCTCGGCACGCACGACGGCGGGCTCGATCGCTACGATCCGGCGACGGGACGCTTCACGCACTTCCGCCATGTTCCCGGCGATCCCAACACACCGGGGCACAACTCCATTCGCATGGTTGCCCAGGACCACGATGGCTGCTTGTGGCTAGCCACTAACGGCGGCGGTCTCGACCGGTTCGATCCGCGCCGGGGCATTTTCACGCATTTTCGCCACGACCCGCACGACGCGCGTAGCCTGGCGCTGGACGTGTTGCGCCTGGTGTTCGTCGATCGGTCAGGCGACGTCTGGGCCGGCACGTACGGCGGCGGCCTCGATCGTTGGGACCCCGTCTCCGGCGCGTTCATTCACCACCGGAGCGATCCGAACGACCCGACCTCGATCAGCAACGACTACGTGCGAGCCGCCTATGAGGACAGCGGAGGCGATCTCTGGTTCGGCACCCACGGCGGCGGGCTCAACCGCTTGGAACGCCGTACGGGCGAGTTCACGCGCTACCGCCACGATCCGCAGGACCCTGGTTCCCTGTCCAACGATTTCGTCTTCTGCATTCACGAGGATCACCGCGGCAGGTTCTGGGTGGCCACGTACGGCGGCGGTCTCAACCGCTTAGACCGCGCGACGGGCACGTTCACGGCGATCCGCCGCAGCGACGGTTTGCCCGACGACGCAATCTACGGGATCCTTGAGGACGACCGCGGCTGCCTCTGGTTGAGCACCAACTCGGGCATCGCCCGCTACGACCCGGACAGCGGCGCGGTCAAGACCTATACGATCGCCGACGGGTTGCAGAGCAACGAGTTCAACGGCGGCGCCTACTATCGCAGCCCGGCGGGCGAGATGTACTTCGGGGGCGTCAATGGGTTCAACGCGTTCTTCCCCGATGAGATCAAGGACAGCGAGTATCAGGCGCCCGTCGTCTTCACCGATTTTCAACTGTTCAACCGGACGGTGCCGCTGGGCCGGATGGCGGACGGCCGCACGTTGCTGGAGCGTTCGATCACGCATACCGAACGCCTGGCGTTGACCCATCGCGACAATGTCGTTTCCTTCGAATTCGCCGCGCTCGACTTCACGGCGGCCGAGAATAACCGCTATGCCTATCGCCTCGAGGGTTTGAGCGACGATTGGGTCGACCTCGGGACGCGCCGGTTCGTCATGTTTACGACGCTGCCCGCGGGGGATTATGCCCTACAGGTGAAGGGCACCAACAGCGACGGCGTCTGGAACGAGATGGGCGCCTCGTTGGCGCTGATCGTGCGCCCGCCCTGGTGGCGCACACGCTGGGCCGAAGCGGGCTACACGCTCTTGTTGATGGGAGTCGTGCTCGGACTGGTGTGGGGCGCGCGGGTCCGTGAGCGCGCGCGCGGCCGCCTCGTCGAGGCTGAACTGCGGGCGCAGGCTGCGGAGATGCAGAGCCGCGTCGTCGCGGCTGAATCGCACGCTCTGCGCCAGGAGAATGAGCGTAAAAGCCAGGAACTGGAGGAAGCGCGCCGCCTGCAACTCTCGATGCTGCCCGCGCGGCTGCCCCGCCACGCGCAGTACGGCATCACCGCGCGCATGCGCCCGGCGACCGAGATCGGGGGCGACTACTACGATTACCACGTCGCGGCGGACGGCACCCTGACCCTCGCCATCGGCGATGCGACCGGCCACGGCACGCGGGCGGGCATCATGGTCGCGATCATGAAAGGCATGTTCGCCCGCATGTGCGCCGAACCCGATCTCTCGGTCTTCCTGCAGGAATGCAACCGCACGCTTTGCGGCATCCAACTCGACCAGATGTACATGGCCCTCGGTCTGCTTCGCCTGAAGGAATACGAGGCCCGGGCCGTCGCCGCCGCCATGCCGCCGATCTTCATCCATCGCCGCAGCACCGGCCGCATTGAACAAATTACCGTTCGCGGCATGATGCTGGGCGCTGCGTTCGATCTGCCTTACGAGGAGGTGCAGTTCACGGTCGATCCCGGCGACACGATCCTGCTGGTGAGCGACGGCTATCTCGAACAGGTTTCGCCGAGCGAAGAGATGCTCGACGAGGAGCGCTGCCGGGATTACTTCGCCGCGGCGATCGGCCTGCGGCCGTCGGCCATGATCGACCAGCTGCTGGCCCAACTCGACGCGTGGCGGGGGCCGGCGAACCAGTTGGACGACGTGACGATTGTGATCCTGGAGGTGAAGGGGTGATCGGTCGCGCCGCTGCCGAGCGCAGGCGCGACCGATCGTATGCAAGGGGGCCTTGCTACCCCGCTTGATCCTTGGCGACCTTCTTCAGCTTGTCGTTGGCCATGATCGCGATGTCGACCCGCCGGTTACCCTGCCGGCCCTCGACCGTCTCGTTGTCATACAGCGGCTGGCCCTCGCCGTAGCCGATGACCGTGAACCGCGTCGCGTCGACTTGCTGGCCAGCCAGGACGGCGGCCACCGCGTTGGCGCGATTCTGCGACAGCGTCATGTTGTAGTCGTCGGGGCCGGTGCTATCGGTGTGGCCCTCGATCAGGATGAGGGTGTCGGGGTACTTGTTGAGGATCACCGCGAGGTTGACGAGGTTCTCCCGCGACGCCGGTTTGACGTCGAACTTGTTGACGTCGAACAGCAAGCCCGAATCGAAGGTGATCTTGATGCCCTCGCCGATCCGCTCGACCCTGGCGCCGGCGAGATCCTTTTCGATTTCCGCCGCCTGCTTGTCCATGTAGTTGCCGATGTACGCACCCGCGGCGCCGCCGACCGCGGCACCGATGATCGCGCCCAGCACCGTATTGCCCGCCTGGTTGCCGATGACGCCGCCGATCACCGCGCCCGAGCCGGCGCCGATCACGGCTCCTTTTTCCTGCCGGCTCATGCTCGCGCAGCCGGCCAGGCCAAGGACGAGGATGGCGATCATCAGGATGGACCTGGTTTTCATACGAAGGCTCCTTTCCGGGTCAGAGCCCGGGATGGCGGAAACGAACGGGTCTCGCAGGATTAGACCCGGTGTCTCGCGCAGGTCAGTCGTGACAGTCGACAGCCACTGAAAGATAATCCGAAACCAAGGAGGGTTGCCAGCGATCGTTACGGGGGTGGGGCGGGCGCAATCGCAGGGCGGCGCGACAAATCGCTGCGCCGAAGCCATGGTGCGACTTGCGAAGCGGCATTCCGGCAAGCATGATCCCTGTGTGACGCGACTTCGCGATTCGTCCTGACCGGGAGCGAGCCGGTGGAGGTATGGGCGTGAAATCCCGACGCGTAACGTTCGCGAACCGTGCCGGCCTCGAACTGGCCGGCATCCTCGATCTGCCGGACGCCGACCCCCCTGCGGCGACGGCCCTGTTCGCTCACTGTTTCACGTGCGGCAAAAACCTCAAATCGATCGTTCACATCGACAAAGAACTGACCGCGCGCGGCATCGGCGTGCTGCGTTTCGATTTTACTGGGATCGGCGAGAGCGGCGGCGACTTCTCGCGCACCAATCTGACGACCAACCGGGAAGACCTGCTCGCCGCCGCCGCCTATCTGACGGAGTCGCAGCTCGCGCCGCGCTTGCTCGTGGGCCATTCGCTCGGCGGCGCGGCCGTGCTGCAAGCGGCGCGCGATCTCCCGTCGGTGACCGCGGTGGCGGTGATCGCCGCGCCCAGCGAACCGAGCCATTTGAACCCCCTGCTGCTGCGCAAGCGTGAAGAGGCCCTCGCGCGCGGCGAAGCCGAGCTCAGCCTCGCCGGCCGCACCTTTGTCCTGCGCCCCGAGTTCTTCGCCGATCTCGAGGCGCACGCCGGCCGCCAAGCCGTCGCCGATCTCGGCCGCGCGCTGCTGATCCTGCATTCGCCGCTGGACGACATCGTGGACATTCAGCATGCCGCCGCGCTGTTCCGCGCCGCGCGCCATCCCAAGAGCTTCGTATCGCTGGACGGCGCCGATCACCTGCTGCTCGACGAGGCCGACGGCCGTTACGTCGGCGGTGTCATCGCCGCCTGGGCGCAGAGGTACCTGGGTTGACGGAAAGACCGGGGTGAGCCGCCCTGAAGCGGCCCACCCCTTTTTTCCCCCCCCAACAGGGCTCGAGACTGGTCGCCATGTCTCGAACGATGAGCGGCTGGAAATGAAAGAAAAAAATGCGATCGCATCTTGATCCCGTGCTACACTCAACCAATTGCGGCGTTACCGTCGATCCGCCAGAGGAGATATGCGCGCGCTGTATGTCATCTTTGCCGTTTTCGCGCTGGCGGGCGTCGTCGCGACGTTCCTGGCCGCGGTGGCCGGATCGGAAACCCTTCTTCTGGTCCTGGTGAAGGACGACGGGTTCTACTACCTGCAACTCGCTCGCAATATTGCGCTCGGAAACGGGGCCACATTCGACGGCATTGCGCCGACCAACGGCTTCCATCCCCTCTGGACCATTCTTTTGGCTCCGGTGTTCTGGTTCGAGTTCGCATCTCCTTATACTCCCGTCCGCATTGCGATCGCGCTTGCGTTGGCCATCCATATCGCCGCCGGCTGGGCTGTTCGTCGCGCGGCCGCCCGCTGGACGGACACCGCGACGGCCAATCTCGCGGGGCTCTTCTACATCGCCAACCCGCTCGCGCTCTACGTGGTCGTTTCGGGCATGGAGTCGCCCTTGCTCGGTCTCTTGGTCGCGCTGCTCGTCGCGGAATCGATTGCCGTTCAACGCGGCGAGACTTCGCTCGCAAAGCGGTCGACCATGGTGCGCGTCGGCATCCTGTCGGGCTTGTGCATCCTTACCCGCACCGACGCCGTCCTTTTAGTCGCCTTGGTGCTGGCCGCGGCGGTCTTGCTGCCGGCCGGTCCAGCGGCGCCGAGCCCGGCGGTTCGCTGGCGAGGCGCCTTCCGCGCGGGCATCGTCTCGCTCGTCCTGTTGAGCCCGTGGATCCTGTGGAATCTGCTCCGATTCGGCACCGTGGTGCAGGTGAGCGCGCGGGCCCATCGCATCCACGCCGTCTCCCAGCGGGCCGCGGGCGAAACGGAGGGCCTCGAGCGGCTCGTGACGGTGGGCCACTCGCTCGCCAGCACCGTGTTGACGACGATCAGCGGCCGCACCGGCGTTCCCGCCGCGGTGATTGCCGGCGTGCTCACGGTCGGCGCGGCGGTCCTCGTCTGGTGGATCGCGTCGTTGGTGGCCGATCGTGAAGACCGCCGCCAGCTTGGCGAGCGGCTGCGCTGGTTCGCCGCGCCGCTTCTCTATGCGGTGGGATTCCTCGCCGCGGCGTTTTTCATACTGGGGCACATCCGCTCCTGGTATATCGCGGGCCCCCTCGCCGTTGGCTCGATCCTCTGGGCCTTGCCCGCGCACTACGCGTTGCGCCAACATGCGCTGCGGCTGCGCGGTCGGATCGCCGCCGCGATTGTGGCGGTGGGCGTCGTCGTGGCGATGCTTCCGCTCGGTCGCGTCTTTGCGGGCGAGTTCATCCATAACTTGACCCTGGTCCAGTGCTGGCGGGAGGCGGCCGAGTGGGTCGGCGCGCATGTTGAACCAGGCACGAGGGTCGCCTCGTTCAATTCTGGCACCTTCGGCTATCTGTCGCCGCGGACCGTGGTGAACCTGGACTGCGTGGTCAACAACCGCGCCATCCCCTGGCTCGAACAGGAGCGCCTGGTTCCGTACCTGCGCGAGGAGCGGATCGCGGTCATTCTTGACGATCCCGGCTATGTGAAGCGGTATTTCACCGCCTACGGCGGAGCGAACTGGCGCGAGGTGGTGGCGCCGGTCGACACGCTTGCCTCCGGCCTCGTCGTCTATCGCGTGCAGCAATAGCGGGGCGTTGTTGCGGGCCGAATCTCACTTCAACCCCAGCTTCTTGAGCCGGCTCTGCAGTGTGGTCGGTTTGAGGCCGAGCAGCGCCGCGGCGCCGTCGGTGCCGTAGATTTTGCCGCCGGTGTGCGCGAGGACCGAAGACAGATGGGCGCGTTCGACGTCGCGCAGGCTCGCAATCGGCCCGGCACCCATTTCGGGGAGCGCCGGGGTCATCGCAGCCGCAGGCGTCGTCGGCGAACCCGGTTCGGCCACATGCGGCACGTCAAGCGTTCCATGAGGTTTGAGGATGGCGGCCCGTTCCAGCGTGTTGACCAGTTCCCGCGCGTTGCCGGGCCAGGATCGTTTCTGCAGGACGCGCCTGGCCGCTTGCGTGAGCTGCCAGGGTCCGCGGCCGGTGCGGCGGGCTTGCTGATCGAGCAGATGCTCTGCCAGCGGCACGATATCCTCGCCGCGGTGCCGCAGGGGCGGCAACGTCAATGGAAACACAGCCAGGCGGTAGTAGAGATCCTCGCGGAATCGCCCCGCGCGAACCGCGGCCTCGAGCTGGACATGGGTGGCCGCCATCACGCGCACGTCGACCTTCACCGTGTGGTCGGCGCCGACCGGCTGGAATTCGCCTTCCTGCAGGACCCGCAGCAGCTTGGCCTGAGCGGCCAGGGGCAGATCGCCGATCTCGTCGAGCAGCAAGCAGCCGCCGTTGGCCGTCAGAAACCGCCCGCGCCGGTCGCGCACGGCGCCCGTGAACGCGCCGCGCGCGTGACCGAATAGTTCGCTCTCGATCAGGTCGGGCGGCAGGGCGGCGCAGTTGAGGCTGACGAACGGTCCTTCGCGCCGTCCGCTCCAGGCGTGAATCGCACGGGCCAGCACCTCCTTGCCGGTGCCGGTCTCACCCTCGATGAGCACGACGCTGTCGGCTTGCGATACCAGACGGGCCTGGCGAACGAGGTCGAGCATCGCCGGCGAGCGGGTCTGTTCGAGCCAGGCGCCCTCGGGATCGTCGCCGGCCGCCTGGGTTTCGAGGCGGCGCTGCTCGACCAGGTTGGCGCGGTAGCGTTCCAGCAGGCGGGCTTGCTCGGCGTAGAGCATCGCCAGGGCGACGATTTGGCCGTAGATCTCGGCCAGAGCCACCGTTTCGCGGTCGTACAGACCGCAGACGGTGCGGTCGAAGGTCATGACGCCGAGGGTGCGATCGGCCGCGTGCAGCGGAACCACCATGCAGGAGTGGCCGTGCGGCAGTTCGAGGACCGCATCGTAGGGGTCTCCCTCGCCGGTCTCATGGTCGTGGTCGTGGTCCTCGAGGACGACGGCGCGCCTGGTCTCGATGGCGCGGCGTACGGCGGGGAACTCGCTGACCGGGATGCTGTGCCGGCGGACGCGCTCATTGGCCAGCGGACCGTGGGCGACGCGGACGGCCAGACGCTCGCCCTGCAGGTCGAGGATCGCCGCGAGATCATGCGGAATCAGATCCGCGAGCGACGCGAGGGCGCGGGCGAGGACCTCGTCGATTCGCTCGGGCTGGCCGGCCAGCCCCGCGAGTTGACGCAGGTCGCCCGAGTAGTCAAGGACGCGAGACATGGCGTTCCTTTCGTTTCTCTCTACGTTAGCAACGATATTTAGTTGGCGCAACGAAATATCATCGCACAATGGACGATATATCGTTGTATACTGTCGATCCACAGTGGGTCGGTTGTTTATCCTGATGTACGTCAACAGTTTATGACGTTCGGCGCAGTTGGCGCGGTCACTGCTAACAGGTTGGAGTGAGAAGCACACCAACAATCCGCAAAGGACGGACGCCATGCAGAAAACGATCCATGACAATCTGAACGGCCTGCTGGCCGATACCCTGGTCCTGGAGCAGAAGCTCCGCCACTACCATTGGAATGTGCAGGGACCACAGTTCTTCGCGCTGCACGCGAAGTTCGAGGAGCTGTACGACCGCTTCGCCGAGGTGATCGACGACGTGGCCGAACGCATCCTGACCACCGGCGGCAAGCCGATCCGTACCCTGTCCGGCGCGCTCGCGGCGGCGGCGATCAAGGAGGACGACGGCCAGCCCGAGGCTATGGCGATGGTCCGTAACCTGCGCGCCGATCTGGAAGGGCTGCGCGAGCGGGCCGTCAAGGGCATCGCGGCCGCCGAGGAGGCCAACGATCGCGGGACGGTCAATCTCCTGGACGGCTTGAACGACGAGATCGAGAAGACGCTTTGGATGCTCAAGGCGACCTTGAGCTGACGCGGCGACGGCGGCGTCCGCAAGAGAGCGGGCGCCGCCGACACCCTCCCTACCGCCTCGGTTCTAGCAGGCTGTTGAAAAATTGGATCTGGCCGTGTTCGGAGCGCCGACTGGCCGGATCCGAGGCGCGACGACGACGCGATGCCGATGTGCATCGGGGAGGAGGAGCAACGAAGAAGACGGCCGGTCGGCGCCCGAACCCGTAGGGCCGGCGGCACTTGCGTCGCATCTCTTCGTCACTCGTCGTCGACGATGCACACGGGCATCGCCTTCCTCCTCGT
>Ga0334888_1003997_pt1 | contig 13799 bp, 6 predicted proteins | sample GraSluR1_MG_FD_207227 | JGI IMG/M metagenome (GOLD analysis project Ga0334888, IMG submission 207227) | Sludge microbial communities from methane-producing bioreactor in Wageningen University, Netherlands - Granular Sludge_3_08-R1 | ecosystem: Engineered > Bioreactor > Anaerobic > Unclassified ...
CCGCCGGAGCCTTACGACAAGCGCAACGCAGTCCCGGCGCGTGATACGGCTTATTCTCTCGTCGTGCCTCTTCTTCTCCTCGTTCTTCTTCCTCGTCCAGCAGCTCGCCGCCGAACGGTACATCACCATCGTCCACGAACCGTGGCTGGCATCCTTGTCGAGCGAAGCCGGGACGATCACGCTCCGCGCGGGCGACAGGACATCCGTCCCGGTCCTGGTCGAAAACTACGGAACGAACGCCTTCGACAGCACGCTCAGAAGCAACCCGGTCTACCTTTCCTTTCACATCCTGGGCCCGGAAGGGGAGATGATCCTCTTCGACAATCCGCGCTTCGCCTTCTCCGACCCCCTTCGGCCGAAGCAGCAGCAGGCCGTCGTCGCGATATTCGACAACGAGACCCTCAAGCTGAATCCCGGGAGGTACATCGCCGAATTCGACCTGGTCCGCGAGGGAGACTTCTGGTTCGCGGCCCGTTCGCACGCATCCCGCACGCTGCGCATTCCCCTGCTCATCGAAGGTGATGATCGATGATCCATGTCGAGGGGCTCTCGAAACGCTTCAAAATCTATCCCGCACCTTCGGCCCGCCTGAAGGAGATCCTGCTGAGACGGCCTTTCCACACGCTCTACCCTTCGCTGGAAAACGTCTCCTTTCACGTGGGCGACGGGGAGACCCTGGGGATCATCGGCCCCAACGGAGCGGGCAAATCCACGCTGCTCAAGCTGCTTTCGGGCATCCTCATCCCCGACTCCGGCACAGTCTCCATCTCGGGGAAAGTCACCGGGCTTCTCGAACTGGGAACCGGCTTCAACCCGGAGATGACCGGCAGGCAGAACATCTTCATGAACGGCCTGCTGCTGGGAATGAGCAACGACGAGATCAAGGAGAAGGAAGAACGGATCATCTCGTTCACCGAGCTCGGCTCGTTCATCGACAACCCGCTCAAGACCTTCTCCTCCGGCATGGTGATGCGCCTCGCCTTCGCCGTCGCCTACCACGCCGAGCCTTCCTGCTTTCTCGTGGACGAGGCCCTTTCCGTCGGCGACGCGCACTTCCAGCAGAAGTGCATGAAGGCCATTCAGAAGTTCAAGGAACGTGGAGGCTCCATCGTCTTCGTCTCGCACGACCTCAACGCCGTGAAAGTCCTCTGCGAAAAAGCGCTCCTTCTTGCTTCCGGCCACGTCATCGACGAGGGAACCCCGGAAAAAGTCGTGAACAGCTATAATTTCCTTATCTCGAGGCTGAACGACGACGGAGTGAGGCAGAACAACAGCTTTCCGTGCGCCGAAAAGACCGATTTCGGCACCATGGCGGCGAAGATCACGAATGTAGCGGTCACCGGAAATGAGTCGCACTCTTCCATAGTATGTGCCGGCGAAAAAACAAGTATTAGCGTTTCCTTCAAGTCGAACGTTGAAATCGACAACCTCACGGTCGGAATCCTTATCCGCGACCGCTTCGGCCAGGATGTCTTCGGGGCAAACACCTTCCGTTCGCGCGTTCCCGTGCGGTGCCGCAAAGACGGGCGGTACACATGCTGTTTTTCCATGCACATGAACATCGGGCCCGGAAAATACACCGTAACAGCGGCTCTTCACACGGAAGAAGGTACTGTGTATTCCTGTTTCAACTGGATGGACAAAGTGACGGATTTTGAAGTAGCCGGAATAAAAGGAGATTTTTTCATAGGGATCGCCCGTCTTGAACCTGCAATATCCTGTACGGAGAATCCGGAACCGGAGGAGGACGCATGACACTGCTATCCCGTTTGACCCGGCAAGCTCGGGACACGGCACGGAACAATGCAAAAAAACTCGTAAGAATACTGCTGACTCCTGCCTTGCGTTTGGTGGTCCGCTATCCTGCGCTGAAAAAGCGCGCCATCCGTCTTATTGACTGTTTCCCCGGCGTTGCGTCCCGCTTGCGCCGGCTCTTTTCCCCCTTCGAAAACGCTGCTTCCTCTGACATCATATCAACCCTGGGACCTCTCCCGCCGCATGCCGCACAAATTTACAGCCATTTTAAATCCGCGCTTGCCGAAAAAAGGAGAATACGGTCTGATGCGCATCGTTATTGATCTTCAAGGCGCTCAATCAGAAAGCCGTTACCGGGGGATCGGAAGATACTCCCTCTCCCTTGCGCAGGGCATTGCGCGCCGAAAGGGTGAGCATGAAGTCATCATCGCGCTGAACGCGCTCTTCCCGGAGACGATCAAACCGCTTCGGGAGGCATTTCAGGACCTGCTCCCCGCGCACTGTATCCGTACCTGGTACGCTCCTGCTCCCGTCAGGGAGATACTGCCCGGAAACGAGGCCCGCAGGGAAGCCGCCGAAGAGATAAGGGAAGCATTTCTGGCGTCGCTGCAGCCCGATGTGCTGCTCGTGGCCAGCCTGTTCGAAGGATACGCCGACGACGCTGTCACGAGCATAGGCCGCATCCAGCCGCCCTTTCCCGTGATGACGGTTCTGTACGATCTTATTCCATTCCTGAATCCGGACAAGTATCTTGCCTCCAATCCCCGGTTTGAAAAATATTACAGAAGAAAAATTGCCTCGTTGAGGGATGCTGACGGATACCTGGCCATTTCCAATGCTTCGGCGATCGAGGGAAAACGAACCCTCGCTCTGCCGGAAGAGGCCGTCACCGTCATCTCCACCGCTTGCGACACAGTTTTTCGTCCGATCTCCGTTTCTTCGGAAGAAAAGGAAGATCTCTTCGCTCGCATGGGAATTATCAAGGATTTCGTCCTCTATACAGGGGGGGTCGACGACAGAAAAAATCTCCCCCGGCTCATCCGAGCCTTCGCTCTCCTTCCGGAGAGTATTCGGCAAAACTGTCAACTTGTCCTCGCCGGCAGGATCCCGGAGGGAAATCTGTACGAACTGCGACGGGCAGCTGCCGACGAAGGACTGACAAACGACCGGTTCATCTGCCCCGGGTACGTCCCCGACGACGATCTCGTCCGCCTCTATGCTCTCTGCAGCCTTTTCGTCCTTCCCTCCCTGCACGAAGGTTTCGGCCTTCCGGCCCTTGAGGCCATGAGCTGCGGCGCCCCGGTCATCGGCTCTTCGTCGTCCAGCATACCGGAGGTGATCGGGCTGGAAGAGGCGCTTTTCGACCCTCTCGATGAACATTCCATCGCGGCGAAGATAGAATTCGGTCTGACGGACAGCGAGTTCCGCAGACGGCTCGTCCGCAATGCGGTAGCCCAGTCGAAGCGCTTCTCGTGGGATTCAACCGCCAGACGGGCCATCAATTTTTTCGAGGCATGGAACACACGAAACAAGATAGGCTCGTCTCTCCGGATCCCGGCTATAACAGCCGAGACGACGGCCGGGCAAATTATCCGAAGCTGCGGTGACCGGTTGACCGAGCACGATCTTCTCCAGACTGCATGGGCTCTCTGCATCAATCACCCCGAACCGGGCCCCTCCCGCTTGTTCGTCGATATCTCCGAACTCTGCCAAAGAGACGCCCGGAGCGGAGTCCAACGGGTGACGAGAAGCATCCTCAAGCAGTTTCTCGACAATCCTCCCGGAAACGTTCTTCTCCAGCCCGCCTACGCAACAACTGAAGAGACGGGATACCGTTGCGCGAAAAACTTTATCCGGGCCTTTCAAGGCAGCGCCCCTCAAGAGGAGAAAGACTCCCCCATCGAGTTTCACGCCGGAGACGTCTTCCTCGGGCTTGATCTGCAGCATCACGTGGTACAGCGTCAGAAACTCTACCTGGAAGAACTGCATCGCGCCGGGGTACGGGTCTACTTCGTCGTCTACGATCTCCTTCCCGTCCTGCTTCCCCATTGCTTCCTACCCGGCACGGAGGAAGCCCATTCGGAATGGCTTCGGACGATATGCCGCTTCGATGGAGCGTTCTGCATCTCCCGCTCCGTCGCCGAGGAGCTGCGATCCTGGAGAGAAAAGAACATTCCCGCGGATTCCGCTCCCTTTCGAATCGGCTGGTTCCACCTCGGCGCCGATGTAGAGAACTCGATCCCTTCAAAGGGAGTGCCCGAAGACGGCGAAAAAATCCTGACCGAACTTCGAAAGCATCCAAGCTTCGTAATGGTGGGAACGGTGGAGCCAAGGAAAGGACACACCCAGGCACTGGCGGCGATGGAGGAACTCTGGGCTTCGGGAGAGGACCTCAATCTTGTCGTCGTCGGCAAGCAGGGGTGGATGACGGAGGATCTCTGTCTCCGCCTGCGAGAACATCCACAGGCAGGAACCAGACTCTTCTGGATCGAAGATTCGAGCGATGAATTTCTTGAAAAAATATACCAGGCCTCCACGTGCCTTCTCGCCGCATCGGAGGGAGAAGGCTTCGGACTTCCGCTGGTCGAAGCGGCGAAACACGGAATACCGGCTATAGCACGCGATCTGCCGGTATTCCGCGAAGTGGCGGGAGAACACGCCTTTTACTTTTCAGGTGCGGATGGAAACGATCTCGCCCGGGCAATACAAACCTGGATTGGACATTATAAACAGTCTTTGCATCCGCAATCGGCCGGATTGCGCCGGCTCACCTGGGAGGAGAGCGCCGCGCAGCTTCTCGGGCAGGTTCTCTTTGAATGCCCTCGATAATCCGGGTGTACGAACGTGCGTTCTTTTCACAAGAAAACCGTAACGGCTGCATCTTTGAATTATAATGTGCGATACCGCAATACAAAAACGGAGGTCTTCTCATGCTCGACGCAGTTTCTAAAATGTCGGACGAGGAATTCGTGGATTTTTGCTATCAATCAATCCTTTTGAGAAAAGCCGATGAAGAGGGCAAAAAACACTACGCCGAGGAACTGTCCAGCGCGGCCATCAGCAGGCAGGACCTGATGCTGGTGCTTTTGACCTGCGAGGAACGCCGCTCGCTGACAAATCACAGGGAGTTCGTTCCGTCGGGGCATTTCTATTCGACGCACCCATCGTCCGAAGACATTGCAAAATACAAGACGTATGAAGATATGCTCGCCGTGGAAATGAACGACGAGTTTCAACGCAGGATGCTGCGTGAATTGCAGCCGTTTCACGACCAGTGTCCTTTTCCGGAGACCAGGGATTCCCGTTTCAGGTACTTTTTTTTAAACAATTCCTACATCCACAGCGACGCCATTTTTTTATACAGCATGATACGGCACTTCAAACCGCGTAAAATAATCGAAGTAGGTTCCGGTCTTTCTTCGTGCGTTATGATGGACACAAATGAAATTCATTTCAACGGGGAAATAAACATCAAGCTGATCGATCCGTTTCCTCACGCCGTAAAATCGCTGCTGAAACCGGGGGATATCCTCGAAGACATGCTCCACCAGGAAAAACTCCAGGATTTTGATATCGGAGCGATACAAGCGCTTGAGGCTCATGATATCCTGTTCATCGATTCCACTCATGTATCCAAGCTGAACAGCGATGTCAACCATATATTCTTCAAGATTCTGCCTTCACTCAAGCCCGGTGTCATCATCCATTTGCACGACATTTTCTGGCCGTTTGAATACATCGACGCCTGGCTTCAGGAAGGGCGGTACTGGAACGAGGCCTACATACTGCGCGCATTTCTTCAATACAACGAACACTTCGAGATCGTCCTGTTTGCGGATTACATGCAGAAAAAACACCGGGCCTGGTTTGAACGGAACATGCCGAGATGCCTCAAAAGTATAGGCGGCAGCATCTGGCTTCGAAAAACAAAGTAAAATACCTGTCAATATGCAGAGGGAGCACTTTTTTCTACCAAAAGTCACACACAGGAAAGATATTCGACCCTATTTATATTCGGAGGTGTCAAGGTCATATGGAAAAAGAAAATATTTCGTGCAGCGTTTCAGCCTGCTCCGAAAAGAAGGGTACGAATCCCCATCACGATAGCTCGGCAGAAGATAATTTCTACAGTTCCTTTGAAGCATGCTACAGAGGTTCTCGGGAAGTTATCAAATCGAGACTTCGAGTCTATCTTCCGTTTGTCCTCCATTGCCAGGAGCTCTACGAAGAGTGTTCCGTCCTTGACCTCGGATGCGGCCGGGGGGAATGGCTCGAACTGATGTCCGAGAACGGTTTTTCTGTTTTCGGCGTGGATCTGGACGAAGGAATGCTTGTCGAGTGTAAAAATCACCGTCTCCCGGCAGAAAAAAGGGACGCGCTCCTCGCGCTGCAGGAACTTCCCGACGATAGCCGAACGATCATCTCAGGGTTTCACATAGCGGAACACCTGCCGTTCGAGACACTTCAGTCGATCGTCAGAGAATCCTTACGAGTTCTCCAGCCAGGGGGTCTGCTTATTCTGGAGACGCCAAACCCGGAGAATCTTATCGTCGGCACTACGAACTTTTATATCGATCCAACCCATCGTTTTCCGCTGCCCCCCCAGCTTCTTTCTTTCCTGCCCCGGCATTACGGGTTCGCACGAACGAAAATCGTCCGTCTGCACGAGCAAACAAGACAGGAAGAGCTGCAAAAAACCAGGATGATCGATCTTATTAAGGGTGTCAGTCCCGATTATGCAATCATCGCACAAAAAGAAACGAGCGCGAAGCGTATGAGGCTTTTCGACACTCAATTCGAAAGAGAATACGGCGTCACCATTGACAATCTGGCGGAACTGTATGACCGTTCCGTCCAGAAACCCGTCGACGATGCCTTAAACGATACTCATGCTCGTATTGACGCCGTTGAGCTCGCTGCCGGAAAACGAATCGGTGAAGTGCGTGCCGACATAGCCCGTCTTGATCTTTCACTGGAGACCGCCCGCAACGAAATTCAATTCAGGATTTCAGAATCTGAAACGCTGGCTGCAGCGTATCACTCTCGCATTGACCTTGCGCTCGAGAGCAAACTTCGGGACGTTGAAGCGCGAACGCAGGCCATGGAAGCCGCGTTCCAGATGATCGTGAACAGCCGCTCCTGGAAACTTACCGCCCCGTACAGGGCGTTCGGCGACTTTTCTCGGAACAGGTGGCGGCGATTCAAGAATTTCCTGAAGCCGTCCGCGGCAAGAACGACCCGATTTCTTCTGGAGAAACCCCTTCTCGGGAAGCCGATATTCTTCCTTCTGCGGCCTTTTCCCGGTCTCAGGGCGAGGCTTGAGCAACTGGCCACATCGGACGAATGGAGAACCGACTCCTTTTCCGAAGCCGCAAACGTGCCGACGATACATCCTGACACCCCTCAGGCAGAGATTCCATCGACCACTTCCGGTGCGGAGCTATGCGCCGATTCGTCACAGGAATCCCTGAAGACCGGAGAGGATCTCTCCTCTACTCCGGTCGAGTTTGAAAGCCTCGCTCCTCATGCGAAAGACCTCTACAGCGAGCTGAAAACCAGGAACGAAAGAGATGCACGGGAGACAGAATAATGCGCATCGTCATCGACCTTCAGGGAGCGCAGCGGGAACTTCTCTCCGGCGAAGTGAAAGAGCATTTTCTCCCATGGGCAAAATCAATCGTCGGTAACAAGGGGGATAAAACCGTCATTCTTACCCTTAGCGCCCTTTTTCCGGAGACGATAGAGCCCCTGCGGAACGCTTTCAGCGAATTGCTTTCACCGCAGGAGATCAGAATTTGGGAGGCTCCGGCTCCCGTGCGCGACTCTCTGCCGGGGAACACGTGGCGCCGCGAGGCTGCGGAAAGGATCCGCGAGGCCTTCCTCGCAAGCCTGGAACCGGACGTCATCTTCGTGCCGGATTTTTTCATCGGCTACCATGAAGAAGGAGTCACAAGTATAGGACATTTTAAAAACAGGGCGCCGACAGTGGTCGCGCTTCTGGAGCGGAGTCCCCTGTCTCCCTTGAGAGAGCTGACGGAAATGGATGCCGTTCACGCATGCTTCCTGAAAAGGAAACTCTCCTGCATTCAAAGGGCTGCGAGGGTTATTGTTCCGTCGCCCGAATATATTTCATCCTTCTCGAAAGCACTTTCCGTGCCGGGAAACCTGTTGGAACCGCTGTCGGCAAGCGAAGATTCCGGTTGCAGATCCAAAGCAGGTGTTTTTCCGGAAAGCTGGGGCAGAAAAACGCTGGATATTTTTGAACAGGTCCGTAGTGAGGCTGCCGAAGCGACAATCTGCGCTGCATACCCGCCGAAAAAACCGACTCTCGCTTACGTCTCCCCGCTTCCTCATGTGGAAAGCGGCGTGGCGGCCTACAGTGCCGGACTGCTCCGCCGGCTCGGCGACTTCTACGATATCACCGTTGTTGTCGAACAGGAATCGGTCAGCGACACCTGGATTCAGCTTTTCTGTTCGATCCGGGACGCACAGTGGCTCGAGGAACATCATAAGGATATGGACAGGGTGCTCTACCACTTCGGAAACTCGCCCGTTCATCTCTTCATGTTTCCCTTGCTGGAAAAAATACCGGGCGTGGTCTTTCTGCACGACTTCGCACTGGGAGGTCTTCTGGGATATCGGGATCATTTCGGACATATTCCTTTCGGCGGAACAAAAGACGTCTACTTGTCGCACGGCTACAAGGCTTTGCAGGGAAAATTCCGTACGGAAGAACTGGATTTCGTCGGCAAATACCCCATCAACTTCAGCGTCATTCAAAACGCCCTCGGAGTCATAGTGCACTCCGAAGAGTCAAAACAACGTATGAGAAATTTGTACGGGGCGGCCAACGACGCGATTTGCGAATACATTCCCATCGCAGAGGCGATGGGCGCCTCGCAGCCCAAGGGATGTCCTCCAAAAAGTGTGCGGGCTATCGAAAAATGGTACGCTCCGAACGGGAGAAACCTGCAGGACCTCATGATCGCGGTGAAAACCGAGATCGACACTCCGCACAACGCAGACGATCTCGTCGATTTCGCTCGGGCGGTCTCGGGAACTTTTCCGCGCAGGACTGCCGGGAAACAGCTTCTGGTAGACGTCTCGGTCATTTGCCGTGACGACTTCAAAACCGGAATTCAGCGGGTCGTCCGGGCTCTCCTCCTTGCTCTTCTCGACTCGCCTCCCGAAGGATACCGGATAGAACCGGTCTATCTATTCAACGAAGGAGTCCGCTGGCACTATCGCTACGCACGGCGATTCACAACGAATCTTCTCGAATGCCCTTCCGAAATCATGACGGACGAAGTTGCGGAAATAGCAAACGGAGACATTCTTTTCTGCCCGGATCTTGCCGTCGACATGACGATTGAAGCTTCCAAGGACGCTCTGTACCGGCAGCTTCGAAACCGCGGCGTCAAAGTTTTTTTTATGCTGCACGACATCCTGCCGATTACGATGCCGCACTTTTTCGAGGAGGGTGTAGGAGAAGCGCATGCGAAATGGTTGAAAACTATAGTGGGGATGGACGGTTGCATCTGCGTCTCGAAGGCGACTGCTGACGAACTTCGCTCCTGGATGGAGCAACACGCTCCCGGTCGCTTGGATTCCCTTCGGATCGAATGGTCGCATCACGGAGCCGATCTCGACAGAAGCGCCCCCACAACAGGGCTTCCGGAAGACGCCGGTATAGTGCTCGCAGAATTGAAAAAGCGGACGACTTTTCTGATGGTCGGAACCGTAGAACCGCGAAAGGGACACCGGCAGACCCTTGACGCGTTTACGGAACTCTGGAAAGAAAACACGGAGTGCAATCTGGTCATCGTCGGAAAAACCGGATGGATGATGGAATCCCTGATCGAAATAATTCAATGCCACGAAGAACGGGAGAAGCGCCTCTTTTGGCTTCAGCACATAAGTGACGAGTATCTCGAAAAAGTGTATAATTCTTCGACGTGCCTTCTTTTTGCCTCTGAAGGAGAAGGGTTCGGGCTCCCGCTGATTGAGGCGGCAAAACATGGACTGCCAATAATAGCAAGGGAAATTCCTGTTTTTCGTGAAGTAGCAGGTCCATATGCTTTCTATTTCTCAGGTACCGGGGGGAACGATTTGGCAGCAGCCGTAAAAAAATGGATGAAGCTCTATAATAGAAACGAGCATCCAAATTCGGACGCTATGCCGTGCTTGACCTGGAAAGAAAGCGCCGAGAAGATCAAATCGATCGTGTTAAAGCAATGACAAAGCTTTTTTCGCTTTAAGAATTATCAAGGAGGCCCTATGAATACTTTGAATGACTTTTTGGGATTTTTCAAAAGAAAACCAACTCAACAGCTTCTCCTCAGGGACGATTTTACCGACAGGGAGATGAACATTCTCCTCTCAGCCTTTTTTATAGTCTTTTTCTGGGTTGTCCTGAGAGCCATCGCGGCCCCTTATCCTCATGTAATGGGAGATGAAGTGGCTCACGGCAGGGCATCCAGGCTGCTTTTCGGCCCCCATGGTCCTCTTCGCCCGGAATACCTCTACAATTTTATCTATTATTTCACGAATTATTTCGGGGATAACTTTTACAACGCCGCCAAAATTTTCAATATTTTCTTCTTTTCTGCAACAATGCCTCTTATCTACATGATCACACGCAAGGTATGCTCAAAGTCCGTTTCGCTTCTGGTGACTTTCCTTGTCTTCGCCTCCCCAATCAACATATACACAACGGTTTTTATGGCGGACATGCCGTATCTCTTCTTTTTCTGGCTCATATCATGGTTCATACTGTACTGCGATAAAAAGAGAGAGAGGTATCCGTTTCTTTTTTGGGGAATCACCGGAGTGCTTTTGGGGCTTGCTTCCTTTATAAGAGAGCGAATGCTGTTTATCGCTCCGGCAATCGTGGCATTCATAGCGTATTCATGCTTTACATCCCACAGCTCCGACGGAAAAAAACACTGGCTCTTGAAAGGATTTCAGAGTACGGTATTCTCCATAGCATTTGCGTTCCTCATGCTTCTTACACGAGAGAGTATTCGATGGATCTTTATTGGAGACTCACTTAAAAAATTAATTCTCCTCGGCGGCGCCTTCCTATTTTTTTCTCTCGTTTCGCTTTTCTTTTTCAAAGCTGAACACATTCGCGGCAAGTTTCCTCTTGTATTCTGGAGCGTTGTCGGAGGTCTATTGGGACTCGCAGTTTTTGTGACGCCACGGCTTTTCTTTCTTTCCCCTCTCGCATTTGCATACATAGCACATCTCTCACGTACCACGAAAAACGACTCTGAAAAAAAGTTTTCCTTCGATATTCCGCGGATACTACTCAATTCAGCGGCCTTTTTTATCGCAATGCTCTCAGTGCGCGGAGTTCTCGTATCTTTTTTAGGGGAAGGAGCGCTTTCTGGTCTACTTGAACCCGGCTACATGTCCAGGCAAATTCAAAGAGGAATGAACTGGGTGGCGGTCCGCCCCGCCACCCCTGCCGGGGAAGGCCTTTCCTTTTACCTGGAACTGATTTTAGCGGAGTTTTCTTATTATATAACCATTTTCGAAAGACTTTACAGAGAAGCCCACAAACATATCATGGCACTCGCCATTATGTATGGTCTTCCCTTGATCATTTTCTTCTCCGTCTTGTTATCGAGATCCTGCAAGCGGGATTCCAATGGCAAGGATATGAAAAAAATTGCCGTCTATGCTTTTTTCGTGTTTTTCTGGCTTTTCCTCGCAAGTATTGCCTATTTACGCGGTTTTGGATCTACAAACCGAATCATGATGCGTTATTACAATGTCGTCTTCCCCTTCTTTATTATAATTGTCTCTTTTATTTATACCCGAGAGTTCAAACAAACTGCGACAAGCCGTTTTATTGCAGTGGGTATTACTCTTTTCATGCTTTACGTCCTTTGCAACACGATGTTCTCCTACAGAATAGAGCAGAATGATTGCCCGGATTTAAGAGCCATTGCTTTTAATCATTTTACTTGGTTTTCCTTTGGAATTTTCTCCGTCCTCTCCGCGGGACTCTTCTTAAAAAAACCGAAACTCGCAAGCCGGGTTTACCTCCTCGCAGCACTGCCTTTAATGGGCTTCTATTCCCTGATAAACCCTGACCTGTACAGGCACGGCCGACTTCCGAACGACATGGAAAGAGCCGCCATTTTCGTACGGCAAAATTTCAACGCGACAGTATCCTCCAAGCTGGTATCCATTGGGAGCGTCTTCGACGATCAATTAAAAGCGATGTTTCAGTTTGATACGCTGCCTGCAGCGTGGGGGAGAAATCCTGGGAAAATTGACCTTACCACTGCGAGGCCGGATCGTTGGTACCTTGTCACAGGCGATCACGTTGTCACAAAGGACGACTCCTGGCTGGAATGGAGGACTCCAAAATTTACGATGTACGGGAAAATCAAGCCGATCCACCTGAACTTTTCAAAAAGCTCTTTGAGTGTCGAATTCCTTTCACGACTTCACGGCGTTGCAGACGTCACCGGCGTTTCTATTCTTGACGAATGGGAGGATTGGGGGATCTGGTCCTCCGGAGGCACTATGAGAATAGAGCTCCTTCGCAATCTGCCAAGAAATTTCCGAATGCGTATTCTTGCCAGGGCTTTCGGTCCTAATATCGGTGAACCTTTTACAATCCGTGTCGGCGGGCAAAGGCGGGAAATTCGATTGGGCCGCCAGTTTATGGAGCATTACGTCGAGTTCGATGACATTGAAAATACAAATATAATCGACATCATCATTCCGTATCCCACCGCCCCGATTGACCTGGGCCTGTCCCGGAGGGAAGCGATCGAACTGGAGATGGACAGAAAAGATGTCCGGAAACTGGGAATAGCGCTTTCTGAACTGGATATCCTTGAAGACGCAGACTATCTGTATTCTCCCGGAGATCTTCTTGATTTCGCAAAAAATGGTACAGCCTCACGGTATTCAATTTACGGCTGGAGCTTGCAGGAGGATGATCTACGATGGACAGACGGCCCCCGTGCCGCAATGACCTTTAAGATACCCGAATCCCACAGTGCTGACGACTTGCTTCTTCGCATGGAGGCATCGGCATATCTTGGAGGCATGCTCCCCTACCAGGAAGTAGGCGTCGTCGTGAACGGTCGCCAGATTGCGACATGGCAGGTACGAGATTGGGAATGGTACCAGGCCTTCGTTCCGTCGGATCTTCTGGCCGACGGAATGCTGAATCTCGAGTTTGTCATCGCCTCTCCCACTGTACCCAGGGATGTTGGAGATCCGTCGAGAGATTCACGCGCGCTTGGCATAGCAGCGCGTAAATTCGTAATATACCCGCAACGGCGTTACCCGCTAGGAGAGGACATCCTCACTTCCGTCATCGCCGCAGAGGCGGGCTTCTATACCAAAGGCCTCTCCGCTCCTGAGAAGGACGGCTCCTGGACTGATGGAAAAAGCGGAACTCTCTTTATTCCTTTGAAGCGCTCCCCCGTTGATGATCTCAGCCTGGATCTTTCTGTCGGGCGCATCTTCGGAGACAGTCAAAGACTCAGAATATCGATAAAAGGGACGCTGCTTTTCGACGAGCAAATTAGAAGCGGGACCGGATCGCTATCCGTCTTCATCCCGGCATCCTTGCTTACAGGCGATATCGTGGAGTTGCTCCTGGAGCACCCGGAAGCATTTTCGCCGAAAAGCATCGGTGAAAGCGAGGACAGCCGCGAGCTGGCCTTCAAATGGAGCTCCATCAAACTTCGCGAAACCACAGATACAGGAACCGGAATGCCGTACACCCTCGGTGAAAAGATTTCATTCGGCCTGGACGGGACAAGTTCAAAGTACACCACGTACGGCTGGAGCCACCAGGAAAACACGCACCGTTGGACAGACGGTTCACGTTCAGGAATACTTCTTAACATCATGGATCTTGAGGAAGGGAAGGATCTTCAACTCCGAATGAAGGCCGCAGCATACCTTGGGGGGGGGCTCTCTCATCAGAAAGTCGGTGTGATCGTCAACGACCGGCGGATTGCGACATGGCAGGTAAATCTTCAGAAATGGTATCAGGCTGTCATTCCGTA
>Ga0334888_1004007_pt1 | contig 13778 bp, 16 predicted proteins | sample GraSluR1_MG_FD_207227 | JGI IMG/M metagenome (GOLD analysis project Ga0334888, IMG submission 207227) | Sludge microbial communities from methane-producing bioreactor in Wageningen University, Netherlands - Granular Sludge_3_08-R1 | ecosystem: Engineered > Bioreactor > Anaerobic > Unclassified ...
ATACGCACCTGGAGGAGGGCTTCGCCAAGGTGCTCGGCAAGGGCAGCAAGGAGCGCATCGTGCCCGTCGGCGCCACCACGACCAAAGCGCTCCTCATGTACACCGTCACCTGGCGACCAGAACCCGACTTGCCCTCCACCGACAACCTGTTCCTGACACCCGATGGCGCCCCCATGACCTATGGCGCTCTGCGTCAGGCGCTGAAGAGGTTGGGAAAGAAGGCCGGGGTCCCTCGTCTGCGGGCCCATCTCTTCCGCCACACCTTAGCCGTGCGCTACCTGATGAACGGCGGCGACGTCATGACGCTGAGACTGCTGTTGGGGCACAGCACGCTGGACGTCACCCAGATGTACATGCATCTCGCCGAGGCGCATATCAAGGTGCAGCACAGCCGCTTCTCGCCGGTGGATCGGCTGGGGATTGGGCGGGGGAAGCGAGGCCGTTGAGACACCGCACCTCCAAATGTGTTGCCCACCCCAAGCCTAGAGAGCAGGGCTCCCAAGCCATCGCCGTGTAGCCTGAGCCTCGTGCCACACAGCCAGAGCAATCCTGCCTCACCAGGTGAACCGCTACCGTGGGCAGAACGAGAGCAGCCCTCGCCCGCTCAAGTAGCGCACGGCAGGCAGATAACCCGTTGCAGGATGCACGCTCATTTGCGCCGGCACTCGCCAACAGGCTAGTATGCTGAGGCCATCGCTGACGCATACTGACACACGATCGCTCTGCGCCCGCCAAGCGAGGGCGTCGCCGCACACCACGTCGGTACGCCTAGCGGCGCGATGGGCGTCTCAATACCGTCACAATCACAGGAGGGGCTGGAGATGGCAGCGTCGCAGGACACCAGAAGCGCATCAGACAAATCCGGGCAGCATGGCACTCGTGGTAGCGTTCTCAGGAACGTTCGCCTGAACGCTAGCAGCGAGCAGCTCGAGACTTGGCTCCTCAGCGAGGTGAAGGCGATTGACCAGAGACTCTACGCCTGGAGGGTGCCCGGCGACGCAATCGCAGACGTTTCGTGGGAGGCTGAGTGGCGCATCCTGTTGGTGCCGAAGGGGAACGGTCTCCAACAGCGGGAGCTAGCGGACCCGTCACTGATCAGGTTGATCACGCCCGAGCCGGGGAATCCTCAAGATGCGGACGAGATCAAGCTCGCTGCCACCTACCGGGCACGGCAACCCGTAGAAGCTGAGCATGGCTCTGACAGGCATCTCGAGGTACAGGTGGGCTGCTATGATCCCGCATGGTACGCTGTGGCGCGGGAGCTTCTTCACCGTAGCGAAGAGCGTTTTCAGGGCATCACCGAGATCGAGCAATCCCTGAGCGGGCCACAGGCGAGCGCATCGGCGCTGCATTGCTGGACCATGGAGTTGCGCGTTGACTGGGCCGCATTCCTGAAATGGCTTCAACAGATCTGCACAGCGGACTTTGCCTGGTACGAGACCCCGCTTGTTGGCTACGCCGACGTCCGGTTGGAGCCCAAAGACAGCGGCCTGTACAGGCTGGGCTGCAAGTCGGTATCCTTCAATCCCCGGGATAGGCACTCCTGGCACAGCTTCCCTCACACCGACTTGCTCACCCTCATGACGTTCCAGCGTGTGACCCCGGAGGGCGATAGCGCCGCTGACTCGCTGCTGACCATCGATGCACGCTGTGTCGAGAGAGATCTCTTGGCCGCCTTTCTGCGCCTGGTCGGCGCGACCAGGATCGAGTTTGGGGATGTCAGGGAGACGGATCAGGGCGAGAGCATGCTCAAGTTTGCGGATGAGGTCCGGCAGCGACTGCCCTTTGAGACCTCCTCCCCACACCGAACACCCAACGATGACACTACCTCGAAAGAGCTCTGGCAGCCCCTTCAGAGGGAGCTTTGGGTCCCAACCGACCCATTCACCCTGTACGACATGCTAACGCACGCGTTCTTGGGGCGTGAGACCATAGTCTGCCGAGCGGGGAACAGGCTGGTAGTACAGGCTAGTCGCCTACTGCTGTGGCTCGCAGGGGGGCAGCCCTACTCAACGGTGGATGAGCAGTATGCGAGCATCGTCGAGCTGACACTACACAAGGAACCAACTGGATTGCGTGTCTCGGCGACAGTGCTGCGAAACGACGCGACGGCACGTGATGCCTTGCGCTTTATCGAGAACGAGATGATAGAGCGCCTGGGCGCGACGGAGCTCACAAATCATCGCGACGGGGCCACAGATATGAAGGCGAGCAGTTCCTTGCAGCCGACCGGACACCTGGAGTGTGGCGCGACCCACGCAGGCGCGCGTTCCACTTCGAAGGCTACTTCGAAGCCGGAGCATGGCGATCAGCTCATGCCATCACCGAAGGCCGGGCAGGCCGGGCTGCAACACGATGGGTGCGAGGCATCCGAAGGCGGCCCGACTGGCGAGGCAGAAGCCGTAAACAGCGAGATGGAAGCGCTAGGCAGCGCGAGCCCCATTTCATCGGCGAGCGAAGAGATTTCCAGCCTCGACGTGACAGATGCCCTCCCCACGCAGCGCTCCGAGGAATTGAGCCGCGCTTGCTCCCATACAACCCTCACTAGTGGCATATCTTCTACCGGCGATCCCTGGGATGTGATCCCCGACGACCGTGATCGCGAGATGGTCCGGCTGCTTCATGAAGGGCTTTCCCATGCGGAGATAGAGCGCAGACTAGAGCAAGATAGGCGCTTCCGAGGAAGACGCGGGGTTAGTACGAAGACGATCACTAACCGGCTCTCCGAGCTTCGCAAAGAGCATGGTGCTGATGTAGTTCCATACAGACGGGCACCCAAGCAGCCCTCATAGCAGCGCGTGTGGACGTAGGCCTCCTCGCCAGAAACCTTGCCGGGACATGGCGCAACATGTCGGGATATTCGGGGATATATCGGGATATAAGGAGAGGGATATAAAAGGATATAAAAGGATATAAGTAAGTTCGTACGAAAAGCTATCCACCGCTATAATGACAAGCATAACAGCTTGGCATTTTTTTGTGATTGGAGGGTTGAGATGCAGGGCGATACCAAGACGCTGCTCGTTGTAAGGGTTCTGCCAAGGCACAAACACGTATTGGGTGACATCGCCCGCCTGGAAGGCGAATCCATGGCCACCGTGGTGCGCCGCTTGATCAGACAAGAGGCGATACGTCGGTCGCTGTGGCCGGCGGACCTCAAAGGTGTAGCAGTGGATGAGGGAGACGTTCGGAAGGAGTAGACCATGTTCCCACAACCAAAAGCCGCCCCGGCGCTGCAACGCCAGAGCGGCCACAATCGAAGCACGGGCGACCAAACCCAGCTTCAACGCCACTATAGACATCGGCGCATCCCACGCAAGCGCGGCAGCCCGATGGTCGCGCGACCCTGGACCACGAGATCGAGGGCTTCCTGCTGGACCGCGAGTCCCGACAGCTCAGCACCGGCACGCTGGCCTTCTACCGCGAGAAGCTCGGCGTCTTGACCGCCTTCGCCCAGACCTACGAGCTGGTGAGTGTGTGTGACCTCACCGCCCCGTTGGTGCGCCGCTATCTGCGAGAGCTCCGCTCGACACACACTGAGGGCGGCGTCCACGCCTTCTATCGGGCGCTGCGCGCCTTTGTCAACTGGTGGGAGGAGGAGCACGAGCCCACCGGCTGGCGCAACCCGTTGGCCAAGGTGAAGGCGCCCAAGGTGCCGCAGGAGGTGCTGGAGCCGGCGCCGCTGGCCGATATCAGCGCCATGATCGCGGTGTGCCCCGAGGGCACGGAGCTGGGGCGACGCGACCGCGCCATGCTGCTCGCCCTGCTGGACACCGGCTGCCGCGCCCAGGAGTTCCTCGACCTCTGCATCGGCAACGTGGACCGCGCTAGCGGCGTCTGTCAGGTGCGCCGTGGCAAGGGCGGCAAGGCCCGCAGCGTCTTCCTGGGGGAGACGGCGCGGGACGCGTTGCGCGGCTACCTGGACCTGCGGCGGGCCCACGACCCACTGTCGCCGCTGTGGGCCACCCGACAGTGCACGCGCCTCAGCTACTCGGGGCTGCGCGAGATCGTCCGCCGCCGCGCTCGGAAGGCCGACGTGCCAGTCCCCTCGCTCCACTCCTTCCGTAGGGCCTTCGCCCTGGCTTGCTTACGCTCGGGCTGCGACCTAATCACTTTGCAGAGGATGCTCGGGCATTCCAGCCTGGCGGTGGTCAGCCGCTACCTAAGGCAGGTGGACGACGATCTGCTGCGAGCCCACGTCGAGCATGGACCCGTCGATCGCGCCCTTTGTGACGACCAGATCGCGCGCCAAGGCTCACAGGGAGGTGGTAATGAGTGACCAACTACTTGATGCCATCCTCGCCCAGCTCGCTCGCGGCGACTGCCCCGATAGCAAGTGGCCGGACACCAGAGACGAATACTGGCCGCTGTGCCCCTATCACGCCGATTCCCACAGCGGCTCCTTCGCCGTAGGTAAGAAGGGGTTCAAGTGCTTCGCCTGTGGTGAGGCGGGGGGACTACGCAAACTGGCCAAGCATCTGGGTGTTGCAGTGTTGCAGCGTTCTGGAGAGGGTATACACACACACAGTTCGCTAACGCTAGACGCCTATGCCCAAGCCAAGGGACTAGATGCGGCCTTTCTGCGCACTTTGGGGATCGAGGAGTCCACCTACCGAGGCAAGAAGCGGCTGCTGATCCCCTACCTGGACACCAGCGGCCATAAGGTGGCGACGCGCTACCGGCTGTCCCTGCACGGTCCCGACCGTTTCCGCTGGGCGCGTGGTTCCAAGGTGCACCTGTATGGCCTGTGGCGACTGCAAGAGATGCGCCCGGAGGGCTACGTGATCCTGGTCGAAGGCGAGTCGGACTGCCATACCCTCTGGCAGCACCAACTACCCGCCCTAGGCGTGCCCGGCGCCAGCACCTTCAAGCCAGAATGGGTCGAGCACCTGAATGGGTTGACTGTGTACGTCTGGCAGGAACCGGACCAGGGTGGCGAGACCCTGGCGTCCAAGGTCGGCGGGGCGCTGCCTGAGGCGCGCCTGATCGTGCCGCCCCAGGGACGTAAGGACGTCTCCGAGTGCCATCTGATGGGCGACGATCTGGCAAGGATCGTGGAAACCCTCCTAGCTCAGGCCCGCCCGTGGTCGCACCTGGTGGCGGAGCGTCGAGACAAGCGGGCGGCGGCCGCCAAAGAGCTGGCAGGAGAGTTGCTGAGCCACCCTCAGATCCTGGAGGCAGTGGGCGATCTCTCTCGCCAGCTGGGCCTGGTGGGCGAGGAGCGACTCGCCAAGCTCCTCTACTTGGCCCTCACTACCCGGCTGCTGGACAAGCCGGTCAGCGTGGTCGTCAAGGGCCCGTCCTCGGGTGGGAAGAGCTTTCTCGTGCAGACCGTCCTCAGCGCTTTCCCGCCGGAGGCATACCTGGACTTTACCAGTATGTCGGAGCACGCCCTGATCTACGACGATCGCCCCGTCGCCCATCGTACCATCGTGCTCTACGAGGCATCGGGCTTGGGTCAGGACACCCAGGGCGAGGTCAATACCCTGGCCTACACCGTTCGCTCCCTGCTCTCCGAGGGACGGATCAAATACGTCACCGTGGAGAAGACGGCCGACGGCATGCAAGCCCGGGCCATCGATCGGCCTGGCCCCACCAACCTGATCACCACCACCACCTGGACCAGCCTCCACGCCGAGAACGAGACACGGTTGCTGTCGCTATCGGTTCGCGACGACCCCCACCAGACGGCCGGCGTGTTCCTGGCGCTGGCAAATCGCGTTAGCGGCCACAACGCGACGGAGGTCGACCTGGCGCCCTGGCAGGCGCTTCAAACCTGGCTGGACCTGGCCGGGGTCCATGCGGCCACCATCCCGTACGCAAGGGCGTTGGCCAAGGGCACCAAGGCACTAGCCGTGCGCTTGCGGCGCGATTTTGCAGCGGCGCTCAGTCTAGTGCAGGCCCACGCTATCCTGCACCAGGCGAATCGGCAGCACGATGACCAAGGGCGGATCATCGCCACTATCCAGGACTATGTCGTGGTCCACGGCCTCGTGGCCGACATCGTGGATGAGGGCGTCGAGGCCACAGTCAGCCCCATCGTCCAGGAGACGGTAGAGGCCGTGAGAGACCTGATCGCCGAAGGACAGGATGACGTCAGCATCACCCAACTAGCGACCAGGTTGCAGATCGACAGAAGCACAGCCAGCCGACGGGTCCGCATGGCCCGTGAGAGTGGCTACCTGCGCAACCTCGAAGAAAAACGTGGCCGAGCGGCGCGGCTAGTGATCGGCGACTCCCTGCCCGCGGAGGAACATGTGCTGCCACACCCTGACCATGTGGATGATGTAAGTGTGTGTGTGCATACCCTCCCAGAAAGCGTGCAACAGTGCAACACTCCTGAGACCGGGTCTGAGCTAATCGCCGTTACAGCGGACTCCGACAACGGCGACGGCGCGGAGACGGGCCTCAACCCCTTCGACCAGCGTGTCCTGGATGCGCTGCGAGGCATCGGCCGGCCTGCGGGCTATCCCTCCATCGCCCTGCGCCTGCGCGCCGAATCGGGCGCCACCCGCCAGGCCCTGGAGCGCATCGTCCAGTTGGGGCTAGCTTCCCGGGAGACTGGCAGCATGTACCGTCCCGCGGCCGAAAAGGCTCCTGTCGCTTGATCCAGGCCCGGCCATGCGTCCGTTAGCAGGTAGGTATACAAGGAGACAGCGATGATCATCCAGCGGTTCAGGTGGGATGCGAAGGTTCTGGGCATCTGCGCGCTTGGTTTCATGGCGAGCCGATCGCCGAACGCCTCCGCCCGCGCACCGCCGCGACGAGTGCCGCTACGCTTCCATCGACGCAACAGAGAATGTGTCATGATCATGAAGGAGAACACAATGCAGATCCCTCGGACCTCTGGCTATCAACGTAACAACGAGTTCGAGTTCGAGCCTAGCAGCGCCTTCACTGAGAACACGGGCATGCCGCGGGCTTTGAGCGGCTATGATGGTCGCTTCTGGACGTCATCGGACGAAGCCGAACTGTCTTCCCAGGGGCTGATCGCTAGGGTCGACGTCGTGGAAACGATCGACATAGACCACTGCCCGTACCTGAAGCTGGGGTTTGCCCTCATGGAGGGCGCAAGCTACTGGAAACCGCCAAGTCAGGTGATCTGGGCTTGGTGCCTGCCACAGTTCTACCCTGGGAGTACGCTCTGGACATGGGCCAAGGTCCTCTTGTTCAAAGGGCAAGATATCCCCGACGACGTGCAGGAACTCGATACGGATAGATTCCGCCGAATCATGTGTGAACTGCACCTGTTCCCCAACGGGGCCATCGAGATAGGGCCTATGCCCAGCTTCGAGGAGCAAGGGACGCGCGCGATGATGCAGCTCTACCTGGCAAGGACGTCGTTTGTGCCAGTACTCAGCAAGTCAACCGCAGATGGCACCACGGAGATGACTCCTGAGGCGGAAATGGTCCACGCGATGTACCGTGCAGCAAAGAAATGGATCGCGGAAGGTATCGACTCTTGGAGACTCGACTGGGTCGCAGACGGTGACGTGCATCCGACGGAGGCCCTCGAAACGTGGGCGGAGCACATGACTGGGGATGCTTCTTTCCTGACTCGGCAGCCCTCATCTGGAACTGAGAAGCGGTCACCTAGCGACCTCTGGTCAGGTGCCTCGACACAGGGAGGGGACCATGGGGCCCTCTCCCTGTGATTGTGCAAGGAGCTCGGGGGAGACCACCTTGCATGCTGCTACGTTGCCACAGAGCGCATTCTGCCACTGGTGCGTCGCTAAGGCTGACACGCGTGACAAACCGAATCGTGGCGAGACGCCACAAATCAAAGACCAGGAGGACAGAGATGTTTGTTCACAGGAGAGCTCGCCGACCCATCAAGAGCGGGCCGAGTAAGAAGGCGATGCTCCGCACCGGAGGAGCCCTGCCGCATCGACGCGATCCCTACGACGGTGCGATGCTCATCGCAGACAGTGACTGCCAGCGCGCTGAGTTGCAGTCCAGTTTCTGGCAGAGAGCGTTCTTCATCCGGATGGTAGAGCCGCAAGAGATCGATGGACGTGCCTATCTCCGATGGGTTCTGGAGGAACCCTTTTGCTGGGATGGCCCCAAGTTGACTGTCTCGCTGTGGTGCTCGCAGCAGTTCTATCCAGGAAGCACCCTGTGGGCCTGGGTTAACACGGTCCTGTACGAGGACGAAGGCATCCCATCGGGCACCAGCGGCATCGACACAAACGTGCTGATCGATCGTATCTGTGCCCTCTCGGTCTACGGCCAGGCCATCATGCTGGAGCCCCTCGTCTTGACGACGTTCGCCAGCGCGCGCGACAGGCTCCGTCGCCGACTGGAGAGCGATCCCTTGCTGAAGCCCTATGCCTGGGAGGCGCTGGCCTTGGTGGACGAGGCGCCCCTCGAAATCGCCAGCGCGTGGATCCAACTATGCGCTGCTCCGACGCGGACGATACTCGATAAGCTGCGTACTGCCTTTGGCGACGCGCCGGCGACACCGCGCCCACACGCCAGGCCGGAGGTGCTCCATGATCTCAGCTAGCGTTCGTAGTGACAGTCGCCTGCTAAAGGTCCATCGCGGTGGCAGGCTATCGCAACTGATTCTCGTGGTGCGCAACCCGAGCTTTGCCTGGGTGGATCAGCCGCCCCAATGGCTGGCGGGCATCCACCGAGAGGCATACCAGGGCGTCTGCGACGCCGCCAGATCCGCAGCGGTGCCAGCGGTCGTGCTCTTGGGCGACCCCGGAGGGGCCGAAGACCGACCCGCCGGTGCGCCACGCGGAAGCTTTGCCCAATGGGCGACGCGTCTCCGGGAGTCCATGATCCTGAACAAGGGCCCCAACCACGTGTACTGGCCCCTGAGCAGTCTGCTCTTGCTGCAAACGGCTATCGAGGCCTGGTGCTTTGGCCAGCCCTGTCCGGTGAAAGGACAGGCTGCATCAAATGCGGCGGTCAATGAAACGGATATCCTTCGGTGGCTGGGCCACCCAGCAGACAAGCCACGGACAGACGTCGTGGCGACGGAGGCTCCCCAGGGGGAGAAGCAAGACGGCGCGTTCGGTAAGCCACTGCGCGGGTTCGAAGGACGCGATGGCCAGCCGCTCTGGCTCTACGCCGAGGACACGCAGCGGCTCATCTGGCATCCAGCCACCGAATGCTGGTTGGCGGCGATGAGTGTGATGATGTTCGACCTGTGCCTTCACCGCAACAGCACATGGGGACCGGGCTTTGCGGTGTTTGTGCACGACGAGCAGAACGGTGACGGCGAGACGCCGGCGGTTCCCTACGGCCTCTATGGCCAATCGCTGGAGCGCCTACGGCAGTGTGAGCACCATCGTGGCGTCGACCGCCTCGTCCACTGGGATGTAGGCGACTTGCTCCATCTTGGGCCCGTCGGCGACTGGGAGCGGTGCATCGGTGGCTTGCGGAATCTCAACGACATAACCCAGACAGGAGGTGCGACGTGCTCACCGCGATAGTCCGCAACGAGAACACGAACGAGGTCGTTGGCGCCCTCGTCGCCGCGCCAAAAACGTTCCGCACCGGTAGCCGCGGCTTCTTTGGCTCGGGCAAGATCGAGATTGACGGTAAGCGCTATCAAGCCCAGATCCAGCTGGTCGAGATCGGCAGCAAGGCCGATGGCGAAGAGCAGGAAGCAGAGGCCTAGGTAAATGCCATCGGACCTTGTGTGTAGACTGGTAGAGGAAAAGGCCTGGATGCGTATCCAGCGAGTCTCGCACACCGCGATAGAGTCCAGCATGTTCGCGGCGACGGTCCGCGAGGTAGAACAGCGCATCAGGCCTCGCTGCCAGCTCCCGACGTGGGATTCCCCAATGCTCCGTACGATGCATCGACCCAGGTCGCGGGATCCGCCGCTGCTAGCCATCTGCGTTCGTAGTTCGCTGACCGCTACGGATTTACACCAGACTGCAAACCAACAAAGGAGTTCCGGATGATCATCAAGAGGGAGATGCATGTAGCACGGGATCCCATCGCGATTGAGCACCTCATATCTGGAGAATTAGCGCTGCCACAAGCCCCACACGGCTACGATGGTAGATATTGGCCACGGTACGAACCCGAGACCCAGCGATCTTACTCGGCAATCCTCGCTAGTCTCCGCGTCGTGGAGACGCAAACGATCGACGACCGCTTGTACCTCAAGCTGGGGTTCTCCTTGATGTTCAGCGATACTACGCCTCCGGATATGCCACCGGTCATCTGGGCTTGGTGCCTGCCCGAGTTCCGTCAGGGCAGCACACTATGGGCGTGGGTCGACGCCCTGATGTACCAGGGGCGTGGCATTCCAGACCATCTCGAGGAGCTGGACACGGAGACCATGGTTGACCACCGCGCTCAGATACAGATGCGTTCGAACGGCTCACTAGAGCTCTGGCCCATGATCATCGTCGATCTCGAAGAGTCACGCATGCCTCTCGACAGACGTCTGGCAGAGAGCCCGGTGCTGAGACCGTACGCAGAACTGGTGCCGTATCTGCTAGAGGCCGAAGACAACCCCCTTGCCGGGATTGCTGACTCGGGACTGGCCTTCTACTCCGATCTCCAGATCCTGGAATGGATCCACAAGAAAGTTGCCTTCGACCTGTTCCGGGCAGAGCGGGCGTGGATGTCCCCCTCGACGCTGTAGGAGCTTTTCGCGCTCGCGGGGACGAGTAGCGCTTCTCGGTCTGGCAGGCATCCTGTTCTGCCAGTCAAACGGAGAGGGCCACAGGCCCTCTCCGTTCTCCTATGGAGAGCATGCGGGGAACCCGGAGGCGCATCGACTGCGCAGAGACGGCCGAGCGCTCTCAGGCGGCCATGCCCATCCTACGGCCTCTATCCCGACTCCGGCGCCGTCCGGTCGGGCCACAGCTCGTCCCACAAAAAAAAGGGGGCAGCGGGGGAAAGGCCCATCCGGCCCCCTCCCCCGCTGCCCAACGTCTATCCAATGGCCACGCTCAACCTGGCCGCCAGGTGCTCCTGCATCTGCGCCAACGCCCGCCGCTTGCTACCGCCATAGGCGGCCAGCTCTGGCACCCCCAACGCCGCCAGCACCTCCTCCCGGCTCAGGCCCTGCTCCGCCGCCCAAGCCCAGAAGCGGGCCTGCCCCTCGGGCTCCTGGCACCAGCGCGGCGCCGCCGCACCCTCGGTCAGCCAGGCGATCACCGCCTGGAACCAGCGCTCGTCGGGCTTCTCCACCACCTGGTCGGCCACCGCCGAGCAGCGCGACTTGACCACGGCCAGGTCGTGGCTGTCGGCCGCCATCTCCGCCACGATGTCGAACTCGTACTCCAGCCCCTCCCGCTGCACCGGCCGCGTCCCCTTGCGCCGGGGCACCAGCTTGCCGCGATCGTCCGGCTCCAGCACGTACTCGGTCTTGGTGCGCATGGTGGCGATCACGTCCACACTGGCTTGCAGCATGGCGTCCACCAGCGCCCGATGCCGGGGCGTCACGACCCCCCAGGCCGCAAAGCTGTTGCCGCTGGACGAGCGGCGCGATGCCTCGTCCACCAAACTTAGCACCCCGCCCTCCCCCTCCCAGGCGTGGGACAGGCTGTCGATCACCAGCACGCGATAGCCGGCCGCCTCGGCGGCGTCGATGGCCTCCACGTACCGCTCGGGCTGAAAGCTCTCCAGCGCCACCACGTCAAAGTCGTAGCGGTCGGCGTACTTGACGGCCGAGCCCCGCTCGGTGTCGATCACCGCCAGGCGCCCGCCCCTCATCTCCGCCAGGGCGCAGCCGAAACAGAGCGATGTATAGGTCTTGCCCGAGCCCGCCGGCCCTTGGATGGCCATCCGCAAACGGGCTTGCCACTTGGTGGCCTTGGTGAACTGCACGGTCATGCTCGTTCCTCCTGATCTGATCTCCCTGAGGTTACGATGCCCCCACCCTGCGTGGGGACGTCCCAACCGGTCCCCGCCTCTGGCGATGTCGCGCTGGACCGGGCCGCGGCCGCGATCTCATCCAGCGCAGCCACCACGCGCTCCGCCGCCCCCTCCAGCTCCTGCCACAGATGCCGCGGCAGCGACCCGCTCCATGCCAGGCCGTCGCGCCACGCCTCAAAGCCACACAACGCCTCCTGCGAGGCGGCCAGATCGGTTCGAGCCTCAGACAGTAGGTGACGATCCATGGGACTCCTCCTTCTCATCATCCCTTCTGACAGCATGCCAAGGGCGGGCGCGTCCGGCGCGCCATCCAGGCTGTGTTGGGCATGCTAGGAGCAGGGGTATCGTGGGAGTGGGGACGGGCGTTAGTAGACGACGGGGAGCTCCTCGTAGGGCTCCCACTCCCAGTGTTTCCAGTCGGTGGCGCCCCACAGGCCCTCGATCCAGGTGACGGGGTCGTCGTCGGCCCGGCACTGCTCGCAGGGACAGTACTTGGTGGGGATCGGGTCGGGCACGATGCCAGTCCAGAACCGCCAACACTCAGACCGCCACTGGTCGGAGTCATCCTCGTCGCAGTGCATGTCGCCAGCGGCCTGGTTGTAGTAGGCGCTCCACCAGCACTGGGTGTGCTCCTCCCACAGGAAGAACGCCAGCCCCAGGGATCGCCCTATTACCACCTCGAGCTTGGTGACATTGGGCTCGAACTCGTAGCCCAGCCGCTCAAAGGTGGGCACGAGGGCATCGCCCCAGTCGCTCACCCGCAAGACGTGATCGGTGATGGCGCTCATTCGGAGCCTCCTTGGTCCGCCTTGCGCAGGGTATAGTAGCGAGCCGATGCCTTGCGGACCATGGCGATGGCGGGCTCATAGTCCACCGCCTTCAGGCGATCAAGGGTCTCCACGATGACGTGGTGCCCGCTGGGTAGCTGTCCCGCCTTGGCGGGCATCTCGTCGATCAGCCGCATCTGGGTCGCCAGCAAGTTGACCAGCTGATCGATGGCGGCGTCGAGCGCAGCGGCGGCCACATACAGCTCGTTGACGTCAAAGTAGGCCCTGGCCGCCAGTTGGCTGTCGTACTTGCCCTCGACCACGCTGGTGTTGGTGGCGTCGCTGATCCTTTTCACGAACCGGGTAAAGGACCAGCGCGCCTTTCCATTAGGTTGGTCAGTCATTCTGCTTGTGCTCCTCGACCTGGTAGTATGCCGCCCGCCAGGCCACCGCTGGCCCGAAGAGCTCCTTGAGCTGGTCCTCCACCTCGACCTGGTCCACAAAGTCCAGCGGCTCAATGCCCTCGGTGTCCAGGTCCATCTCGTTAGACATCGGACTGTGGACCAGCAACCAGCGACGGTACCCGTCAGTCAGCGGTACCTCGGTGGCCACCGCCAGCAAGCCGCACGCCTTCTCGGTGCTGGTGGGCTGGTCGATCCGCTCCTCCTCCAGCACCATCCAGACCAGCTCCTCGATGTGGCGTTCGTAGAACTTGCGGGCTACTTGGGGGGACATGAGCTCGGGCGTCCGTCGGCAAAAGCGGAAGAGTCGGTCGATATCCTGGGCGCGCTTGGGGTTCTGGCTGCACTCATCCTTCAGGATGGCGTCAGCGGATCGCATGTCGGCAAAGGCAGCCTCGACAGTGTCCATGAATCCGTTGCTGGTCAGGTCACGCAGGATGTTGGTCAGGTCGTCCATTGGAGATCCTCCTCCAGTTCGTCAATCGCCAGTTGCTCCCACCCATCGTCGGTGGCGATCCGCTCCACCGTGATCTCGCCTTGCTGGCCCTTGGTCAGACGGAAGGGGCCCAGTCGGATGGGCCCCTCCTCGGATAGCAGAGCCGCCTCGATCTTGGCTTTCGCTGTGTCGAGGCGGCGTTCGATGGCTGGCAAGAGTTGGCGGTTGTGCTGGTACGAGCGGATCGCTCGGTACAGTACCCGC
>Ga0334888_1004008_pt1 | contig 13777 bp, 16 predicted proteins | sample GraSluR1_MG_FD_207227 | JGI IMG/M metagenome (GOLD analysis project Ga0334888, IMG submission 207227) | Sludge microbial communities from methane-producing bioreactor in Wageningen University, Netherlands - Granular Sludge_3_08-R1 | ecosystem: Engineered > Bioreactor > Anaerobic > Unclassified ...
TTGGCTTTACCAATAACAAAGTTTTCCTCCTGGCCCACTGGAGCAGTTTTATCACGGCTAATCCTAATATAAACCGGACCCTGATGGTCGGCGGCGGCAAAAACCGCCGCTCGAGTCTGGTTAGCATCGGCCGGAGATAAAACCACCATCTCGGGTAAAGCTCGCATTAGAGCTAAATCCTCTATTGATTGAGCGCTGGCCCCATCACCGGCATTAGAAAAACCCAAATGGGAGCCAATCAGTTTCACGTTAGCCTTATTTTGGCAAATAGACACCCTAATCTGATCAAAGGCTCGCCCCGGAATAAAAACCGCAAAAGAAGATAAAAAAGGAATAAACCCTTCCAGGGCCAAACCGGCGGCAATACCAACCGCATTTTGTTCAGCCACTCCTAAGTTAAAAAACCGGCCCTCTGCCAGTTTTGAAGCCAGCTTTTCTATTCTGGTCGATGAGGCCAAGTCCGGGCTTAGAGCTAAAACTCGCCTATCTTTTTCGGCCAATTCCAATAAGGCCTCACCATAAGCATCTCGTTGTGATTTTAAAGAAACCATACCTTATTAAAATTTTTAATAAATTTTATTGTTAGATTGCTACATTGCTAAATTGCTATCTTGCTCTTGAGATGAAAACAAACTAAAAAACAATCTAACAATATAACCATTTAACAATTATTGTTTTAATCAAATATCGGTCTTATATACTCCCACGGGCTTTGCCTGTGATCTTGACCCTATCTTGAAACAAAACTAAAATTATTCTAATTGACCTAAAGTTTAATAAATCCGAAACCCTAAATCCTAAACTCTAAACAAACAATAATGAATCAAATTTCAAACCACAAACAACATGAGTTGGCAAGAATATTCAAATCAGTGTTTAAAACATTGACAATAACTGTTTGGTATTTGTAATTTAATGTTTAGAATTTGTTTAGTATTTAGAGCTTAGTGTTTAGAATTTCATTAGAAATTAGAAACTAGAAATTAGAAATTTTAAATATCGGACCTATTGGACCAATATTATTTTCCTTCCAGCTCTTTCATCGCTTGTTGATATTCTTCTTCGGATAAAACACCGGAATGAAAACGCTTTTTATTCTCCATAAAAGAAACCCCTCGACCTAAGATGGTTTGAGCAATAATAACACTGGGGGTTCGATGAGAATCTTTAGCTTGGCAAAGGGCATGGAGCAATTCGCTATAGTCATGACCGCTGATAACAAACACTTCCCAACCAAAAGCCTTATACTTCTCTGCTAAAGGTTCCAGAGCCAACACCGACTCTGTTTCTCCGCCAATTTGCATACCATTGCGGTCAATAATATTGATTAAATTGCCTAAACTGTGGTGACTGGCAGTCAAAACCGCCTCCCAGGTCGAACCTTCATTGTGTTCTCCATCCGAAGTTAGACAATAAATATTGTGGTGTTCTCCCTTAATCATGGCCGACAAGGCGAAACCAATCGCCACTGATAAACCCTGACCTAAAGAACCGCTAGAAGAATCAAGTACCGGTAAAAATGTCTTAGCCGGATGACCCTGAAGAGGAGAACCTAAGCTCCTTAAAGAACCAAGCTTTTTCTTATCCAGAAGGCCGCATTCGGCCAATACCGCATAATAGGCCGGACAAACATGGCCGTTTGATAAAATAAAACGGTCTCGACGAGGATCGTTATGGTCCTGACAGTTATAACGGATGACGCCGCCAAAAAAAAGAGCCACCAAAATATCTAAAGAGGATAAAGACCCCCCCAAATGTCCAGAACCGGCCTGATGAATCATTTGGACAACCTGTCGACGAAGCCTTGTTGCTTTTTCTTCTAGTTTAGGAACGGGAAGATTCGACATTAGTTCCTAATATACCATAAAATAGGCTAAAATAGAAATAAATTTCTGGCTCTTTATGACCATTAATGAAGTTATTTTTGATCTAGAAACTAAAAAACTTTTCGACGATATCGCCGGACATAATCCCGGTGACTTAGGAGTTTCAATTGTCTCTTTTTACCAGCGAAGCCTCAATCAAAACCTAAAAGAAGAAAGCGGTCGTATGATTAGTCTCTGGGAAAAAGACTTAGATCAGCTGTGGCCAATTTTATCTTGGGCCAACCGGATTATTGGTTTTAACTCCCTTAAATTTGATATCCCGGTTCTCCAGCCCTACACCAAAATCCCCCTATCTTCTCTACCCCATTTTGATATCTTGGCAAAAATTAGGCTAACTCTTGGCAAAAGAATTAGCCTCAACAACCTGGCCCTGACTAACCTAAAACAAGAAAAGGTTGATGTTGGTCTTAACGCCGTCAAATATTATTACCAGGGTGATCAAAAAAGCTTAAAAAAACTGCAAGAATATTGCGAAAATGATGTTCTAATAACTAAAAAGATCTATGATTTAGTCTTAAAGGAGGGGCGCTTAAAAATTCCCGATCGAAACAGAAAAACAGAATCTTGGCTCAAATTAGACTTTTCTTACCCCAAAAATTTTTTTGCTATTAGTCAAGAAAGATTGTTTTAGCTTCAACCTTTAACTAGCTCTTTTACCACCAACAGAGCTTCATTAGGGCTATTAACAATCCGGTAAACCTGCTTTTCTTTTTCCCGCAATAACATGTTTTTAGCTAAAACCTCAATTACTTCATGCCAAAAAGAACCGTAAAAAACCATTGGCTTGTGGTTGCCAAAATAAAGTCTAGCCAAACCCCAAGTCATAGCAAACTCCGATAAAGTGCCGGTACCGCCATTAAAAATAATATAAACTTCTCCTAGTTCGATCAGCTTCATTGTCCGTTCAACATAGGTTTTTAAAACTAAAATTTCATCAACCTTGTTTTCCGGGTCTTGACCTTCAAAGAAAGTCATTCCTTCAGAATCAAAAGTGGCTCCAATTGCTTTGCCACCACCAGCATGAGCTCCTTCGGTTGAGGCCCTCATTACTCCCGGACCGGCGCCATTAACAATGGTAAAACCGGCTTCTGCCAACAATTTACTCGTCTCAAAAGCGGCTTGATAAAGCGAATCTCCTGGTTTTGCTTCTGAGTAACCAAAAACGGTTATTTTTTTAGATTTATTGGTCATACCAGTCTTATAGGGTCTATATTAAAGCTTTAAGTTTATTTAATGTTCCAACCGGATCCTTGCTTTCCCAAATTGCGCTGCCAATATAAAATTCTTCTGCTCCCATTTTACGACAAAAAACCAGGCTATTCTCATCCACCCCACCATCAACGCCAATCTTAAATAGCCACTGTTCTTTTTTCCTCCAAACCAATAGTTTCCTTATTTTAACTAAAACTTGAGAGTCGATTTTCTGGCCGGGAAAACCCGCCTCCACCCCTAACAATAAAACCTGATCGGCCATATCCAAAGCCTGTTTGTCAAGTTTAGTTATTTTTGTTTTCAAATCAACTGCCAGACCAGCCAAAAAACCCATTTCTTTGGCCTGACGAACAAACTCAACCTGAGAAGGCATGGTCTCAATTTGAGCCGTAATTAAACTAGTTTCCCCTGGCCAGTCTTGATTCTCCAAAAAGGCTGCCGGGTCCTCAACCATTAAATGAAAATCGAGATTAAAACCGTCTTTTTCTGTTAAACCCAATAGATCGCTGGGTATAGTCGTTTTGTTTTTAGCAAATTTGCCATCAACAATATCAATTTGAATTCGATCGACCTGACCCCTCAAGAGGGTTAATTTTTTTTTAACTTGATTTAAATCAGCCGTTAAAATGGTCGGAATAATCATAACAACTTTTCTAAAAAACCAAAATCAGCGACTAGTTTTTATCGCCAACTCTACTAAGCGGCAGGAGTAAGCCCACTCATTATCATACCAGGCTGAAAGATAGAGCAGGTCATCGCTAACCACTTTTGTTGAAGCGGCATCAACCACGGCCGAAACTGAAGTGCCAACAACATCAGAAGAAACTAATGGGTCATAAGAAACCGCCAAGATGCCTGATAACTGTTTGGCGGCTTTTTTTTCTAACAGCTGATTAACCTCATCAACCGAAGTGGCCCGATTAGTCTTGAAAATAAAAGTCGAATAGGAACCACAAACAATCGGCGCCCGAATTGCCGTCGCGGCAAACCGACCAGCCACTTCCGGATAAACTGCCTCAACTGATTTGGCCGCCCCAGTCCCAGTCGGCACCAAGTTTATCGCCGCCGCTCGAGCTCGTCTTAAATCCTTGTCGGAACCGTCAACCACTTGCTGGCTAGCAGTATAAGCATGAATAGTCGTCATTAGAGCCTCTTGAAAACCAATTTCCTGATCAATAATCTTAACGATGGGGGCAACGCAATTAGTAGTACAAGAGGCGTTAGAAATTAACTTTTGCTGCCGGTATTGTTTCTCGTTTACCCCTAAAACAAAAGTAGGAATTGAGTCATCTTTGGGCGGAGCCGACAAAACAACTTTTTTGGCTCCCCCTAAGAAGTGTTTTTCGGCTTTTTTATCCAAAAAGGCTCCGGTGCATTCTAAAACAGTCTCTACCTTATGGTCTTTCCAAGCGATTTTGCCGGGGTCTCTCTGGGCTAGAACCGGATATTGACTTTCGCCAATTTTGATTCGGCCAATTTCGGCCGACTGCCGGGGAGGCAAAACCAAAACTTCTTCCGGCCAAGTCCCATAAACACTGTCATATTTAAAAAGATGGGCCCAACCAGCCACGTCCATCGATCCGGAAGTATTAATGGCCACCACTCTGGCCTTCTTAGTATAGTTTTTCCTAATTGTTCTTAAGGTTATCCGGCCAATTCGGCCAAAACCAGTAATAGCAAGATTTAACATAATTAAATTATTCTAATTAGTCTAATTGCTCTAATTATTCTAAGGAAAACCCAATGTTTCAAACCCCAATTTACAATTTCTTATTTTTTAATCAAATTCTAAGCACTAAATCCGAAACCCTAAACAAATTCCAAACACTAAATTACAAATATTAAACTGTTTGGATTTTAGAATTTAAATTTGTTTAGAATTTAGATATTAGGATTTAGAATTTGTTTAAAACATTAGGTCAACCAGAAATTCAATAAGAATTAAGAATTTGGAAATTGGAAATTATTTTAGGGCTTCTATTCCGGGCAAGGTGCCTTTAGCCAAAAAGTCCAGCATTGCCCCTCCACCGGAAGCAATATAATCCATACTATCAACAAGCCCCAGTCTCGTCAATGCCGCTTGAGTATCACCGCCGCCGGCAACAACAAAACCTCCCGAAGCAATCGCCGCTTCAAAAAGAGCTTTAGTTCCCTGATAATAACCTTGATCGGTGTTCCCCACCGGACCAACTAAAACCACCGTTTTTGCCTGAACAATTCTTTCTTGAAAATCCGCTATGGTCTTTTTGTCCAGATCTTTCCTATTGGCCGCAAGCCGACCAGGAAAAACTTTCTTACTTGTCAATATTTTTGGGAAAGCGGCTAATTTTTCCGGCAAAAGTCCTCCAAGTAAAATTTGATCCGCCCAATCAAGCATTTGGCCAGCAAAGGCTAATTTATCCTCTTTAATTCCGCCCACTACTAAAACTAAAGGTCGATCCGGATTATTGGTTAGTCTGGTTAAGTTGTTAACCTCTTTTTCTAAAGCTAAACCGGCCGCTGAAGGCAAAAGGCCAGGCAAACCCACCACTGAGGCGTGCTCTCGATGAGAGACTGAAAAAGCATCATTAATATAAAAATTTCCTAATTTTGCCAGTCTTTTGCTAAAGGTTGGGCTATTTTCTTCCTCGCCAGGATAAAAGCGTAGGTTCTCTAATAGGAGCATTTGGCCTTTTTCTAATTTTTTTACTTTGTTTCCAGCCAAACTGCCAATCGCTTTAGGAGAAAAAAGAACTTTCTTCTTATAACTAATTAGGCCAAAGGCAAGTTCATTTAGTTTTTGGGCTACCGGCAAAAGGGAAAATTGAGAATCAAAAGCCTTCTTGGGCCGACCCAGATGGGACAACAAAATCACCCTGGCTCCGGCCTCAAGCAAAAACTGCAAAGTTGAAAACGACAGTCTAATTCGTTCATCATTATCAACTACTAAGCCTTTCTGTCCCTTTTTTAAAGAAACATTATAGTCTGCCCGCACCAACACCCGTAAACCGTTAAAGCTTGAAGAAGATAAAGAGCTTAATGTTTTCATAAAAAAATACCAAACATTTTAAAAATTGGAGTTTGGAACATTGGGTATTCCTTAGAATAATTAGAGCAATTAGACTAATTAGAATAATTTAATTATGTTAAATCTTCTCTATTTTCTCTAGCCGTCTTTTATGTCTTTTCCCGCCGTTAAAACCTGTTTCTAAAAAGACCTTAATTAGTTTCTTGGCCTGATCAAAATCAACAAAATCAGCCGGCAAAGACAAACAATTAATATCATCGAAAGCCCGTCCGTGAGCTACCTGTTTTACATCAAACCCCAAACCACAGCGAACTTTTCTAAATCGATTGGCGACAATATCAACCCCAATACCAGAACCGCAAAGAACAACACCTCGGTTACCAGGGTTTTGATTTAATTCTTCTGCCAGCTCTCGACTAAAGTCAGGGTAATCGTCATTTTTATCAAAAGCCAAATTACCAAAATCCTCAATCTGATAGCCCTGGCCTTTTAGCCAAGTCTTTAGCTTCTCTTTTAGGAAAAATCCGCGATGGTCAGAGGCAAGATAAATAACCATTTTATTAAAATTTCTAATAAATTTTATTGTTAGATTGCTACATTGCTAAATTGCTATTTTGCTCTTGAGATGAAAACAAACTAAAAAAACAATCTAACTATATTAGCAATTTAACAATTATTAATTTTTAACCAAATCCTAAGCGCTAAATCCGAAACCCTAAACAAATTCCAAACACTAAATTACAAATATCAAGCTGTTTGGATTTTAAAATTTAAAATTTGTTTAGAATTTAGATATTAGGATTTAGAGTTTGTTTTAGTTAAATCAAGATTCGGGCGCGAAAACCGCGCCCCCTACTAAATACCAAATACTAAATACTAGATACTAACTCCCTTAACTTCTCTTCCGGGTTATCAGCCAAAACTATTGCTGATGAAACCAAAACACCCCGAGCGCCCATTTTTCTAGCCAGAAAAACATCTTCGCCGCTGTTAATTCCGGCGCCAACAACTAAGGGAATATGCTTCTCTTTAGCCATCACAATCGCTTTACGAACTGACTTGGGAGACGATCTGGTGATAGAATTTGGACCACCAATTAACCCCTTTATCTCATAGGCCAAATAGTCGGGTTTGGTAAAAATAAGTTTTTTCAATTGGCCTAAAGTTCCGGCACAAACCATTACCCCAAAATTATTATTAAGGTTTTTTGTCCTTCTTACGGTTTGTTTTATTGTTCCCGGAGGAAGACGATGCTCTGAATGATTAAGCAGGGTTCCTGAAGCGCCCGCCTTAATTGCCGCCTCAAGATTAATCCAGCCGGTGGCTTGACCCGGTTTTTGCCAATCAACATGCTGAGCCCAAACCGGCCCCTTAATAGTTTGACTGACCCGAAACAAATCTACCGCCTGGACGATGGGAATAATTTCTACCCTTTCCTGCTTGGCAACTTCAGCACAAACTTTAGCCAGGCTCACTGCTTTCTCCCCCGTTGCCTCAGAGTAGGTTTTAAAATTAATAAAAACAGTAAACATCCCTTAATTTAATTTCCAATTACCAATTACCAATTTTCAAATAAATTTCAAGTTTCTAGTTTCTAATTTTTAATGAAATTCTAAACACTAAGCTCTAAATACTAAACAAATTCTAAACATTAAATTACAAATACCAAACAGTTTTTGAATATTCTTGCCAACTCATGTTGTTTGTGGTTTGAAATTTGATTCATTATTGTTTGTTTAGAGTTTAGGATTTAGGGTTTCGGATTTATTAAACTTTAGGTTAATTAGAATAATTAAAAGGTTATATTCCCAGCTTCTTTCTTCCCTTCTCGGTCATTTTTTCCGGATTCCAGGGTGGGTCGAAAACTAAATCTACCTTAACTTTCTCTATCCCCGCTAGGGCTTCAATTCTTTCCTTAACCTGATCGGTTAGTTGGGCCATAAACGGACAGCCCGGAGCGGTTAGGGTCATTTTAATTACTGCTTCCCCATTTTTAAAAGAAACATCGTAAATCAAACCCAAATCCCAAACGCTAATATCTATTTCCGGATCGGTAATTTCTTTTAAGACGGTAATTATTTTTTCTCTCATCATTTCATTTTAGCATCTTCACTCTTAGCCAACCATTTCTTCGGCCTGGGTAATAATCTTTTTACTTTTATGACCGATTAGCTTGTGCCAATCTGAATTATCCAGTAGGTCTTGACAAAAAACCAAACCTTCTTTTAGCAAAATTTGCTTATCGCGAGCTGATAAGCCGGACAGGCAAGTTAGGGGATGTTTATTGCTTTTATTAACTAGGTCCGGCAAGGCTCGACCTTGAGGATAATCCCAAGACAGAACACCCAAACCAACGCATTGGCAATATTTGGCTGCTTCGGAAGTTACCCGAGAGTTGGTTGCTAATAACCCTTGAGTAAAATGGTCTTGAAAACCAAAAACAGCCAAATTTGTTTCTTTTAAATCGTGAAATCGTCCCCAAACATAAAGAGCCGTTTTTAAAGCCACCTTAATGCCGGGGCGGCCATGAAACTTACACTCAATCAAATAACAAGCCGGGTTTCCAGATTGAGCTAAATAATCAAAAGAGCCTGTTTTGGCGATAATATCAACCTCATGACTAACACACTGGCCGGTTAAGATTTGGGAAGTGGCAGTTTGAAAACTAAAAGCCTCTAGCAGTCTGGCTAAAAAAACCTCAAAGGGATAACCGGTCGGTCCCAAGTCAATAATGGCCTGCTTAAGATTATATTTGGAAGCTAAAAATGTTTTTTCTTGCTTTAACCAAGCAAAAATTAACCGATAAATTTCTTCTGTGGTTATTCCCGAATAAAGCTTTTTATTTAGCTTTTTAATAATCTTTTCTTCGATTGTGTTTGGGGCACCGGCTTTGGCTAAAGACCGCCGGACTTTGTCTTCAGAAAAGGGCTCCCTTTCCCCGGATCGTTTAATAACCTCTATCATCGATCTTTGTTTTTTACAAAAGAAACGGCTAAAAAAGTAGTAATCGGCACCGCCACTATCAGACCAATACTACCAACTAAAATTCTAATTATTTCTTCGGCAATAATTTCATAGTTAATCACCAGTGACAGCTTTTGAGCACTATTAATAAATAATAATAACAACGGTAAAGAAGCGCCGGCATAAACCAAAACCAAAGTATTAACCATTGAAGCAATATGGTCCCGACCAACCGATAAACTCTCCTGAAAAAGTTTTCGGGATTTAATTTTAGGATTAGCTTCTTTTAGTTTCTCAACTATCGCGCTTTGAGAAATGGTAACATCATCTAACACCCCCAAAGTTCCAATAATAATGCCGGCTAAAACTAACCCTTGAGGATTAATTAAGCCCTGGTGAGAAAGAGATAAAAAACCGATCTCCTCTGAGGACAGTCCGGAAATATTGGCGCTGGTAATAAAAACCTTGGCCAAAATTCCGGTTAAAGATAGAGCAATTACTGTTGAAACAGCGGCAATGGTTGTCTTTCGCCCCAAACCATGAGCTGAATAAAACAATAAGGGCACCATTAAAATTGAGGCTAAAATACTAACTAAAACCGGATCTTTACCTTGATTAATCGGTGGCAAAATCAAAAAACTAACCACTAAAAAAGATAAAGCCAGACCAATTAAGGAAGAAAAACCCTTAATCCCGCCAATCACTAGGACTAGTAAAATAAAAATTGCCGCCAATAATATTAGGCTGGGCCGACGGACATAATCGGCAATATAAAAAATGTTATTACCGGCCATGTCGGCTGATAAGGCTAAAATTATCTTGTCGCCAACCATAAATTGTCTACTGGTTAAAGGATCATAATACCCAGTTTCAACCGTTACTTTTTGATTAGCAAAACGGCCATCCTTAACCAAAACCAAAACTTCCTGATAAAACTGGCCCAAATCTTCTTTCTGATCTAAAATTTCGATAATCTCCCCCTCCGTTAACGTTTGGTCCTGAGCCGAAGAAGAAGAAGCAAAGCTCAAAAACAAGCTAAAACACAACAATAAAGAGAGTATCTTCTTCTTCATTATTCTAATAATAAGGCTTGATTAATTTCTTCTTTTAGATTATCGCCATTTTGCAACCCCAGCCATTGTTTAACCACCTTACCGTCTTTAAATAAAAATAGGGCTGGAATGCTCATAATTCCATATTGACTAGCCAAATCTTGATTTTCGTCAATATTAATCTTGGCTACCTTTATTTTTTCGGCTAAATCTTTTTCTAATTGGTCCAAAATCGGCCCCATCATCTGGCATGGCCCGCACCAGGGAGCCCAAAAATCAACTAAAACCGGTCGGTCTGATTTTAAGACTTCGCTTTCAAAAGATTTTTTATCAAAATCCATATTGTCTCACCTCCTATAAAAAACATTGTAACACTAAATTGTAATTAGTAATCGGTAAACAGTAAATGCGTATAGCGCATAAAGTATAGCGGGGTTTTTCACCGTCATCCTGAGGCCAACTCCTTTCCTCTCGTCATCCTGAGGCCAACTCCTTTCCTCTCGTCATCCTGAGGCCGCTTCAAGCGGGCGAAGGATCTTGCTCCCGACGGGGTTCTTCGGGAGTACCCTCAGAATGACGGAGTGAAAGGGATTCTTTGAATTTTATTAAATCATTAAAAAATAGAAATTGAAAATTAATTAGGGGTTGTTTGTTTTTCTTTAAAAGTCGTGTTAGGATATTTTTAATGGCCAAGGTTACTAAAGGTGTTATTGCCGCTGCCGGTCGAGGCACTCGATTTCTTCCCGTTACTAAGGCTTACCCAAAAGAACTAATTGCCATCCTTGATAAGCCTAACATTCAATATTTGGTCGAGGAAATGATCGGGGCTGGAATTTCCGAAATTAATATTGTTCATCGTTCCGGCGACAATCGATTAGCCGAATATTTTACCCCCGATAAAGAATTGGAAACCTATTTAAAAGAAAATGGCAAAGAGTCGTTTCTGAAAAGCTTAAAAAACATTTGGAGCCAGACTAAGATTTACTTTACTCCTCAAGACCCCAAGCTCCCTTATGGTAATGCCTCGCCGATATTATCAGTCAAAGATTTTGTTGGTAACGACCCCTTTGTTTATATGTTTGGTGATGATTTAGTTATTGAAGAGGAACCAGGCCAGTATCTTTCTTGCCTAATTAACGTTTATCAAAAATACCAGCCGGCCGTGGTTTTAGGGGCCCAAGAGGTGCCTTGGGAAGAAATTGATCGTTACGCCAGTATAAAGTATGTTGACGATCCCCGATATCCCAACCGGGCGGTTAAAGTTTTAGAAAAATTACCTCCCGACCAAGCCCCCTCTAATGTGGCCCAATTTGGCCGCTTTGTCGTTTCTAATAAAATTTTCCCGGTTTTGGCAAAACAAGGTTTATCTCGAGACAACGAACTTTGGTTTGCTGACGCCAATAACACCCTCGCCAAAGAGGATGTCGTTATCGCTGAACCGATCACCTCCGGCCAATGGTTAACCACCGGCGATCCTCTCCGCTGGTTAAAAGTTAATCTGGTTTTAGCTCTCAAAGAACCAAAATTATCAGTTGATATTAAAAAATTCCTGGCTAAAAATAGCTAAATTTTTTTATGACTAATAAAGAGTTTCAATCGATCCAAGAAACTCCCCCTCTTAAAACCGAAGCCTGGCTAATTGATTCCCATTCTTTCAGTAATGGTTTTTGGCACGATAAACAAACTTTTGAAACTACTATCATTAGCCAAGACGGGGAAAAAGTTCATTACCAAACTGGTCAATGGGAGATTCAACACCAAGGAAAAACTATTGCCAAAGCGATTAGCTGTGTTTTTTCTGATACCGGCTTGCCTTGGATAAAAATTGATCTTTATCCGGGAATTACCCCCAATCAGAAGAAAGCCTTAGAGGACTCGTTAGAATGTTACGGAGCGGTAAAAACTGTCTAGCGTATAGAGAAAAGCTCAAAATTAACTTAAATGGCTATATAGCTGGATGGCTGGATGGTTATTGCCGGTTTCTTTAAAAAAAGACTGGATGTTTTGGTAATTATCCCTTAAAAAAACCATTTAACCATACAACCATTCAACCATGGCGATATCTTTTGAACTTTGAGTTTTGGGCTTATTTTGTTACTGATTACTAGTTACTTGTTACTAATTACCAATTACCTGTTACTTGTTCAACCACAAACTCCACCCTCTTCTCTTTTGCCTTAGACGCATATTGTTTGGTTAATTTTTTTGCCTCTTTTATTACCTGGTCGTTAACCTCTCCCTTAATTAAGGTTGTTGGCCCAGGAATATTTTTTAATTCAATCAGACAATCCTTTTTTTGGGCTAATTTCTTTAGCTGATCGTTTTCCTTCTGGTTTCGGCCAACAACAATCAAAGCTTTATCAATCCAAAAATGCCGACCAAGATTGGTTATTTTTAAAATGTCGGGTAACATTTTCGGAAAAGCGGCTAAAATCCTTGACAGTCGCTGAGAAAAAATTTTATCGGTCAATAAACAACCTCCGGCCGGAGTGGTGTAATTTTTTAGTCCCCATTTTTGAGCCAACGCTAATTGCCTTTTCCGAGATCGACCTTTAATGTTAAATAATTTTTCCCTATCAATCCAGCCTTTTTTTTCAGGAATGGTTATCGGCAACAATTTGGCCGATAAAGGCCTAACAACTAAGCCCTCCAGACCAGATTCTTGATCAATTATCTTCAGGGCTTGCCGATTTTGAGACAAGGGCCTCTGGCCCAAAACATCACCGGTAACCAAAAATCTTGCCCCAATATCAACCATTTGCCGATGAGCTATTTTCAACATTAACAAGTGGCAATCAAGGCAAGGGTTAAGTCCGACTCCATAACCGTGTTGGGGAGCTAAAACCTTATCTAGTTGGGCTTGACTGATGTCGGAAACCACCAAGGGAATGTTAAGTTCCCGGGCTTGTTTTTGGGCCGGTAAAGAAGTATCAAAAAAATAACTTTTAAAAGTTATCCCAACTAGGGACACTCCTTGATTTTGGATAATTTTGGCGGCTAAAAGACTATCTAAGCCCCCGGAAAGTAACACCAAGGCGGTTGCTTTGCTTTTTTTTATGGTTGTCATAGTCGATACCACCAGTTATTAATTTTATCAGTTAAGCTTTTCCCCCTAAAATAGATTCCCACAGGCAAAGCCCGTGATCTTGCCCCTATCTTAAAATAAGATAGAATTTACTCTAACTTACAATGAAAATTTAATAATTTGAAAATTTATTGAAAATTGCCTCTGGCCCATCGGCCGCCGGTCCATTGGAGCCTCCGGCCCTTGGGCCAACGGCCAAGAGGGGTCGGTTGAAAATTCGAAAATTAATTCCGCCGTGGTTTTGGCCCTATCTTGAAATAAAAAGAAAAAAACTGAAGCTTTGATTTTTAATAGTGTTTTTTTCTTCTAAAGGTTATCATTATTTTGAATTTGCTCCTGCCAAAGAATCCCTAAGGCTAAGCGATTTTCTTCTTTGGCTAGAAACCCTAAAACCTGATTGCGATTTTTAGGAGGGCTATCAGGATAAAAAGTCTTGGTTTTTAAAGACTCTATGGCCTCTTTTTCCGACCAAATTAAACAAGGCATCATAATTTCTATCAAAGAAAACCCCCGATAGACTATTGCCTGTTTTATTACTTTAACTGACTCTTCTAAATCGAAGGGATAAATT
>Ga0334888_1004011_pt1 | contig 13772 bp, 13 predicted proteins | sample GraSluR1_MG_FD_207227 | JGI IMG/M metagenome (GOLD analysis project Ga0334888, IMG submission 207227) | Sludge microbial communities from methane-producing bioreactor in Wageningen University, Netherlands - Granular Sludge_3_08-R1 | ecosystem: Engineered > Bioreactor > Anaerobic > Unclassified ...
CCTCTTGGACTGATGAATGGGGAGTCGTCCGAAAAAATGTAGGGCTGTATGACGAAAGTATTCAGTATCCATTGGCGGGTGCGTCTATTGATGACATTAAAAGTTACCAAATGCCTGATCCCGTTGATCCAACTCGTTTTGCTGGTCTTAAGGAAAAGACCAAAAAACTATATGATGAGACCCAATATGCCATTATTGGTGGAAATGCCGCTTCGCTTTTTTATCTTTCTTCCGAATTGATGGGTTTTCAGGAATACATGGAACGTTTGGCTCTCGAACCTCAAGTTATAGAAATCCTGGTGGATCGCATTTTAGAATGGGAAATAAAGTTTTTTGATAAGTACCTGGAACAAGTTGGTGAATATGTCGAATTGGTTTGGATGGGTGACGATTGGGGAATGCAGTCAGGTCCAATAATGAACCCAAAAATATTTAAAAAATTATTTATGCCTCGTTATAAAGAATTTACTCATTTTGTAAAATCCAAAACCCAAACAAAAATTGCATTGCACTCCTGCGGCTCGGTCCTTTGGGCAATGGAAGATTTGTATGAGGCTGGAGTCGATGTCATTCATCCTTTGCAAGCGACTGCCTTTGATATGGGGGATCCGGAAAAAATCAAAAAGAGTTTTGGCAATAAATTGGTTTTTTATTCCAACCTTTCCAATCAATCCATCATTCCCCATGGTACTCCCGAAGATGTGATAAAAGAAGTCCGGGATAAGATCAAAATTTTAGCTCCAGGCGGGGGGTATATCATTTCCGGGGGTCACAATATTCAGGCAGACGTTCCACCACAAAACATTCTTGCCCTATTTGATACTGCCTATCAGGAAGGTCATTATCCAATTCATAATTGAGTTAAGGGCAATTCAAACCAATGAAAAGATGAACTGATAATAATTCTAAACTTTTAGTCATGAAAACTTGTTTTAAATTGGAAAAAATGAATAGGGAGGAGATAAACCAATGAAGGCACGAGAAAGACTCATTACCACCTTTCAGGGAAATAAAGCTGATCGAGTGCCGGTTTCACCGTTTATATTCTTAAATAACATTTATGAAATGTTTCAATATAAACCGGATATTGACCACTTTCTCAGTCCTCAGGATTTTGATGTTGCTGAAAAATTTGTTGCCTATCATGACTACTTTGGTTTTGATGTGCTTTTTTCACCCGGACTGTTATGGGACTCATATATTCCCGAAACATCGGACAATTGGGAGGTTACCATAACTAAGGAAGGTGATGCCGACTCCCAACTCCGAACCACCCTGGTTAAGACTCCTGATGGAAATTTAACCCAGGTCATGCGCTTCAATCGGAGTTCAACCTACATGGTCGTATTGGCTGTTGAAAAATATATCATTGAGAATAAGCAGGATTTTGAAATATTTGCCAAATATGCTCCCCCAGCTCAGTTTATCGATTACGAGTTAATCAGTAAAGCTCGAAAAGTAGTTAATGATAAAGGCCTCATAAACGTTGCCACCCATGGTGCTTTTAACACTCTGAATCAATTCCGAAAATTAGAAGATATGATGATGGATCCGGTGGTGGATGAGGGATTTTACCGTGCCATGATGGATTTTTTCCTAGACTGGAATATAAATCATTTAAAGGAAGTGATTGCAGCTGGTTCCGATTCAATAGAAATCGGTGGAAATTTAGCTACCAGCGGAGTGGGGCCTCGTTTTTTCCAAGAATATGTCATGGAATACGAAAATCGACTTTGCCGACAGATTCATGAAGCCGGAGCTTTCGTGGTATATCACAACTGTGGAGATGCTCAAAAAATTATGCATTTATATAATGACCTGGATATCGATGTTTGGGGATATGTAACTACTCCTCCATTTGGAGATGTCAATCTTGATGATGCCCTGCGGATTATTCGTCCCAATATGGCTCTTCGGGGAAATATCGATCAGGTTGAATTCCTCCGTCAGGCATCACCCCAGGAAATTAAAGAAAAAGTCAAATGGTTGCTCGACAAAGTAAAACCACGTGGAAACTGGATTCTCTGTACCAGCGACTTTTTCTTCGATGGAACACCCTATGAGAATATCCAGGCTTTTGCTGAAGCCGGTCTCGAATATGGAAAATATTGATCGAATTCAATCAACTAACCATAAAGAAAAGGTGAAATGCTTTACAGGCTTTGAATAGACTATCAACTTGTGACGAGTGGGGTTTAAGTAAATGGAGAAACCAGACTATAACAATTTTTATCACTACAACCGTAATTACGGTTGTCGGGTACAGGAAATAATTTGGAATGGTTTTAAAACCCTTATCATTGAAAATGAAAAATTGCGAGTTAGTATTTTAGTCGATAAAGGGACGGATATTTTTGAGCTGCTTTATAAGCCCATGGATATTGATTTTATGTGGCGGAGCCCTCTTGAAGTAAACACCTTAAATCCAAACTTACCAACCAAGAGCTTTGATGCGGGAAATTATATGGATACTTATGAAGGCGGCTGGCAGGAAATCATCCCGAATATCAGCACCCCGAGCAATTATAAAGGGGCAGCAATGGGTTTTCATGGGGAATTGGTTTTATTGCCCTGGAAATATGAAGTTATTACCGATACACCCTATGAGGTGAAAGTTTTATTGAAAGTCAGAATGAAGAGGGCTCCTTTATTAGTAAAAAAGTATATCACTCTCAAATCCAATGAATCCCTTCTGGAGTTCGAAGAGATCATTCAGAACGAAGCCGATGAGGAATACCAATTCATGTGGGGGCATCACCCAACCTATGGGATTCCCTTCCTCGATGAAAGTTGTGTCATTGATTTCCCCCAGGGTGTGATTGGTCAGGTTTATCAGGAGGATTTTTCTGGAACCAGTATTTTTCCGGCCAATCAAGAATTCAATTGGCCTTACTTGAAAGATTTGCGAGGAAATCAGGTGGACCTCAGCCGAGTCATGGCCCCGGAAATGAAGACGGCTTTTAATATTTATATCAAAAACCTGAAAGACGGTTGGTACGGGATTACTAATTTATCCAAAGGGATTGGCATTGGTTTTCAATGGGATGTCAATATTTTTAAATACCTGTTGATGTGGTCGGTCTATCGCGGTTTTTATGGATTCCCTTTTTATGGAAAAACCTATAACCTGGCTTTGGAGCTCTATTCTGCTATTCCCGATGATTTAGATGAGGTCATCCGGCTCAATCGTGCACTGTGCCTGAAGCCGGGTGAAGAACTACGCACCATTTTTCATACCATCGTTTATCAATCTTCTTCCCGAATCCAAGGTTTTAACCAACAGCACCAACCGATTCTTCTTGACGAATAAATGCAGCTATTGTAGTATTTTGATTTGCATGGATGCCGGTGTAGCTCAGCAGGCAGAGCAGTTGATTCGTAATCAACAGGTCACCAGTTCGAATCTGGTCGCCGGCTCCAGAAGGCTCATTTACAATAACCTCTAATCCGTATCTTGTATGAATTGCCAGGGAATACCAAATTTATCAATAAGCATCCCATAGCATTTACTATAAAAGGTTTCTTGTAAATCCATTAGGACTCTTCCGCCATTTTTCATCTTATTAAAAAACGATTGAACTTCATCTAAATCTTTACTTCTAATCGTAAGGACAATATTATCTCCCTGGTTGACCTGCATATCAGGAGTTGTATCCATAAACATCACAACAGTGCCAAAAATTGTGAGGCTGGCATGCATGACTAAGCTTTTGGTTTCTTCGGTCACCGGTATTTGGGAATTAGGCGGAGCCTCTCCGTAGGTCATGAAGGCTGGTTCTTCTAAACCAAAAACCTGAGCATAAAATTTCACTACCTCACGGCAGTTTCCGTTAAAATTAATAAAGACATCCATAGGCATTTTCATTCCCACCCTTTAAATATATTTATTTTTTTATTCCCCAAGCAAAAACCACATCACTAGTGTTTTTAGATATATTATTATTTAAGAAATAGCTACGCACCTTCTCTGTTTCTTTGCTCCTGAGTTCGGGAGGCAAACGATGATACCACCAAAGCCCAGATGTAGAAGCAAAAAAGTCAAATAATTTCCCTCCATTCTCAAATTCATCCATCCAGGTCAATCGCTTGGTTTGTATTTTATCTAAGCCTGCTTTTATAAGAAATATCCTCGCCTTTTTTTCATCTCGCGGCCAATATTCAAAACGATGAGTAAAATAGTAACGCTTATTCATTGATTTCACCAGAGCTTCGATAGGTTCTACAAGATGATCGGGACCATGTATTGATAGTGCAAGGGTGCCACCGGGACGAAGTATCCGAGCTAATTCGGAAACCGCTTCTTGTTGGTTGGGAACCATCCCTAAAACCATATTACAAAAGACAATATCAAAGGAGGAATCACGAAAAGGGAGTTTCTCAATATCACCTTCATAAAAGGAGATTACTTCATCGGGATATCCATTATCAATACTTTTTTTCTTGCACTTTTCTAACATTAAAGGAGATATATCAATACAACTTATTTTCTTAGCGCCTTTTTCTAATACCATGAAAGAAAGAATTCCTGTCCCGCAACCAACATCGACAACTTCCTTTCCTTTGCAGTCAATTTCTTGTAGGAGAATGTTTGCTATTTTCTCGTAATGGAAGGTTGATAATTCATCGTATTGATGAATATAATCGGAAAATTTGCCATTATAACCATCTTTCATTTTCTCTTTCATAGCTGAAGAATCCCGAGCATTCCCAGTTATCCAAGCTATAATGCCGCTCATCATTGTTATAAGCCTTAATGGGAATGCCATCTTACCAGTATAAAATAGGGTTGGCATTTTCCTCCTCCTTAGAAACATTATACTATCCATAAAATGCTCACAATCAATAGTGGTAATGGAATACAGAAAGCGAATGACACCCTTTGATTTAAAACATATCACCATCTATAAAAAGAAATTGGTTCATACCGATGATGACTCACCCTCTATTCGCTATCTCAAAAGATGAATTAATAAAAACACCTATAAAGTTAACTGGTAACAGATTAACCCTTATCGCGGACTCCTAGTTGGCCATGGTGTCGGAGTTGGAGATGGATAGATATCAGTTGGAGATAGGTCACATGGTTCGCAACAAATAGTTGCTTGAAAACAAGCGGATTTCCCTGAATAGGTAAAGGTCCCACCAAGACCGGATGGGTCAAAGCGCCAGTACCCAGAAAGATGGGTATTATTCGCTGAACCATCATTTTTAGTGATGTTAAAGAAGGTGGGATAAGAACCATCCCAATTGGTTTTCTTGCAACTCCAATTTTCCCAGTATTCTGATACTCCTGCACACTGGGCAGATCGAATTGCAATTATAATCAAATCCTTGTCCACAGCTTTTGGATTGATATTACAGACGAATCCAACATCGATGTTCCCATTAGCAACTATAGTATAAGGCTCTGGCCCCTTAATAACCCGAACATTAATGGACTTAGTAAACCTGCATTTTCCGGAAAATACTGCTTCCCACTTTCCTGAAACGTGAGGTGTTACAGTTGCATGACCTTCTGAAATGGGAAAGTCATATACTTCTCCCCCGGGTCCGGTAATATGGACATTACTAGTTAAAGAAGCATCAGCTTGCCAATATAATTCGATTTCTTTACCATCGCATATGGTTAATAAGGTTTGACAATCCTCGAGAGCCGGTTGTACAGAAGATGGGGCGAGTTCTTTAACGATTGCGCAAAACTTGGTGTTATTAACGGCACATGGATCAATTTCTCCTGGGCAACCAGATACCATGAGCATCAATCCACCAACAAACAAGCTGAGGATAGCAAATAGGATTATATTGTTTTTTGATGGATTCCTTTTCATTACTTTCCCCTCCTTGATAAAAAATTTAATCAAAAGAGTATTTTTTATGGTAGGTTAGAAACAGGATGGAAATTGTTGAGCAAACTAGGCATGAGTTTTTGAGTATTTTTCATTATACTCTTTTTTTTATATTTTCAATAGTTACCATCATAAGCAATGTTTTTAAGCTCATCATCCCTTTTTTGAAGCTCGTTACGCTGTCAAAAAAAGTATTAAACCCGTTGAAGAATAAAGAAGGTATAACCGTAACTTTCTTTGTAGCCGTGAGAAAAATTTCGATTTCCTTGATAATATCGGTAGCGAAGTCTATTACCGATGAATCAGGGTGATCAAGAAGACTTTTCGCTCGTGTTTCAAGAATGTCGTAGTAATCTTTTTCCCAAGTTTCATCTGGAAGTATAAAGGTTTCAAGCACCTGATAACCAGCATTTTGGGCAATTTCACAAATTTGTTCATTTGTATGCATACCCGGATAAACGGATTGAAAAAACTCTTTAACTACTTTGGGAACCTTTTTATGTAACCAAGCCATTTCGCTTACGACAAGAAAGCCCCCGGTATTGATTGCCGGTGCCCAACTATTCAAAGCATTGGAAAATCCAATACTATAGGCAGCACCTTCCGACCAGAGGAGGTCAATTTGCGGAAAGGTAGCAGGAATGTCTTTCATGTCTATGCAGTGGGTCTGTATAAGACGATCGATTCCGGCTTCCTGAGCACGACGGGTTAGGTCATTTAAAAAGGGTTGATGAGTATCGATAGCATGAACCAAGGTGCTAAGTTCTTTTGCCAAAACAAAAGTCTGGCGACCGGTTCCACACCTAGCATCAACGACAAGTGAAAACTGTTGTGTTGGCAGAAGATGAAGAGCCTTTATGGTATAAAAGTCATCTCCAGGTCCTTGTTTTTTCATTCCTCCAAAAAAAGATCAATAATCTCTGGAGTGAAGTTCATGGTTTTTCCATCTTATAATATTTTTTATGATGAACACAAAAAATACTGTCTTCCTTCACCCATCTTTCTTTTTCATGTTCTACAAATTTTCGAATTCCAAATTCTTCAATAAATTGTAAATTTTCTAACATGCTCATTTGGTATTTGGTTCGGTATCTTTTATCTAAATTTTTCAATCTGGTGCAGGGGAATTTTTCGCACTTGCTCGAGCAGTATTTTAACTCTTTCTGTTGAAGAATCGTACAGTTTTTAATGATACATTTCCTACAGGAATTTAAGATATTTTCATCATTTTCCCGACAACCAAGACATTTATTTTTTTCTCTCAAATAACCAATACATAGATTGCAATTCATTCCACAAGGAGCAATTAAACTTGACTTCATAGAAGATCCTCTTTTTTTAAAAATTATATTAATAATAACCTTTGGTTTTAAAATTGGATAGCCTCTCTTGAGAGATTTCCCAATGAACAATAAATTAATTGCCGCATCCCAATTCTTTATAAATCAAAAACCGAGTGATATAATTTTTTTACTCAATAAGATTACCAGCAAATAACTCACTCCATTCCTACGACATTATCTTCCTTAAAAACCGGAACAAATTTTATCAAGGAGGGTAAAGAAATGTTATTTGTCGTTTTGAGCAATTCAAAAAATGGGACCTGTAAAGAGAGGGTAGCTCGTCGAATACAGTGGAAAAATCCAGAAGGGACTAACTTGATAGCTGAATATTGGTTGACGACTGAATATCCCAATGTTATCCAAATCGTTGAAACTGATAATGTCCAGCTATTATTAAATGCTATTGCTGAATGGGATGACGTATTTGATATCAGCATTTATCCGGCAATTACAGGAGAAGTAGGTATGAAAAATGCCCAAGAGATGATGAAAAATTTATAATATTCAATGGTGGATAAGACTCATTGCTCCCCTTATAATCAGTTTCTTTGTAGGGGGAGCAAATATTTACTGAGATTGAAGGTAAAAGGTATGGATGCATCACCAGTTTGGGCGGTGGTGTTAGAAGGGATGGAAATTAGGTAGCTTTTTCCAAATCGAGTAAATGCTCCAGCTGCCATTGGCGTTCCTTAGCGGCAGAAGGATAAGCTTGTCCGAGATCGGAAGAGAAGAATACAGCCTTTGCTGCATAAGTTGCAGCGTGGCCCGCATGACTGGCAACATGAACGGTTGAAGCTGTCTGACCGGCAGCGCGGGCAGCATATTCAGCAGCTTGATTATTCGTATCCCGTGCTGCAGCATGAGCGGCGAAGGCAGCTTGACGGACATCGTGCACCGAAATTTCACCACGAATCCAAGCTTGTCCTGCTTCGATAGCGTTTCGCGGTCGATTGTCATTAACATGAATATCTTCAAAATATGGGAGGACCCGTTGAGCACAATCGGTTGCCCAGATCACCAGGGTTTTATGGTTCTGGTTATTCGCCAGCTTAAGAAGCGACATTTTTAATTCCGAATTATCTTTAAATTTTATTGTTTTCATTGATTACGAATCAAGGCTTTTCAGCCCTTATCTACAATATTTAACCTCACTAATATATTATACGATTGAAAAACGAAGAAATATTTAAAGTAATAATTAATAAGGATCACCTTGGTTATAATTCTTATTTTATAATGTGGTAAAATAAATTTAGTATTAGTTAATATTTCTATTTAGGAGGTTTTATCAAACCGACTAGAATAAGAAATCATTCAGGTCATTGGTTTGAGTCAATTTTAATAATTTGGGTGAGTTAACAGCCAGTTGTAATAAAAAATATGATCTTTTTTCCAAATTTGACAGATATCTTTGTGAAAAATTCTTTGTACTGTTTTTAAATATAACGATACCTCTCTAATAACCAAATTTTATAGAATATCCACGGCTCATAAATCACAACTCTTTTGAGTAGGAAATTACCCATCCTTAAAAAAGATTTAACTATCACTATGAAAAATATTAATAACGTTTAATCTATTCATTTAACATTGGTTCTATATATTGAGAGATCCTCATGCCATGTTAGCAGTACCAGATGAGGATGGAAGCCTAAGATTCGGAATGCCATGACAAACCACTACATTAAAAAAAGACCAGGCGCAATAAATACGCCCCTCTATTTTTTTAAATCTTTTCAATTTACGCCGTGGGCAGAAATAATGTTGCCATTAACAAAGTAGAACAAAGATCAACTTAAAGGAGGTGGTAATAGCATTTAACTGATAATTTTTAAATTATTGTTTAGATTTATTTACATATTACAATAACAAAAGGGGGATAAAAAATGAAAAAGTGGAGTGCTTATTTTTTTGTGATACTTTTCACTGTTTTTTTGGCTACCGGAACCGTTTTCTCGGCTGGTGAAAAAATAACAGTTTGGGTTGGCGGACATGTAGTTGAACAAGAAGAGACCTGGAAAGAGGTTGTCGCCGATTTTACCCAACAAACCGGAATTGAAGTTGAATATCAGTTGATTGGCTTCGAAGTATATTACGATAAATTAGTGGCAGCCTACACTGCTGGTCAGGGTCCTGATGTCTGTTTTGCTGACTTAGGTGGATGGGTGCCAACTTTTGCTGCTCAGGGATGGCTTGAACCGATAGATGAAATGCTTGAAAATAGTAAAGTCGCCGAGCAGATATGGCCTAATCTCTGGCCAACTGTTACCTATCAAGGGAAACGCTACGGTTTACCTTGGTATACTGATTGCCGATTGTTACTGTATAATACCAAAATGTTCACTGACGTTGGACTTGATCCGAACCAACCACCGGTTACCTGGAATGATCTGCTTGACACGGCTCTCAAATTAACCGATGAATCAAAAAGAATCTATGGTTATGGTGTAACAGGAGCAAAGAGCGAAATTGCGACACTGGCTTACATGATTTTTCTATTTGGAGCTGATGGGGAATTCCTTACTGAAGATTACAGTAAAGCAGCATTTAACACTCCAGAAGGGCTTGAAGCCCTTCAATCCTATACCGAACTTTTTACCAAGCACAAAGTATCTCCTCCGGGTACACTATCCTACACTGAAGATGATTACCGTACTATGATGGCACAAAATAGGGTAGCAATGGCGATTGGTGGACCTTGGTCATTTCCGCTTATAGAGATGGCTAATCCGGAAATAAAGGGAAATTATACGGTTGCCACCCATCCTTACAAAACAACTCCGGCTAGTGTATTGGGCGGTTGGGCATCGGTTATTGCCCAGACCTCGACCCAAAAAGAGGCTGCCTGGAAATTTGTTGATTTTATAACCAGTTACGATGTATGGATGATGTGGATTGGAAAACATAGCGGACCAATGCCTACCAGGCAAGATGTGTGTAAAGATGCACCAACTTTTCAAGCAGATCCAAAATGGCAGATTATATTTGAAACTTTCCCCCATGCGAAAGTACGGCCACCAATACCCCAATATCCTCAGATTTCCGATCAAATCCAGACAATGATTCAAGATGTTTTAACTGGTAAATCCACTGCTGAAGATGCCCTTAAAAAGGCTGAAGAAGAAGTGAATAAAATTTTAACTCAATAATAATATTGAATTAGGAAAGGGGCAGGGGTATAGGTAAGAAATCTCTACCTCTGCCCAGACTTTCATCAAAGCCGGAAAGGAATTGCAATTTATATGAGTTCAATTATCGGTAATAAGCACATTCTGAAGGACAAAACCGGTTTTCGATCTGATTTGATAAAAAATTCTTTTGCTTACCATTCTATTATTCCCTATGTGGTTTTTATGTTAATTTTGGTTGTTTATCCAGTGGTCCAAAATGTTGTGGTTAGTTTTCAGGTTGAAGATGGGTGGTCTTTCAGCAATTATCGAGAAGTCCTTTCTGATCCACTTTTTTCAGTTGTTACACTAAATACTATTATTTGGACGATAAGTTGTGTAATCCTTGATTTGGTGGTAGGTTTAGGGATTGCTCTCCTATTGAGTCAGGACGTTAAGGGGAAAATGGTCTTTCGAACTATTATTCTGGTTATTCCCTGGGCCACTCCAGATATTGTTGCTGCTGTGGCCTGGAAATGGATGTATAACGATATGTATGGAGTGTTGAATGACATTTTAGTAAAGCTGGGTATTATCAAAGACTATCTTCCCTGGTTAGCGGTACCAACCTTAGCCAAAGCAGCAGTAATCATTGCCAACCTCTGGAAAGGCTTTGCCATTTCGGCCATGTTTTATCTCGCAGCGCTGCAAACTGTTCCTCGAGATCTATACGAAGCAGCAGCAATGGATGGAGCGAACCTATGGCAACGATTTAGTAAAATTACCATTCCGGTCATTCGACCATTTATCCTGACAACGGTTATGCTCACCATCATTTGGACCATTAATTATTTTCCACTTATCTTCGTCATGACCGGTGGTGGTCCGGCCAATGCCACTGATACGTTTGTAACCCATGCCTATCGTATGGCTTTTCGGTTTCTTGATTTTTCACATTCGACTGCGGTTTCCAATATTAATTTTATTATTGTCTTCATTATCGCAATTATTTATACCTTGAGTCTTATCCGGAAAGAGGGATAAATTGAATGAAAAGGAAAAACTGGTTAAAATCCATCGTTTATATTGCCTTGCTCATTATATCGGCAATAATTGTTTTTCCCTTTATCTGGCTCATCATCACTGCATTTAAATCCTACCCCGACATTTATGCCTATCCAATTTTATACCTTCCCAAAAATATCACTTTTGAACACTTTCGTTATGTTTTTGTCAACTTAGAATTCTCAAAATATTTTCTCAATAGTCTGGTGTTAGGAGCAGGAACCGCGGTGCTAACTGTCCTGATATCCATCCTTCCTTCCTACGCAACCGCAAAATTTAATTTTTTCTTGAGAAAGCCGGTTTTGCTTTCCATTTTAGTGTGTCAAATGTTTCCTCAAATCGTTTTCGTCGTCCCTTTTTTCTTATTATTAAAATATACTGGTCTCATCAATAGTTATTTAGGAACCATGATTGTTTACCTTCCCTTTACCACTCCCATTGCGGTTTGGATGACCAGAAACTTTTTTGCCGATATCCCTCAATCTCTCGAGGAGTCAGCACTGATCGATGGTTGCAGTCGATTTCAGGCTTTCTATAAAATCAGTCTTCCCTTGGTTATTCCCGGTATAGCATCGGTGGGCATTTACGCTTTTATTTTTTCTTGGAGCGAGCTCATGTTCTCGCTTTCTTATCTGACTTCCACTGATAAGCAAACCGTTCCAGTTTTTCTTTCCCTGTTTATTGGTCAGTATCAAACTCGATGGGGTCCTCTCTTTGCTGGATCGGTGGTCGCTGCCTTGCCACCGATGATCGTTTTTGGTTTTTTGCAGAAATATTTTATTAAAGGATTAACGAGCGGTTCGGTCAAAGAGTGAGGAATACACCGATTTCGGAGAGAGAACGAAAGGATTATGTTTTAAATAAAGCTATAGAATTGAGGTTTTGTTGAGTTGAAAAGACATTAAAAAATTAGAAGTATTATAATAGAAAAACCTAAAGAAAATATTAAAAGGATGCTCTCTAATGAGGAGAAAATGAAAATAAAAGAGACAATTATTGTTCAATATGTATCATTCGCGACTTCATTTTCAAGAAAGAATAGTATAGTTGAAATTCATAAAATATCGATTTGAATTCTGGTAGACGACGATACCGGAAAGATTCTCCTTACAAATACCGAGGTGGACAAAAAAGTGAAAATTACCGTCATCTATGGGCAGTCACATCGGGGAAGCAGTTATCATATTACACAACATATACTTGATAAAATTTCGAATACCAATAAAGAAATCTATGAATATTTTATGCCCAATGATACGCCGAGCTTTTGTGTTGGTTGTTACCAATGCATTATGAAAAGTGAATATGCCTGTCCTCAGGCAGAAAAAGTACAAAACATTGTTGCTTCTATGGAAGTATCTGACCTCATCGTGATCAATTCTCCAACCTATTGTCTTGAAATGACTGGTCAATTGAAAACTTTTTTCGATCATCTGGGTTATATGTGGTTTTCTCATCGCCCTAAGCCGGTGATGTTTCAGAAGATTGGTATTGTTATTTCAACAGCTGCCGGAGGAGGATCGAAGAAAGTGGCCAAATCTATAGCAAAACAGCTGTTTTGGATGGGAGTGCCTAAAGTTTATCGATTGAATAAAAATATTAAAGGTTCTACCTGGCAGACAGTATCTGACAAAATGAAAGGGTCAATAGACAGGGTAACTACCAAGCTCTCTCGAAAAGTAGAGGCAAATATTGGGAAAGTTCGTCTTGGATTAGGACAAAGATTTTTATTTATCATAATGAGATCGATGCAAAAATCAAACAATTGGAATGAGGTTGATAAGAATTATTGGAAGGAAAATGGCTGGTTAGATAAGAAAAGGCCCTGGTAAGGAGAAATGGATCAAAAAATTTATCATCCTTATGTTTTATAAGTCTTTTGTCGAAGCCTGATTTATCAAACCTTCAAATGGATTGACAGAATGGATGTCATGAAACAACCCAATTGAATAGCAACTCCTATTATCTTAGCTTATATCCCGGAAGAGTTTTCATCAGTTCTTTTGCCATATCTTGCATATAGGGATCGATATGAGAAAAGTATTTCCTCAGTCCGCTGCATAGATAATTCAACCCGATTTCACCATCAGGGGTTTTGAGAAAACGGTTTTTAGGGCATTCACCCCGACAAGCAAAAAGGTAAGGACATTTCCGACACAACTGAGGGAGGGATTTTTGTTTGGATAATCCGAAATTACTTTGAGCGATAGAGTACACCAAACTGCTCAAACCCTCATTAATATGGCCTAAACGGTATTCCGGATAAACAAAATGATCGCAAGAATAAATGCTTCCATCTGCTTCCAAAGCCAAAGCTTGCCCACACGTTTCAGCAAAAACACAAAGCGAACTTTGCATCCCCATCCACTGACCTAATGCACATTCGAATAAAAAAACAAAAGCTTTTCCAA
>Ga0334888_1004015_pt1 | contig 13766 bp, 10 predicted proteins | sample GraSluR1_MG_FD_207227 | JGI IMG/M metagenome (GOLD analysis project Ga0334888, IMG submission 207227) | Sludge microbial communities from methane-producing bioreactor in Wageningen University, Netherlands - Granular Sludge_3_08-R1 | ecosystem: Engineered > Bioreactor > Anaerobic > Unclassified ...
GCGGTCGCGGGCCAGGTCGTCGGCGACGGCGACCGGATCTACTACGGAACCGAGGACAGCGGCATCGGGGTGATCAACAGCGGATTGGCCGGGACCTATTACTCGACCCTGGATGGTCTGATCGACGGCGCAATCGACTGCTTGGCCCTTGCGGACGATCTCTTGCTCGTGGCGACACCCAGCGGCCTGTCGCGCTTCGCGGACAATATCTTCACGAACTACCCCTATGCCGATGCGAACGCCGAGCGGATCCGAGATCTGCAGGTCGGACCGGACGGGGCGATCTGGGCGGCCACGAATTCCGGCGTCAAGCTCTGGAACGACGCATCGCGCGCCTGGGACAGCGTCTTCGGCACGGCCATCTTCCGGTCTCTCGCCGTGGATGGTCAACGCGTCTGGGCATTGAGCGCGTTCGAGACGGTATTTGTCATCCAGGGCGGCTCCGCGCAGTCGCGCAGCCTGCCGCCGGTGCCCGCTGGCGAGATCGCTGAATCCTGGGCGATCGCCGCGGGTGGGGGACAGGCCTGGGCGGCCGGACTTATCCGCGTCTCCGGCATGAGTGATGCCGGTTCGCTGGTTTCGCGAGCGATGCTCGCTCCCATCGGCGAGGCGGGCGCCGGCTATCATGAACTGGACACCTGCCAGCTCGGCGTGGCCGGCGGCTTCGACGGTGTCGCGATCGACAGCCGCGGCCGCGCCTGGCTCGGCGACCGCGAGGGCGACGGGCTCGGCGGCTACGCCGACGGATTGTGGTACAACGTCACTCAGCGCGGTACGGCCGAGAACGACTTCCAGGGGTTGTACAACTGGGGCGGCGGCTTGCTCGCCATGGCCCGCGACGGCGACGACATCTGGTTCAACCAGTTCGTGACCGGCGTGATCCGCTTCCGCCCGGCCGCCGCTCCGGGCGGCGCCGAGGTCTGGGAACGGATTCACCGCGGGAACTCCGCCATGCTCGGCTACCTCTTCGTCCAGATCGCCGTGCACCCGGACGGTCCGGTCTTTTTCTGCACCGATCCTGGGGATGCCGACCTGGGCGTCGATGTCCTGGTCGAGCCGGACAACTGGCAGGATCCCGCGTCTTGGCTGCACCTGTATCCGTCGCAACTGGGCGGCAACAACATCTGGGCCGTGGGCTTCGAACGCCGCGACGTCGTGTGGTTCGGCGTCCGCGGCTCCGGTTTGCAGCGCTGGGACGTTAACGGTCCGCTGGCCGGTCCCGACGATCCGCTCACCTGGACCGATCTCAGCGATGACCAGTGGCTGGCGACGCCGCTCGAGAACGTGCCCGGCAGCCAGCTCGACCTCAAAGCCGCCAACGCCATCGTCGCCGGGCCAGACGGCACCCTTTTTGCGGGCGGCGCCGGCGTGGTTAACTTCCGCTATGACCCATTCTTGCAGCGAGCGATTCTGTTGTCACAGTGGGAAGCCAAGAACGACGCGTTCGGCACCGGCCTGCTCGCGCAGTCGGTGACGGGTCTGAGTTTCGATCGCAACGGAGATCTCTGGGCGCTGACCAGCGGGGGACTGAATCGGATGCGACTGAGCGCACAACCGCTCGTCATCGATGCCTACACGGACCTCGAGACCTTCGTCAATCTCGATCCCTCTCTGTATTCTCCAGGTGTCATCGCGCCGTTGCCGGGCGGCACGTACCGTCGCCTCGACATGAGCGCCGACGGCACCCGCCTCGTTCTCAGCAGCGACCTCGGCGGCGCGCTGGTGGAGATTCCCGCCGCAGGATCCGATGTTGGGGTGTCGCTGGATACGGTCTATCTCTATCCCAATCCGCTGCCGGGCCCGTCCGGAGACACCTTGCTCAATCTCGGCGGTCTGAACCTGGCGCCCGGACAGTCCGTCACCATCGAAGTGTTCAATCTCGCGGGTCAGACCGTCCATCGCCTGGCCGGCGCGACGTCGCTGACCGGAGTCTGGGACGGCCGCAACCGTCAGGGACGACGCGCCGCCGCAGGGTTGTATCTCGTGAAGATCTCCTTCGCCGGCCGCAGCGCGATCAAGCCGTTGGCCGTCGGTTACTAGCCTGGACGATCCGTGATCGACAGGAGGCGCCAGCCTTGAGCCGTGACGGCTGCGAGCCGGTGCGGATTCGTATCCTGAGGCAGCCGCCGGCCGGCTGGGAACGATTCCTGGCCCGGGTCGCCGACGCCGAGTTGGCTGCTGATGCCCACTGGAGCGAACTCGCAGCCCGGCATTATGCCGGCGGGCGGCCGTGTTGGCTGGTCGCCGAATCGGCGGCCGGCGATCTGCTCGGCGGCATCTCCCTGGTCGCCCGGCGCCGCTGGCAGACGGTCAGGCTGGAGAGCAGCCTCGACGGCACCGTAGCCGGACCTCAGATCGCCGCCGATCTGCCCCCGGACCGGCAAGACGCCGTGCTGCTCGCCATGTGTGGCGGTTTGCTCGATCTGCTCGGCGGGCGTGCGACGCTGGTGGCGTTCACCGTAGCCGCGCCCGCGCTACGGCGGCGCCTGGCCGCGCTGCTGGCGGGGACGCGTTGGCGGTTGGTGTCCTACGATAGTGCCGTGGTCGATTGCCGGCCGGGGCTGCAGCAGGTCGAAGCTCATGCCTGGACCAACAACCGTCGCAACGAGCGCAATCGCGGTCTCAAACGCGGCTGCCACTTGCAGGTCGAACGTGATCCGGAATTGCTGGCGGACTGGTATCCGCTCTACTTCGCGCAAGCGGTACGCTGGCGGCAAGCGCCGGTGCCGCGCGCGTTTCTCGTCGATCTGCTCCATCATTACCAGCGCGAAATCGTGGTTACCACGGTCCGCCTCGACGGACGCCTGGTGGGCGGGCACTTCTGTCTGGTGTCGCGCCGCCGACTGGTGCCATATCTGAGCGCCGCCGATGCCGAACTGGCGCGCACTCACTTCCTGCATACGCTGCTGTACTGGCAGGACATCGTCCACGCGTGCGCGGTCGGGCTGGAAGCGGTGGATTTCGGCGGCTGCGTCGGGCGCGACAGCCTCTGGGATTTCAAGCGGCGTTGCGGCGGCCAGCCGGAAGCCCGCCTGCAAGTCCAGGCGATCAGCCGCACCGGCCGCTGGCTGGCGAGGCTAGGCGCGCTGCGGGGACGTAGCCAGAGGCAGCACTCGTGAAACTGGCGCAGACCGGTTCCCGGATCTTGTTCTGGCGGGCGTTGCAGAAGCTCGCCGGCGCGATGCTGGTGCTGGTGATCGCGCACGGCCTGGGTCCGGGGGACAACGGACGCTTCAGCCTGACGCTCATGCTGGTGATGGTTTTTGCCGCGGTGCTCAGCGGCGGCGTCGGACTGGCATCGGTGCCTTACGTCCGACAGCGTAAGGTCGCAACCGGACGTTTACTGGCCGCCCAGTATGGGTGGCTGGGGCTGGTCCTGTTGGTGCTGGGCGCTTGTGCTTTCGGCGTGCGGCGGGCGCCGGTTTGGATGTGGCTCGAGAACAGCCTCGGCTGGGATGCGCCGCTTTTGGCCGCGGCGGTGGCGGTGATCTTCGCGCTGCTGGCCTTCGAGACGGCCAACTACGTTCTCCTTGCATGCGGCAAGGTCGTCGTCGGCACCCAGACGGCGGCGGTGCGCTCGCTGTTGCATCTGGCCGCGGTCGCGATCTTGCTCTGGCAGACCTCGCTGAATCTCGCGGCAGCGATCTGGTCATTGACGCTCATCTATCTAAGCGCCGGCCTGTGGCTGACCTGGCGTGCCCGCGCCGAGCTGCGCCGGCTGTCGCCGGATCCGGAACCGGAACCGGCACTGCGCGCTGTGTCGCCCTCGCTGCCGGTCCTCGTCGGCAATCTCTTGCGGCGAGGCTGGTTGGGACAACTTTCGGCGATCAGCTACCTGCTGATGTTGCGGCTCGACCAGATGCTGCTGGAGTCGTATCTGGACGTGACGGCGGTCGGGATCTACTGCATGGCGGCGTGGGGCACCGAGCTGCTCTGGCTGTTGCCGGAAGCGCTGCATCCGCTCTTGGTGCATGGTTCGGCCGATCCGCGCGACGCGGCGCGCGACAGCACCGCGGCGCGCGCGGTGCGCCTCGGGCTCTGGGCCACTGCCGCGGCGGCGATTCCTCTGGCTGTGTTGGCAGAACCGCTGCTCGGGCTACTCCGCGGCGGCGCTTATTTGCCCGCCGTCGGCGCGCTGTGGGTCTTGTTGCCGGGCGCGGTCGCGTTCACGCCCGGGGTCATTCTCGCGGGCGATTTTATCGGTCGCGGCGTTCCGCACTGGAACACCCAGGCGAGCGCCGTGACCGTCGGTGTGAACGTGATCCTCTGCCTGATGTGGATTCCCCGCCTCGGCATCCTCGGGGCGGCGTGGGCCTCGACCGTGGCGTATGCGTTGGGCTCCGGGATCATGGTCTGGCGATTCCAGCGCTTGACCGGTCAGCCCTGGCGAGACCTCTTTCTGCTGCGGCTGTCCGACCTCCGTCGCTAGTCAAGGTCCTCCCAGAAATCAGCTAATTAACTTAATCATAGAATCTTATGGCTCTGAATGGCGATTGCCAGCCCGCAATGACGCACGGATTCGTACCACTCGACATCGCCCACAATTCACCACCACTCGGTCGGGCATGTAATCGTTCATCTAATATACTGATTTTATTGTATTTAAAAAATTTATCGGCGATTGAGAAAAAGGTGATTGACATGACCTAGGGCAGCAAACTATGGTGGCGTCGATGGCGGTGGGTATTTGTGGGAGAAAGTGGTTCGCCGGGACTCCGGCGATTGGAGACGGCGCGGATGAGCGACGAACTGCAGGTTCCCGAAGGTCAAGCAGCCGATTCGCTGCTCTTCGGTTCCTACGAGCGCTCCCTTGATGCCAAAGGCCGCTTCAACGTGCCGTTCCGCTTCCGTGCCAAGGAAGCGGGCAAAGAGGATGAACCGGTCCGTTTCATGATCACTGAAGATGCCCAGGGCGTGGTCAGCCTCATGACTCGCGACAACTACGAGGCATCGTTGCGGAGCGCGCTGAAGCTGCGACGCGGCCGGGAACAGTGGCATTTCGTGCGCTGGTTGGCGACCCACTCGCAACCGGTGCAACTGGACGGCCAAGGCCGTGTCGCGATTCCGCAGAAGTACCTGGAACGGATCGGCGCGAAGAAACGCCTGCTCGTCGTCGGAGTCGGCAAGCGAATGGAACTGTGGGATCCGGCGCGCATCACGTCCGTCCAGACGGCGACCGGCGATCCCGCCGAGGAGTTCTTCGACGTGTTCTACCAGGACGAGTTGGATTGACAGTCCGGCCGCCCAAGGAGGGGCGGCCCAACGGGGAAGGGAGTCCGACCATGCCGGGCGAGGGGATCCGCACCGCAGGAGGTCACATGGGTACGCGAGGGTGGCCCGAGTTCCGCATTACGGTCCAGGGCCGGACCGTGCGGATCCACCTCGCCGGCATTCTGGATCGCGCCGGTGTGCAACGGCTGATCCGCGCCGCGACGCCGATTCTCGGCGAGCGCGACTTTTCGGTGACTCTCGACGGTTCGCGGCTGCGGCATCTCGACTACCGCTGCGTCGCGATGCTGTTGCGCTGGCGACGGAGCCTGCGCAGTTATGGCCACCGGCTGCATCTGGCCGGTTGGAATGGATACCTGACCGCTATCCTGGCCATGGAGGACTGGGACGGCGAACTGGAGGAAGGATGCCGGACCATGCCTCAGCGCCTGGTGCGGCAGTCCCTGCGGCACATTCAGGTGCCATGACGTGCCGTCTACACGTCCCGGTACTCAGGGACGAGGTCTGCGGCTGGTTGCAGCCGGGGCCGGGACGACGGTTCGTGGACGGGACCTTCGGATACGGCGGGCACGCCACTGCGTTGCTCGACGCCGGAGCGGACGTCCTGGGTCTGGACCTGGATGAGGTGGCGGTCGCGGCCTGCAGACGGATCTCGACCGACCGCCCCCGCCTTCACTGCCAGCAGCGCAGTTTCGTCGAGTTGCGCGAGGCGCTGGCGGCGGTGGGGTGGACGCAATGCGACGGTTTGTTGCTCGACCTTGGCGTCAGTTCGCCGCAGCTCGACGATCCCGCCAAGGGTTTCAGCTATCGCGCCGATGGCCCGTTGGACCTGCGTTTTTGCCAACAGCGCGGCCGCCCGGCACACGAGCTCCTTGTGGACCTGGACGAGACGGAACTCGCTCAGATCCTGCGCGACTTCGGGGAGCAGCGTGGCGCCAGGGAGCTGGCCCGGGCCATGAAGGGTGCGGAGCGGACGGAGCCGCTCCGCACCACGGCGCAACTGGCGGCGGTCGTGCGGGCTGCGCTACCGGCAACCGCGCCGGTCAACGCAGTCCTCAGCCGCGTCTTTCAGGCGCTACGGATCGCCGTGAACGAGGAGTTGACGGCCTTGCAGTCCGTGTTGTCCCAGGCGTTGACCGCGGTGGCCCCGGCCGGGCGCGTGGCGGTCATCGCCTACCACTCGCTGGAAGACCGCATCGTCAAACGATGGCTCGACCGAGAGCGCCGCGACTGCGTCTGTCCACCGGAGGTGCCGGTTTGCCGTTGCGGGCATCGCGCCGCTTTGCGGCCGCTGACCCGCCGCGCCGTGACTCCCGGCGCCGCCGAGATCATAGCCAATCCACGCGCGCGCAGCGCCAAACTGCGCGTCGCTGAGGTGTTACCGACCGGCGAGAGAAGCGCGCAATGACCGGGATGCACGCCGCGCGCAGCGCGGGCGGCAATTGGTCGATGGCCCATCACCGCGACGCCTCCCGCTACCGGGTGCGCTTGCTGCTGGCGAGTCTGCTCTTGACGGCGCTGCTCGCCGGCGCCATTCGGCTGGGCAACGCCGTCACCAGCCTGCGCCGCGAGATCCTCGATCTCGACCGCGCCTGCAGCAACCTCGAGGCCCAACGGGCGCAGCTGGCCGTGAGGTGGAACACCGAGAGTTCACGGCAGGTGGTGATGCGGCGGGCTCAGGTCGAGCTCGGCCTGGTCAGCCACGCCGCCCCTGACGCGATCTTGATCTCGCTGCGTGACGACGCCCGATCGGATCTGTCCTGGCCGCGCCTGCTGCAGGCGCTTGGCCCGTTGGATTTGACGCCCGCCGCCCTGGCAGGGCCGGAGCGGTGATGCCGGCGCCTCGCGGCATCAGCGCGCGGCTGACTCTCGTCAAGGTAGGTTGCCTAATCGTCGGCGCGTTGCTATCCGTGCGCCTGGTCCAGGTGCAGGTGTTCCAGCACGCGCAGCACCGCGAGGTCGCCGAGCGGCAATGGCTGCAGGCGCGGACCCTCGCGCCCCGGCGCGGCGATCTCTTCGATCGCGCCGGCCGGCCGTTGGCACTGACGGTCAGCTCGTTCCGCGTCGGCGTCGCCGGCACCCTGGTCAAAGATCGCGAAGAACTGATCGCTGCGGTTGCCGAGGTTCTTGAGCAGTCACCGGAGCAGATCGCGCGGCAGTTGCGCGCGTCGCCGCGAAGCCACGCGGTGCTGGCTCAGCAGGCATTTCTCGATCAGGCGCAGCAGCGTCGGCTGCTACGGTACGCCGCGGTGACCCTCGACGAGCAGATCGGCCGGGTCTATCCCCTCGACGGCGTCGGCGCCTCGTTGCTCGGCTTCTATCGCGAGGATCCCGACAGCGTCCAGCATCGTACCGGCCTCGAGTTGGGGCTGGATAGTCTGCTCAAGGGCCAGCCCGGCCGCGCGATGCGGGTGCGATCGGGGCTGGCGGGACAGGACCACGGCGAGGTCGTCGTCGCGCCGGTTCGGCACGGGGACCATGTCGTGTTGACCATCGACGCGGATTTGCAGGAGATCTGCGAGGCTCGTCTTGCCGACGCGGTGCGAGCCAGCGGTGCCGCCGGCGGTTCGGTGCTGGTGCTCGATCCCGCCACGGGCGACGTCCTGGCGGCGGCGAGTTGGCCGCTGCTCGAGACGCGGGAACGGTCGGTGCGCGACGCCGCGTGCTGGATCAACAGCAACCTGACGGCCGCCTACGAGCCGGGTTCGGTGTTCAAGATCTTCACGGCGGCGGCGTTGCTCACGAGCGGCGCCATCGACACGGCGACGACGTTCGACTGCGCCGACAACCGCTTCGACGGCTTTACCATCCGCGAAGCGGAGGGTCACCGCTACGGCCGGCTGTCCTTCATGGCAGCGTTCGCTCAGTCCAGCAACGTTTGGTTCGCGCGGGCCGCGGCCAACCTGTCGCCGCGCGAGCAGCACCGAGCCTTGCTCGACTTCGGCTTCGGCCGGGGCACCGGCGCGCCGTATCCCGCCGAGAGCGACGGCATCCTCGCCGCGCCGGCCGACTGGTCCGCGCGGTCGCAGGCGACGCTGGCCATCGGTCAGGAGATTGCCGTCACGCCGCTGCAGCTCGGCTTGGCGGCGGCGGCGGTCGCGAACGGCGGTACGCTCTATGCGCCGCGCCTCTACAGCGAAGTGCGGGCGGCCGATGGTTCGCTGCGGCGACGCCTGCCGCCGCAACCGCTGCGCCAGGTGTTGCCCCGGGGTCTGGACTCGCTGCTGCGCGAGGCCATGGGCAGGGCTGTCGCCGCGGGCACCGGCGCGGTTGCCGCACGGCCGTGGATCGCGATCGGCGGCAAGACCGGTACTGCCCAGAAAAGTGTGCCCGGCCGGGGTTATCGCGACGGTCTATACACGGCGACGTTTGTGGGCATGCTGCCGCTGGAGGCGCCGCGGCTGGTCATCGTGGCCATGCTGGACGAACCTCATCGCGCGCGACACTACGCCTCGCAAAGCGCTGTACCTTTGTTCGGCGCCGTGGTCGACGACATCCGCCGCACGACGGATTGGCTCACCGACGTGGATCGTTCGAGCCAGCGGCTCATCGTCGACGCGAGGCCCGCGGCGGTGACGGTACCCGACGTGATGTTCCTGCACAGCGACCGTGCTGCCCGTCGCCTGCAGCAGGCGAACCTGGCCGTGCAAGGCGCGGAACGCCGCGGCACCGTGATCATGCAGGTCCCGGCTGCTGGCAGCCGGCTCGCGCCGGGCGCGACCGTGCAGTTGACCGTGGCCAGCGGCGATGGCGACCGGCAGCAGACCTGCCCCGACGTGCACGGGCTGAGCAACCGGGAGATCCGCTCGCTCGCGGCCAGGCTCGGCATCCCGGTGCAGATCACCGGTGTGGGATACGCCGCGCAGCAACAACCCCAGCCGGGTGCCCGCCTGACCGCCGCCGGGTTGGCAGTCAGGATGGTCGCACCATGGCGATGACCCTGGCAGAACTCTGCACGGCTTGGGTCGACGTCGAGATCATGGGCGATGGCGCCGCGCCGGTGGCAGCCGTGGTCGAGGATTCGCGGCAGGTGGTACCCGGCGCGGTCTTCGTCGCGGTCGCCGGCACGGGCGCCGACGGCCACGCCTATCTCGCACAAGCAATCACCGCCGGCGCCGTCGCTGTGGTCGTCGAACGCGCTCGGCTGGCATCGCTTCGGGCCGCCCTTCCTTCAATCCGTCCCGTCGCCTGGGTGACGGCCTCCAGCACCCGGGGGCTGTCGGCCCGCCTGGCGCGGGAGTTCGAGGGGCGGCCCGATGAATCGCTCCAGGTCGTGGGCATCACCGGCACCAACGGCAAGACCACCACGGCGTTTTTGCTCCATGACCTGCTCGCGAAGCTGCGCGGTCGCTGCGGTCTTCTGGGCACGATCCGCTACGACGACGGCTCCACGCAAATCGCCGCGCCGTTGACCACGCCCGGCGGACCGTTGCTCTATCGGTGGCTCCGGCGCATGATCGGCGCCGGTTGCGCCGCCGCGGCGCTGGAGGTGTCGTCGCACGCGCTGGCGCAGGACCGCTGCGGCGACCTGGCGCTCGATGCAGCCGTCATGACGAATCTCGGCCGCGACCACCTCGACTACCACGGCGACGTGCACGCCTATTTGGCGGCCAAATCGCGCATCTTGGAGCTGGTGGCCGCCGGCCCGCGCCGGCGCAAGCCGGCGGGCGTCGCGGTGATCAACGCGAACGACCCGGCTCTGGCGCCGCTTGCGGCCGGCGCGGTGAACCCGGTGTTGTTCGCGGCGGCACCCGATGACACCGGCCGGGCTGTCGATCTCGCGGTGCGCCAGGCTGACCTCGGCCTGGACGGCACGCGCTTGCGGATCGACTGGCGCGGACAGACGCTGCACGTGCGCAGTCCGCTGGTCGGCCGCTTCAATGTCGAAAACCTGGCGGCCGCCCTGGCGACAGCCGCAGCCTTGGGTTACGATCCCGGCGATTGCGCGGCCGCGTTATCGGCGTCGTCGCAGGTGCCGGGCCGCCTGGAGCGGATCGCGCTGCCGCAGGGCGCCCTCGCCGTGGTCGACTATGCTCACACCCATGACGCGCTGGCGGCGATTCTCCGGGCCTGTCGGCAGCTCGGCGGTCGCCGGCTGGCCGTGGTGTTCGGCTGCGGCGGCGACCGTGACCGCGGCAAGCGGCCGCTGATGGGCCAGGTGGCGGCCGAACTGGCGGATCGCGTGTGGATTACGACGGACAATCCGCGCAGCGAGGAGCCGGCGGCCATCGCCGCGGCGATCGCGGCGGGGTTCGACACCGTGAAGCCGCCGCGTGCCGCCGCGCGCGAGATCGTCCTGGACCGCCGCGCCGCCATCGAAGCGGCCCTGGCTGCAGCCGGCGAAGGCGATGTCGTGGTGGTTGCCGGCAAGGGCCACGAGGATTACCAGCTCGTGCAAGGCCGGGTCCTGCAATTGGACGACCGCCAGATCATCCGCGACTGGATCGCGCGTAAGGACCGCCATGGTTGAACCGCTGCCTGCGGCTGGACCGCCGCCCGGCCTCGCGGCCGGTCTGCCGAACCGCTACGATCTGTCCGCCGCCGCCGCCGACCTCGCGGCCGGCGGCCTTCTACTCGCCGTACTGAGCGCGCATGACGGCGATTGGCACGTCACCCGAACAGAAGCGATCGCCGGCAGTTTCGCGGGAGCCGTGCTCGATTCCCGCCTGGCGACCGACGGCGTGCTCTTCGTCGGTCTGGTGGGACCGCGCCGCGACGGTCGCGATTTCGCGCTCCAAGCGCTTGCCGCCGGCGCCCACGCCTTGATCGGACCGGGCACGGGCGCCGCCGCCGCCGGCGCCGTGCTCGCCGCTCTGGCGCCGGCCGGGCCGGTTCCGGCGCGCGGCTGTCTATTGGTATGCCGCGACGCGCTGGCGGGGATGACCTGCCTCGCCGGTCACTGGCGCCGCCGCCTGCCCGCGCTGGTAATCGGCGTCACCGGCACCAACGGCAAGACGACGACCAAGGATTTCCTGGCAGCGGCGCTGAGCGCCGCGGGTTCGGTTCACGCCACGACCGGCAACCTCAACAGCGCCGAAGGCGTGCCGCTGGTCTTGCTCGGGTTGCAGGCACGGCACCGCTACGCCGTCGTGGAGATGGGGGCGTCGGCGGTCGGCCACGTCGCCGCGCGCGCGGCCGTCGCGCGCCCCGAGATCGGCGTGATCACGAACGCCGCGCCGGCGCACCTGGCGGAATTCGGCAACCTCGCCGGGGTCATCGCGGGCAAGGGAGAACTGGTGGCGGCCCTGCCGCCGGACGGCGTTGCGCTGCTCAACGCCGACAGCCCCGGCTTCGACGCCTGGTGTGCGCGCGCGCAGTGCCGGGTCGTCAGCTGGGGACAGCGCGCCGGCGATCACCGCTACCAGTGGCGGCCGCGCGGCAGCGGCGGCCAACTCGAACTCGACGGCGAACTCTGGGATGTCCCTTTGCCGGGCAGCCACAACGGCGCCAATCTCTGCGCGGCCGTTCTGGCGGCGCGCGCTGCCGGCCTTGGCGATGCGCAGATCCGCGCCGGCCTGCAGACCTTTCGACCCTCGCCGCACCGCGCCGCGCTGCGGCGGCTGAGCGGCCGGCTGGTCCTGGACGACTGCTACAACGCTAATCCGGAGAGCCTGCGCCGCGCCGGGGGAATGCTCTGCGATCTGCCGGGCGGTGCCCTCTGGGCAGTCCTGGGCGCCATGGCCGAGTTGGGCGACGAGTCCGCGGCGTTGCACGAGGCGGCCGGCAGGGACCTCGCCCGCCTCGGCATCGATCACCTTGTTGCGGTCGGCGAGGGCGCCCAGTCGCTGGCCGACGGATTTGCCGCCGGCGGCGGCCAGGCGCATGTGACGTCCGATCACGCCGCCGCCGCCGCGCTGCTCGCCGCCGCGACGCATGCGGGCGACCGCATCCTGATCAAAGGCTCGCGAGCCGCGGCCATGGAACAGGTGCTCGCCGACCTGCTCGAGGTTCGCGGCTGGTCGGAGGATTCCGAATGATCCCGCCGCGCGTCGCCAATCGCACCTTCTTGATTGTCGGGCTCGGTCGTAGCGGTTGTGCTGCCGCCGCTCTCTTGCGGCGCCACGGCGCGCAGGTGATCGGCGCCGACGATGCCGATCTCGCGACGCTGGCGGCCAGCTGGGAAGCAGCCGGGCTTGCCGGTCAAGCGGCGGGCGCCTTCGCGGATCTCCTGACCGAACAGGCTTGGCATCGCGTGGATCCGGCGCGGCTGCACGCTGTGGTGCTGAGTCCCGGCGTGCCGCCAGATCATCCGGGTCTCGCGCGGTTGCGACAGGCCGGTTTGTCCGTGCACGGCGAACTGGAATGGTCGTCCCGTTTCTTTCGCGGCCGGACGGTTGCGGTGACCGGCACCAATGGCAAATCGACCGTGACGGCCTGGATCGCGCACGTGCTCGCAGGCGCCGGTCGCGTGAGTCCGGCGCTCGGCAACCTGGGCAATCCGCTGGCCAACCTGGCGGACCAACTCGCCGAGGATGCCGTGCCCGTGATCGAGTGCAGCAGCTTCCAGCTCGAAACGATCGAAACCTTTCGGCCGACCGTCGGCGTCGTGCTCAACCTCGCTCCCGATCACCTGGACCGATATCCGAACGTGGCCGCCTACTATGCGGCCAAAGCGCGTCTGGCGCGGCAGGTCGCGGCGGACGGCTGGTTCATCACCTGGACCGAATGCCCCGCAGCGCTGGCCTGGCCGACCAGCGGTTCGCGGCGGCTGTTCGGCGACCCGGACACCGGCGCGGTCGCCTGGTATGCCGACGGTTGGTTGCGCGTCCAGCACGCCGGCCGCAGCCACGCGGTGCTGCCCATCGCCGACTTGAGCTTGCAGTCGCCGCCCAACCTGGTGAATGCGCTGGCGACGGCGGCGGCGGCGCTGCCGCTCGTCGACGACCCGGCGGCGCTGGCCCGCGGGCTCAGCACCTTCGGCGGCCTGGCCCACCGGCACGAACTCGTGGGCCGGCTCGGCGGCATCCGCTTCGTGAACGATAGCAAAGCGACCAACGTCCACGCGGTATGCGCGGGCCTGCGCGGCTATCCCGGCCCGGTCGTGTTGATCGCCGGCGGCAGCGGTAAAGGCGAAGACTATACACCGCTGCGCGACGTCATGGGTTCGGTCCGGCACGTCGTGACCATCGGACGCGAAGGCCCTGCCATTGCCGCGGCGCTGGCGGGAGCCGTTCCCGTCAGCGCGGCGGCGGATTTGCCCGCGGCAGTCGCGCAGGCGGCCGCGCTCGCGGCCGGCGATGCAACGGTTCTCTTGAGCCCTGCCTGCGCGAGCTTCGACATGTTCCGCGATTACCGTCAGCGCGGCGAGGTCTTCGCCGCTGCCGCGAGGGCGCTCGGCGCCGGGAAGGATTGACATGCGACTGCCGCTCGCCGTGCAACGCCTGCGCCAGGAAAACCTCGACAGCTGGTTCATCGGCGCTGTGGTCGTGCTATGTCTGCTTGGCACGGTGGCGGTGTACGGAGCCGGCAGCTTTACCTCCGACTCGCTTGGTCAGTACTACTACCTGCGCCAGCATCTGCAACGGCTCGTGATCGGC
>Ga0334888_1004019_pt1 | contig 13756 bp, 13 predicted proteins | sample GraSluR1_MG_FD_207227 | JGI IMG/M metagenome (GOLD analysis project Ga0334888, IMG submission 207227) | Sludge microbial communities from methane-producing bioreactor in Wageningen University, Netherlands - Granular Sludge_3_08-R1 | ecosystem: Engineered > Bioreactor > Anaerobic > Unclassified ...
GCATAGCCGGTGGGGAAATGGGCATCATCGAGAAGCCAGACCCGCATGCCGCGCTGGCGCGCCTCGTCCATGATGATGTCCATGTCGTGCCACCACTGCGGCCCATGGAAATCGGGGTGGGGGCGGCTCTCCACGCACACCTCGTGGATCCCGCTACTATGGATGGCAGCCATGTACCCGCGCAGGATCTCTTCGCTCTCGCCATGCTGCCAGAAGAACGGCAGGATGTAGCTGCCAGTCAGTCCGTCCAGTGCTTCGGCTAATCGCTTGTCCATTTCGGTGCTCCTTTGCCCACGATACGTCGCAATGTCCGTGCTCGCTAGGGCAGCATTCTAGCACACGGATTCTGTGCCGTCAGGCTTTGGTCGGGCATTCGAGGCGATCGCGGCCGAGCTATGGGGACGCTAACGAGGTGGCTTCCGTCCCGGCCGGCTTCCAGCCGCTTGTCCTGGAGTGGAAGTTGGCTCCCTTGACCGATCCAGACGCCAGGATCTCAGCCAGAGGTGCGCTGCTAGCGCTCGACGCGACCAAGACGAGGATAGGCCCTCCGCTCGTGGCGACGAGCTGTGGAGAGATGACGATAGGAGCTGGATCGAGGTTCTGGCGTCGAGCAGGTCCTTACAGAGCGCATATCGCCTTGTCTTTCCGATGCCTGGCTGCAAAGCTGCTGACGATGCGTTGGACGAGGCCCCCCGCGTCACTCGCACCGGCACACCCATCAGGCCACACTGCGGGTTCGGGGTCCATGCCGGACAGTTACGCCAGGCTACCGGGGGTAGTCAGGACTGCTCTGACGAGGGCGAACGGCGGCATCACAAACTCGGGGGGAGAGCGCACCCGCGCCCTTCGAGGCATGGGTCTCGCGGTCTGTGCTATGTGGTGGCGATTGAGCACTTTACGCTGCGGCGGCGCGAGCCACAGGGGCTTGTGATCAAAGTGCCCAATTGCACCATAGGTTGCACAATGAGCCGTGCGCGACTCGAACGCGCGACAACCTGCTTAAAAGCAAGGGGTGCGAAAAGGAAGCAATAGACCGAGGAACCACAAGCGGTGGTAGGGCGATGGGAGGGGCCACACCAGGGGTGGTGGTCGGGGCGAGGGCGGGGAGGGTAACAAACTGTGAGCACCTTACGCTGCGATGATGAACCCAGCGGGAGCGGACGACCTGGCAGGTTTAGGACATTTGTTCTTAGCAGCCCCTGGTGCCCCCCGCGCGTGTGAGGTGACGACGCTGCCGCCGACGAACCGGAGGTGATCGAAGCACCAAACCCACACGCTCGCTGATGCTCGGTACCCCTAGCCTGTCCGCGGGCTCCATCTAGTGCAAGGTGAACGCACGACATTCGGAACCCCTGGCGAGAGCCGTCGTTCGCTATCAGGATGGTGTCCATCTCGCCATCCCCGAACAGCGTGAAAGAAGACTGCAAGCGTTACGCGAAGGGATCGCCACCTGAGATGGTCCCGTCCACAACATTTAAAAGTATTTTGAGCCATGTCGCTGTACAAGAGCCAGACTCAGACCCCAAAAACACAGTTCACACCGTCACCGCGCAGTCCCTCCGGCTTGAGGCAAGAATCGCATGTGAGATTCTCAGGGCGCGGAGGCCGTCTTCGCCACTTACCGATGGCTCACGACCCTGTTCGACACACTTGACGAAGTGTTCGTTCTCGGCCACGTATGACTTCACGTCGAATGCGTCGTTGATGATCGTACTGGTCTCATAGGGCATGTTGTCAGTCTTGATGCAGAACTCGCGTAGCTCCCACAAACCACCCCCCTCAACCAGGGCGGTGCCCTTGGTTCCCACCACCCCTCGGGAGTTGCGAGCCAGCCGGGAGGACCAGCTGGCATGGATCAGCGCTATGCCCCCGTTGGCCAACGTCAGAGCAACACTGGCGTTATCATCGAATCCCGGCAAGTCCGGCCTCGACTCCAGTACACTGGCCCGTACATCGACCACTTCCCCGACGATCCAGCGCAATAGGTCAATATCGTGCGATAGCGACTCCACACTCATGCCGCACAGCAGTTCGGGGTCGGTGCGCCAGTTGTAGCCCTGACCCACACCAGCCCCCAGACGTTGGCTCCAGAAGCTGACCACTTCGCCTAGGCTCCCATCGCGCACCACCTCCCGAAGCATGGCAAAGCCCTTTCGAAAGCGCATGTTGAAAGCTACCATCAGCTTGACGCCGTAAGTGTGCGCCGCATCGACCATTGCTCGGCCGTCAGCGATGGAGGCCGCGATCGGCTTCTCGCAGACCACATGCTTGCCTGCAGCCATGGCCTCGACAGCAATATCGCGGTGCGTCGAAGGCGGTGTGAGCACGTGCACCATATCGACCTTGTCCAGACAGTCCTGGAGCCTGGGGCAGGCGATGGCGCCACACGACGCGGCCATGGCCTGGGCTCTCTCCTCTACCACGTCCACAACGGCCACGATACGGGCCTTGGGGATTGCTTTGAGTGCCTCAACGTGCGTCCTCGCAATCCCGCCTGCGCCGACGATGCCGATGTTCACCATGATGATTCACCCCGGGTTCTGTTCGTGTGGCTGGTCTCCGTATCGAGCTCAATCTCGCCGCATCGGATGCATGGGACGCCAAGCACCCGCACCGGCGACGCCTCCAACCCGACGAGTGGCAAGGGGCAGATCAGCAAAGTGGCTCGATCTGTGCCCAAGCGATGCAGGTTGGCTAGATACTCTAGTTGCCAGATCCCCTTGCCCAGCAACTCCAAGTGCACCACAAAGTCCTCTAGCCTAGCCTTCCCCTTGGCTATGTTGCGGATCGCGTACTCCTGTGGAAAGTCGTATCCAACGATCCGGACCCCGCGCGTGGTCAGCCAAGTGGCGGCTCTCCCAGTGAGATAAGGCGCATCCTCCCAGAACGCTGGCGTCCCCCACCACCGAAGGTCCCAGTCGGTTCGCAGGAGGATCGCTTCTCCGATATCCTCAAGGCCCAGCGCCTCTAGATCGGCTTGGTCGATGGCCTGGTTCTTGTCGATATGCGTCAAGTCCGCGACAACCGCTCGGCACACTGCCAGCTCCAGTGGGAACTGGTCAACGCTAGCCCCCCCGGCAATATAGTGTAGGGGAGCGTCAAGGTGCGTTCCCACGTGCACGGGTAGAGTGATGCGTGAGGCCTGGTGGCAGAACGTGCTCGGGACCGACTCAAATGTCACCTCCCACCTGGCAATACTCTCGGCCAGCGGTATGGACAAGTCCACAAAGGAACCAGCACTGGACCCATCTGAAGCATCCATCGTCAAACACTGCCACGCTCTTGGCGAGAAGTCCGCTCGGCCAAGATCCACTCGGCGTAGGCCTGAACACCATCAGCGAAGCTGTACTCGGGCTTGAATCCCAACTCGTCACGAATCCGTGTGCTGCCGAGACTGGGACCACGAGGCATCAGCTTCCCCGGGCCGATCTCGAGATCGACAGAGACGCCAGCGTACCGCGCCACCGCCCGGATCAAATCAGGCAGTGGCGCCCATTCACCACTGGAGACGTTGTACACGCGGCTCTTGACGTTTTCGCTCTCATGGAGGAGCACGATCGCCCTGGCGATGTCGCGGACGTATGTGAAATCGAGCTGCTGATCTCTGCCAGCCTCCAGACAGACCCTATCACGTCCCTCCAAAGCGCCAAAAACAGCAGTGTAGAGCGGATAAAGCTCCGATGGCCACTTGCCGGGGCCGTAGGCGAAATAAACCCGAACAGCCCGAAAGTCGAGCCCGAACTCGTTCCCATACTGCACGCCAATCAGCTCGGCGCTAGCCTTCGCCGCTCCGTAGACATCGCTCGGAGATAGCGGTACGTCCTCATCGGGGACATCATCGCGTTTGCCATACACAGAGCCCGAGCTCACATAGACGAAGCGAGAGATCCCAAAAATCCGGCACGCCTCGAGAAGATCCAGCGTGCCGAACGTGTTGACACGGATGTTACGGTGCGGGTTCGTGGCAAAGTGCGGGCCACCCATCAGTCCCGCCACGTGGATGACTCCCTCAAGGTCGCCCCTCAGCTCCTCAAACAGACGAAAAATTGAGGCATAGTCCAGGACATCGGCTGGGAAGAACGTGATACGCTGCGAGTAATCCTCTAGATAGCTGAGCCGGTGACGCGACCGGCCCAGCACGATCACATCCTTGCCCCGCTCAAGCAGGATTCGAGATACCCACGAGCCTATGTGCCCGAATCCCCCAGTCACGAGAACCGCCATCGCAGCCCTCCTATCCTTCAGCAGCCATCTGAGCCAGCAGCTCTGCCGCTCTCGCCGGGTTGAAGATCCCGCACATACATGGCTTGAAGAGCTCCTCAGCTCCTTCCTCCACAGTCATCTTCCCCGCTTTGATTTTGTCCACCACAGCGTTGATCAGCCCGACCGTCACCATCCCATGGCCGCACATGGTGTTCAGCTCCAACACCGCTTCAGACGGGAGCCTCTCCGTTCGGCCCCAGATACCCAGCGAGTGCTCCACCGTATGTCGTTGAACGCCTGCCTCCTGACAGCACTGGTCCACCACATCCACAAGTCCAGACATGACCACCGATAGACCCAGATCGGCCTCCTTAACCCTGCGGAGCATCGAGATAGCCTTGTCGCGGTCATCAAACACAGCATGAATGACAGCACGGTCTACTACATTTTCGATCACTTTGCCCAACCCGCCCTGATAGTACTCGTTACCAGAGCGACAATCGCCAATCTTGATGGCGCCACACTCGAGCGCCAGTTCAAAGAACTGGCGCAGTTTCGGCGCTGAGCCAACATGGTTGATATCCTTCGATGGCATCATAAGAAACACAAAGTCACGCGACAGACTATTAACGTCCCCTCGGCGATGCAGTGTGTGTGTCATCGCTCTAGTCTCCCTTCACCAGAGGCCGGCCGAGGCCCAGATTGGTCTTGCCGTTGAGCGATATCCAGTAGCCCTTGGCCTTGACGATCTCCACCGTAGGCAGTTCGTTCGCCAGCCCGACTCGCGTGCATATATCGAGGCTAAAGACTGTCTCGATCTCCCGCGCGACTTCATCCAACCGCCGCAGGACTTCGGGCACGCGCTCCAAGGACACAGAGAACTCGATTATCGCGGAAAGCACGTACTCGTTGAGCACATCCGCTCGGAACTTGCCCGTTTTGGGATCACACATGAGAGTCGTCACCGGGTTGGACACCTCGAACTCGATGTGCCCGAGTTCAGCGACAGCCATGGCAACCTTCTCGACATCATACATACGAGAGCCCAACACTGGTCGACCAAGCTCGATGGCGATCCCAGCATAACCGCGACGGAAACGGCCGGTGACCTCATTTGTCTTCATCTCCTCCGTGCCCCGACCGCTGATCTGCGACTCCTCGGCGATCGTAAGCACGTCGCTCAGGATCGAGCGCACGGTTCGCGGCCACGTGAGCTCCTGCTGGTAGATGGCGTCCGTGGGACACACCCCGTGGCGCAAGCAATTAGAGCATTCCGCGCACAGATCCAGGTCGATCTCAGCATGATCCTTCGGAACGAGCGAAATGGCACCAATGGGGCAGTAAGGCACACATCGGCCACAACCGATACACTTGTCCTGATCGATGATCATCTACGACCTTCTCCTTGTCGGTACGAAGCGGGAGCTCCGTCTCCCTATGTACGAACCATGAGCAAACCACGTCGACGGATAATCTAGACCTCAGACTCTCGCCCTTTGGACAGGTTGTAGGCGACATCAACGATCATGTCCTCCTGCCCCCCCACAACCCTCATCCTACCCAACTCGACCAGGATATCCCGGATGTCGACTCCGAATCGGCTGGCAGCGCGCTCGGCATGGAGCAAGAAACTGGAGTAGACGCCGGCATATCCAATGGTCAGGTTGCTCCGACCGATCGTCACCGGACGTGCCAGACCGGCTGACGCCACCCATTCGGCCGCATCCATAATGCTGTAGAGATCCACGCCCGTCTCAAGCCCCATCTTGTCCAAGACAGCGGCGAGGACCTCTATCGGCGCGTTTCCCGCGCCTGCGCCCAACCCGCCCAGAGTACCGTCGATATAGGTCGCCCCCGCATCGACGGCCGCGACCGAGTTGCCGATGGATAGCCCAAGGTTGTTATGCGCATGGAAGCCAACGGGTATGCTGAGCCTAGTCCGGAGAGCGCCGACCCTGCGCTTGACGCCCTCCGGCAGAAGCGCTCCGGCAGAGTCCGTGACATAGACCACGTCAGCGCCATAGTCCGCCATGAGCAGCGCCTGCTCGGCAAGCTTCCCTGGCTCCAGCATATGGGCCATCATCAAGAACCCTACGACCTGCATGCCGTGGTCTTTCGCCAGACGGATGTACTGCTCGCTGATGTCGGCCTCGGTCGCGTGGGTGGCCACCCTGAGCATGGTCACCCCGAGCTCTCTGGCCCGCATTAGCTCATCATATGTGCCGATGCCAGGAAGGAGCAGGACGGCAAGCTGGGTCTTGTCCAGCGCGGCTCGCGCCTCTTGTAGATACAGCTCCTCGCGCTCTTTTGAGAACCCATATTGGATCGATGAACCACCAAGACCGTCTCCATGCCCCACCTCAATGTACCTGACCCGAGACCGTTCGAGGCTGCGAACGACTGACTTGACGACATCCAGGGTGAACTGGTGGGCGACAGCATGGGATCCATCGCGAAGCGTTGTGTCAACCAGGATGATATCGGGGCTCATGTCAGCGCTCCTTGCCATGGGTGGGCCGCAAGCTCCTCCGCTACGCGCACCGCGGCGCAGGTCATGATGTCGAGATTCCCTGCATAGGTGGGCAGAAAATCGCCGGCACCCGTCACCTCAATCATCACCGTTACCCGTCCATCGTAGAGCAAAGGCGGAACTCTCAACCTGTAGCCGGGAACGTACTGCTGGACCGCGCTCACGGCCTGCCGCACAGCCGCGGTTATCTCATTCTCGGCAGCTTCGCCGACATCGAGGTAGATCGTATTGCGCATGATCAAGGGTGGGTCGGCCGGGTTCAGGATGATGATGGCTTTCCCCCTGCCCGCACCCCCGATGCTCTCCAGCGCATGGGCGGTCGCGCGAGTGAACTCGTCAATGTTCTGCCGCGTGCCGGGCCCTGCGCTTCTCGATGCGATAGTGGACACGATCTCTGCATACTGAACCTTAGCCACTCGGCTCACGGCGGCTACGATGGGCACAGTTGCTTGCCCCCCACAGGTTACCATGTTGATGTCCGGCGCGTCGATATGGGCCGTAAGGTTTATGCTCGGAACCACAAACGGTCCCATGGCGGCCGGCGTAAGATCAATGATCCGCTTGTCTAGCTCCCTCGCCACTTGAGCGTGGTACCGATGGGCAGCGGCGCTCGTCGCATCCAGCAATATGTCGGCTAAGTCGGGGCAGCGCTCCGCAAAGTAGTCGATGCCCTGCGCCGTCGTTGGACAGCCGGCCTCCGATGCCCGTCTCAGGCCTTCCGAAGCGGTATCGATGCCCACCATAAGCGCTGTCGTCAGTTTCGCATGGCGCCTGATCTTGCACCATAGGTCGGTACCGATATTGCCGCTCCCTAGGATCACAACGGGCGTCTTAGCCACCGAGATCACCTCCTCCACGCTGAAATGTGCAGCCGGCTCGGTCCTCCACGTCCCGCACTTTGCATCTGTTCACGGCAGCCCCTTGGAACGGACCCACCAGCGCGGGCGCCGAGGGGTTGCCAGGCCGGCTACGACGCCCGGCATGAACACCGCCCAACCCCTATGGCGGGCACGACCCTGCCCTCGGCACGCCACAGGCCCTCCGTGCAGGCGCTATGGATTCACCCGTTGCCTCGGAGTTCTACCGGCTCACCACCTCGTATACCACGTTAGGCGTTGTCGCAAAAAGGATGTCTTTACCCTCGACCTCGTAAGACACAGGTTCCCCTCCCTGGGTCACAGAGGCAGGGGTGCTCTCAGTCCAGCGTATCCGACAGGGGTTGCCGCACTCGCTTGTGATCTTGGCCTGGAGTCCCGCTTCCGGCCGCCATTCTGCCGATATCACGAAGCCACCGCGCGCACGGAGTGTCGAAAAGGACGCAGCTTGCTCCCGAGGCCAATACGGGAACAAACGTATCACGCCACCTTGGCTCTGTAACAGCATCTCGGTGATGCCCAGGATGGGCATGTACTGGTTCTCGACAATTCGCCAGCCAGAGATGCTGGCCGTGCGGACGTACTCACCGTCGCCAGTAGAGTAAGGGCTAAACTGCCCGCTCGTGAACCGATGCCCCAAGAGCAATCTGCGAATGGTCGGGTACTGTTCCTTGATGCCCAACCGGATGTACGGAGTGACCGTCGCTTCTCCATGGAACGTGCCGAGGATCGTCATCATGGGCGGCAGGTCGTAGAGGTCTATGGGAGCGACGATATCGCGCACCACTTCAGCTAGCCCGCCCACCTCGTCGCCATCGATATACTCGCCGGGGAATACCAGCCAGGCACCACAGCCCCAGCGGGAATACCGAATATGGTGAATATAACCGTCCAAGTTAGGCCACATTCTGTCCCAGTCTTTACAGAGCGCATACCAGCCCTTGCCCTCTTTCCAACCATACTCTATCGATGGAACTCGATCAAGGTAGCTCTGCCATCGTGTCTGCGCACCTTCGTCGACACCAAGTGCGTTGGCAGCGGCGATGGCCGCCTGGAAGGCCTTTCTGAACATCACCAGGTCGGTGTTGACATTCTGGTTACCAAGAAAGCCTTTACCCCAACCCGTATCCTCAAGACGAATGGATGGATAGATGACGCCATCGTCTTCCTGGTATTTCTCGAGATAGTTTGCATAGAAGTGAGCTGCCTTCTTGATGAACGGAAAAGCCCGTCGGTGAAGCCAATCTCGGTCACCTGTATACTCATAGTGCTGAAACAGCATCATGGCAAGCCATCCGGTGTGTGCCAATGCCCGGCCGTTTCGCGCATGCGTGGGCCCGTGGCGAGGATTCATGAAAGGCGCGGTCCTCAGATCGCAATACACGCCCTCCAGGCCAAAGATCACCTCTGCATAGTGCTCAAACAGCGGCGTGTGCTGCTCAAGTAGGTCAGCGAAAACGTCATACCATTCAGCATGGCTGATCGCCAACGCAGGGAAGTACCACTTCTGTACGTTGTGATTCCAGGTATAGAAGCCAAAAAAGGGCGATGAATCGTCCGGAGCGGTATTGGCGTTCAACCCCGGCGCCTGAGCTCCGGGCTGAAGGTGGCAAGCAAAGCCGTACAGACTGCGGTACCACACCGACTCAAGCTCCTTGTCCTCAAGCTGGATCGCCGAGGCCGACCACCATTCGCGCCAAGCAGCCTGGTGAGCCGCATTCTCGGCTGCGTAGCGTTGCGCATCTGCTGCACCTGCCAACTCTAACGCCCGAGCCAAACGGTCGCCACTTCCGTCGCGATCGGTTGCTACACCAACCGCTAGTACCACGCTCTGACCATCGTCAAGGGCGACATCCTGCTGGATCGCGTGGGCTAATGCCCTCGGAGCAGACTTTACAGCGTAGGCCTGTTCCTTCGACCCAAAGAGACTTGCTTGCAGCTCCCGCTCAGGAAAGGTCGCTGCCAGGTGCCAGGAGAAATCGTCCACGTCGAACTTGCCAGGTATCGTCTGCGAGATGGCCCACCGATGGCCATCCGCCCCTTTTCGAACGACCGGAAGGGGCATGGTCGGATCCGCTGAGTCGGGGGGCTTCTCAACGATGAGGCTGAACCATGGGATGCGTCCCTGCACTGCAAGCCTCACCAGCACGGTGTTGTGCTGCCGATGCACAAAGCATTCGATTCTCAGCACGCCTTCGCGTAGCGTGTACTCCACGGTGAGTGTTCCGGTAGAAATGTCGACCTGGCTTTTCACCTGGGTATCCGAAAGCCCAGGATGCACTATCCGCACCATGCCGACGCGCTTCGGAGAAGGCCCTACGTCGCCTTCCCCTTTGGCCCGCAATGACAACATGGCCGAGTCGTACGCAGTCAGCCCCTCGGGCTTCCCACACCACTCGTACACCCCACCGGGTGGATGCGCAGTATCAGTCGCGTACGGGTAGCTAAAGCCGTACTCGCGTGCGTAGCGGATCAGGTCATCTTGCCTAAGAGCCACCTCCTCCGTCACAATGTTGAGTCTCGAGTCCCAAACATCGTTCTTCGCGAGACCCAGCATCAGTTCGTGTGAGAACACCTGCGCGCTGGCGGCAAGATCGCCGTTGCCAACGATCAGGCCCTCGTACGGACTGGTCAGCACTCCCTCATGCAGAATTGCATTGCGTGCCGTGTTGTTCCTCATGCTTCCTGCCTCTCAACAGACTGAGTGCACACTCGGTAGCTCCGAGAGCTCCAGCCCGAGCCGAACACATCTAAATAACGCTAGCCCGCCCTACAAAGGGCTACAGCACCAAAACACGGCTGTCTAGCCTTTCCAACCAGTTGTAGAGATATCCTCAATAAGCAGCCGCTGAAATGCCACGAAGAAACCCACCACTGGAATAAGCGAAACGATTGACATTGCAAAAAGCTGCCCATACGCCGATCCCGCCGACGCGTCCATGAAGCCTCTCAGTCCCAAAGCAACCGTGAAATCCCCAGGCCTTGTCAGGTATAGAAGCTGGCTGAAGAAATCATTCCAGGTCCAGATAAACACAAAGATCGCGGCTGTCACCAGAGCCGGTGCGCTTAATGGGAGAATGATTCGCCAATAGATATCAAAGACGCTGCACCCATCGACCAAGGCGGCCTGATCCAGCTCCACGGGCAAGCCCCTCATAAACTGCACCATCAAAACGATGAAAAAACTCCCCGATGCTAAAACGGCAGGTACCACCAGCGGCTTAATTGATCCAACCCACCCCATTCGAAAAAACATCACATATTGAGGCACGACTGTGACGTGAAACGGTAGCATCATTGTCAACAATACTAAGGGAAATAGCACTCTTTTCCCTGTAAAATCCAGGCGGGCAAATGCATATGCAGCCATCGAACAAGATAACAAAGTGCCCGCAATGCGCAACACAACAAGAATCAGAGTATTCACGAAATACGTCGTGAACGTCACGCCGCCAACTCCTCGCCAGCCGCTGACATAGTTGTCTAGGCTCACAGAACGAGGAATCAGACCAACATGATCAAATATTTCCCGCTCTGCAAGAAATGACGCTCCTACCATCCATAGTAGCGGATAAAGGCTCACAAAAGCAGCCGCAGACAGCGCCACGAAAAAGACCACTTTCTGCCATCGTCTCGCATATCTCATGCTAGCTTCCTTGGTCTGCGTAGAACACCCAGTTCCTAGCCGAGGCAAAGAGTAAAAACGTAATAACAGCAATGATAACTAACAACGCCCATGCCATGGCCGACGCGTAACCCATGCGGAAATTCAAAAAACCCCTTTCATAAAGATATAATGTGTAAAAAAGTATGCAATCTCGCGCCCCCCCCTACCGGCACCCACTATAAATGCGGAAGTAAAAGCCTGAAAAGCAGATATGATCTGCATAACTAAATTGAAAAAAACAATCGGGGTAAGCAGCGGGACTGTGATAAAACGCAGTCTTTTCAGGGGACCCGCGCCGTCAATGTCGGCTGCATCATACAGTTCATTTGGTATCTGCCTCAGACCAGCGAGAAAGATAATCATGGGGGATCCAAAAGCCCAAATCAGAAGAAGAATGAGAGTGTAAAGAGCATAACGAGGGTTAGTAACATAGCTAGTTGGTAACCCAGTGAACTGATAACCTAAAAAACTCAGGAGTTGATTTACTAAGCCATCATAAGCAAACATACGACGCCACAAAATGGCTATAGCCACGCTGCCGCCTAGAAGAGACGGGATGTAGAAAATAGCGCGAAGAGTTGGCAAGCCGGGAACGCCCTTGTTAAGGACAAAGGCCAGGGCTAATGCTGTCAGTAGCTGGAGCGGGACACCGAGGCCTACATAAGTAAAAGTGACCTGAAGGGCTTTGCGGTAGCGTAGGTCGGTCCCGAACATGGCCACATAGTTCCTTGCCCCTATCCATCTAGGCGAGCCTATAAGGTCATAATGAGTGAAGGAAAGATAAAAAGAACTAAATATAGGAATTACTGTTAGAATAAGAAGGCCGGCTAACCAGGGAAGTAGAAAAAGGTATGCGTAGGCGTTCCGCTGCCACGTTTTGTGGCGTGGGCGAGTTGTAGGTAACGCAACAGACTCGTTTGCGGATTCGCCTGAATAGGCAGTGGTCACTTTCACGATATTCCTCCTTCATCCCCTCTGGCAGAGCTGCAGGGTAAGGCAAGAGGCGAAGAGCAGGCGGAAAGAGGTCCTGGTTGCACATACAGCCTGACACGTTCGTAGAAAACGCCCGCCACCTCTTCGAGGGACCTTGGAACGATACCGAAGCACTGGGCTAGCGTGATCCTGGCGGGAGAGGAAGGCGGCAATCACTGCGCGATCCGTAGCCGCCGCCTTCCATCTGAGTTCCCGATACGATTCAGCTATGCATGCACCAGATTCTGTATCCGGCGCTGCTGTTGTCTTGCGAGACAGGGCTATAGGTTCACACTGAAGGCTTCCTCAATCTCGGCCATTGCAGTGTCAACGGCGTCCTCAATGGATGTTCCATACCGCACAGACTCATTGGCACGTTGTATTGCGCCGACAGCAGAGCCGCCGCCGGGTGGATTTGGCTCTCTGTGAGGGATGTCCTGCAGAATATGGTTGAAATGTTCGAGTACGGTCACGTCCTTCGGGTCTAGGTCATCCCTCAACGCATCCTGAACGTGTTTCGGACCAATAGCTCCTAGCTCCATGTCAAAGATCCTCTGAGCATCGACATCGTTGAGGAAGAAGTCGATAAACTTCGCGGCCTCGTCCGCCAGCTTGGAGTTTGCCGCGATCGCTAGACCCGAGCCGCGCAGATAGTCACCCGCAGGATTCACGCCGTCGGTCATAAGCGGCGTGCGCGTGATCCAGAGCTCGTCGTCTATGTACATCTGGAACGTCTTCAGTTGGTTAGTGTTGATGAACATCATCGCGATTTGGCCTCGCGACAGCGGAGCGTCTACCCAGTAGTCACTCAAAGGGATCGACGAGATCTCGATGGGAAGAATCACACCGCTGTCATACCTTTCCTTCGCGAACTCGAGCAACTGAACTAATACTTCCCTGGGGAATCCCGCGTTCGTCCAGTCCTCATTGGCAAGCGGATAGCCCCTCTGCTGTATCCAACCAGAGATCGTCTCGCCAATCGCACCAGGGTCGTTTGAGCACCAGGTGTTCGCAGGCAAGGCGGGCTGCAGCGACCCAACGTAGGTCGCCCAATCGTCCCACGAGATCTCGAAAGGAGGGGGCTCCAGCCCACCACGCTTTATGATGTCGTGGTTGACTATCAAGCAGTTGACTGTGACGCCGCTGGAAAGCATGTAGATGCTATTGTCCAGCATGCCGTGGTCGCGCACCAACGGATCCCACTCGCTTGTATCGATCACGCCCAGCTCAACGTACGGATTCAGGGGCGCCAGTGCTCCTCTTGTGCCGTACTGCTGCAGCACATCGATCCAGATGGCGGGCACGTCGGGCAGGTTCCCTGCCGCTGCTTGCGTGGCAAGCCTCTGACCGTAGTCGCCCATACTTGCGTACTCTCGGGTAAGGGCAGAGATATTGTCAAATGTTGTGGATGAGGCCATCTCAGGCGGCGATCCCTTCGCGTAACACTTCCAGCTGTCGCTCGCGCGCTTCAGGAGCGGAGACATGGACACCATCCTGATAGCAGATGCC
>Ga0334888_1004022_pt1 | contig 13747 bp, 11 predicted proteins | sample GraSluR1_MG_FD_207227 | JGI IMG/M metagenome (GOLD analysis project Ga0334888, IMG submission 207227) | Sludge microbial communities from methane-producing bioreactor in Wageningen University, Netherlands - Granular Sludge_3_08-R1 | ecosystem: Engineered > Bioreactor > Anaerobic > Unclassified ...
TTTCGTCAAAGGTATACTCACCTAAACGCGGATCAATACTGGAAACGACATAAAGGGAAAAATTCCGCATTGTTTTTGAAGGATAAATATTCCTCATGTTTACAGGAACAGATACGGAAATAGGCCTTTTTCGCAAAGGAGATTTAATGTGCTTGTTTTGGATTTCCTGCAGCGAATCAATATAAACCGCCGTTAGAAATACCGTAAGGGATACGCTTCTTTTTTTGACCTCTGATAAAATACCATTAAGTTGGACGATCCCGGTTATAACATAATACACGCCTTTTTTTACCAGCTTTCCGGGAAGGTGGTAGGCCGGCTCTCCTTTTTCAGGGAGTGGCAGGGAGGGCTTGTAAAACCTGTTATATGCGTCTTCAAATTCATCAGGGTCGGGTTTCTCATCAATTGTAAGTATTCCGGCGGAATTGGAAAGATTTTTTCCCAACTCTGTGAAATATTGAAAGAGCAACGATTTAAGAAAGGTAACACCACCTGTACCGTCTGTTAACGCATGGCAGAATTCAACGGCAATCCTCTGATGATAATATTGCACACGGAATAGAAAGTTCCTGTTATGAATAGGAGAAAGGCGACCGCAGGGATACTGTACGTCTTTTTCCACCCGTGGCTTTTTGGTATTGCTTTCAAGATAAAACCAGAACAATCCCTTGTTCAGACGGACTTTATAATACGGAAACCTTTGAATTACCTTTGTAAGCGCTGTCTGAAGGACGACAGGGTCAACCTCCTCATGCAGTGTCGCCGAAAACCGGAACATGGTTGTAATTCTCTCCGATTGTATGGAAGGATATATTATTGCTGCGTTATCAAGGCGATACCAGCCGGGATGCTTGCTCTCCGAATACTTGCTGCTCATCTATACCTCTTAAATTAGTCTTTCTCTCATTTTACCCTAAACTGAGGGAAAAAAGAAGGACAAATATTTTATCCGATCTATACCCGGTCACTGAACAGTAACGGAAAAATTTATGGATGATAACTATTTATCATTGAAAATATATACTTGAAAGTCTATAATGGATATGAATGTAAATAGGATAAAAGGAGCGATACAAATGGCAAAAAGAGGCGGCTTTCCCATGGGCGGCATGGGCGGAGGCAATATGAACAACCTGATGAAGCAGGCCATGAAGATGAAACAAGATATGGATAAAGCACAAGAGGAGCTGGCTGACAAGACCGTTGAGGCTTCCAGCGGAGGAGGCGCCGTAAGGGTAGTGGCAACCTGCGGAAAAGAAATAAAGGAAATAGAAATATCAAAGGATGTAGTGGATCCGGATGATGTTGAGATGCTTCAGGATCTGATTCTGGCGGCTGTCAACGAAGCGCTCAGAAAAGCGGATGAGGAAACACAGGCAACAATGGGCAAGTTTACCGGGGGGATGGGAAATATCCCCGGATTATTTTAGGTGAGGCTGAAATTTGGTTAGGGATTAGATACGGAGAAGAATATGAGCACATATGCGGCCCCGGTAGCAAAGCTGATAGATGAATTTGAGAAACTTCCAGGAATAGGGCATAAAACAGCACAACGTTTAGCTTTCCACATACTTAATCTGCCTTCAGACAAAGCAATGGCATTTGCCAGGGCAATTGTAGAAGCAAAAAGAACCATTCATTATTGTTCTGTCTGTGGGGATCTGACCGATTCGGATCCCTGCAGGGTCTGCAGCAATGAAAGGCGGGATCGCACCATGATCTGTGTGGTTGAAAGCCCCAGAGATGTTGTAGCCATGGAAAGAATCAGGGAGTACAAGGGTCTGTATCATGTGCTGCATGGTGTTATTTCACCAATGGAAGGGATAGGGCCCGACGATATTAATATGAAATCATTGATAAAACGCGTAGGGGAAGGTGAAGCCAAAGAAGTCATCCTGGCTACGAACCCGGATGTTGAAGGAGAGGCGACTGCCATGTATCTTGCAAGACTGATAAAACCCCTCGGTGTCAAGGCAACAAGAATTGCACATGGTCTGCCTGTCGGCGGAGATCTGGAATACGCGGATGAAGTTACGCTGGCAAAATCCCTTGAAGGAAGAAGGGAAATATAGCGAGTAACCAAGATGGACACCCGCCTCTAGGTGGTGGGTACCGGTTACATTAATCAGGCGGTGAGCATAACTCCCGCCTCAATATAACGGTGTGATGCAATTGCAAGCAATTACTTCCGTTGTTATAGGGAGGAAGATATTATATGAAGGTACATAAAGCGATTATCCCGGCAGCAGGTCTTGGAACCCGTTTTTTACCTGCCACTAAGGCCCAGCCGAAAGAAATGCTGCCTATCGTCGATAAACCAACCATACAATTTATCGTCGAGGAGGCGGTTGCTTCGGGGATCGAGGATATTATCATAGTAACGGGACGCAGTAAAAGGGCAATAGAAGATCACTTCGACAAATCCGTTGAACTGGAGGAAGAATTAAAAAAAAGCAATAAAGATGAATTGCTTACGCAGATCCGTGATATTTCAAACCTGGTAAACATACACTATATCCGTCAGAAAGAACCCAGAGGTCTGGGACATGCAATCTATTGCGCAAAATCCTTTATCGGCAACGAACCCTTTGCTGTATTATTGGGGGATGATATCGTTAGGTCGGAGGAACCGTGTCTGAAACAGTTGATTAATAGGTATGACGAGTATAAGACCACTATACTCGGGGTACAGAGAGTTCCTGAGAACGAAGTATCAAATTACGGAATTGTCGGAGGCAGACAGGTGGATGAAAGAGTGATTAAGGTAAGCGATATGGTTGAAAAGCCGGACATGGATCAGGCGCCGTCTAACATTGCCATTTTAGGGCGTTATATAATAACACCGGCGATATTCTCACACCTGGAAAATATTACACCCGGCAAGAATGGGGAAATTCAGTTGACCGATGCGTTAAAAAGCCTGATGCATTGTGAAGCAATGTATGCTTACGATTTTGTGGGGAAACGATATGATGTCGGAAATAAAATGGGATTTCTTCAGGCAACGGTTGAATTCGCGTTGGAACGAAACGATTTGAAGGATGAATTCATGTCCTGGCTGAAAAAGATAGTTAAAGAGTGACCGTGTTATTTCATATTAAGAAAGCCTGCATAATATTTCAATACAGACTTAATAAATACGAATAATCCGGCTGGTGGCCTGTAAAGTGTGTAACTTAAGGTTTGCAGGCCACAACATCAAGGAAGTGGATTTGTAAAGCTTTGAAAAATGAATATGAAATTGAAGCTTTACAAACCACCGGTCAATATTTTTGGAGATTATGTCATATCGGAAAAGAAGGTAACGGCATTCTTTTCAACCATCATTGTTCCGTATTCATTCAAGTAACCCTCGAAGAACAGCACATTTAATATTCTGTCACCGTATTCCCCTAAAATGCTTTCAAGCTTTCCGAGACTGTGATCGAGACTATCAACCCTCCGAAGTACCAGATAATAAGAGCCCTCGCATTGATATACCGTGCTTTCTCCGAGATAAACGTGTTTTAAACGGCTGCACAACAGGCATAAATCATCAAAACTGTCCAGATCGTATATCATAACGGTAGAACATATATTGCTGGTCTTCCTTTTTATCTTCAAATCATTACGTCTGTACCGGTTTTTAATGAACTTGTGAATAGACTCAAAATCACTGTCTTCATCAATTTTCGTTATAGTGATTACGAATCCCTGCTCAACATCGGTAACTGCTTCAATACATAATTGGGATTCATGAGTTTCAAACCCTAATTCCAATTCTGCCTGCTCCATCAGATCCCAGAACAACTCCTGGGTTTCAGGGGAATTGTAGTTGAAGGAGGAAAGGTCGATGTCCCGCTCTTCCAGGTCATCAAAGGTGACGAAGATGCGTATTTTATTTTCGCTGATCTTTTCAATTCTCATATTGGCATCCTCAGTTCATATATTTGGACATCCATATAAGCATCGGCATTGCGCTTATAATCCTTAATACTATTATACTTTGAAAAAACAGTATTGAGAAGTACCAAATTATGAATTTATATTTACATATCATATTTCCCCATATAGCGAATGGTTAATCAAAGAAACAGGAACAATAAGTTAAGAAATTATTGAATACTGTTTTTCATTGTAAAAGCCGAATAATAATGAATAATACAGATATTCAGGGTATCAACCTGCCAGCATCGGTTGACTCAACAAAAATTGTGTCGGTTGCTTTATATAGTAGCAGTGTTTATAATGTTGATAAGGATATAACTAATTAATTTTGTATAAAAACGGCGGATAAACCGATTTTTCATTTAATGGAGGGTTCAATCCTCAGCCCATTTGTGCCGCCCCGGTGGTCACAGGGAATTACAGCAGTACACAATGGAAATTGTGGAGGGTATTCTTGACTTCAAAATTGGGGAAGGGAATTGCTGGGAGTATACCTATCACCAAAGGTATGCAGATCAATTACTCTGGGTATATTCCGAACTCAAGAAGAATCCATATACACGCAGAGCCGTTATGAATAATTGAATGGAAGTGTTATTTTTAACTTATCAATAGAGGTGCTTTTATGCCAAAAAGGTTCTTTAGCTTACAATACAAAATATTAATTTATTCTTTTATTATAATTTCAATGCCAATACTGACGTTAGGGATTTTTTCATACAATGAGTCTTCAAAAATTGTTCAGCAGAAGGTGAGTATTTCTAATTTAAATACCGTACGGCAGGTGGGAGAGAGAATTGAGTTTATTTTTCAAGATATACATGATTCATCCTTGTTTTTAATCCAGAATGACCATGTGAGGGAGTTTTTTATACTGGAAAATGAAAAAGATAATGTGTCTATCAAAAGCAGGATTATTCAGTTGAATAAAGAATTAATGTATCTCATCAGTTCAAAACCATACATATATTCAATCTATTTTAAGGGGTTTAATGGAGTTTCCACAGATACAAAAAATGCATCCAACCTTATCGATGCAGAAAAAGAAGCAGAAATCATTCAACTAAAGGGAGGCTATGTTTGGAATATCGGAGAAGTTATTAATTATGATGGTACGTCAACCAATGTATTTTCTCTGATAAGAGTTATTAATGACATGTATAACCTTCCAAACAGACTGGCATTATTGAAGATCAACATAAATGAAGAAGAGTTAACGAAAATATACAGTACGAAGATAATGGGAAAGCAGGATGATTTATTGATTATCGACAGCGATAGCAGAATCGTTTCTTCCCTAGATAAAGAAAAGCTAGGGCAGAAATTAAGTTTTAACATATTTAACTATATATCCAAGGAATCAAAGGAAGGTTATTTTCAAACAGTAGTCGCAGGAAAAGACTGCCTTATTACTTACTACCATATAGAAACCTTGGATTACAAAATTGTCAATTTCGTTCCCATAAAAGAATTGCTGGAAGAGAACAGAGTAATCCAAAAAGCTATGCTGGAAGTTGCATTGATAAGCTTCTTTGTTTGTGTTTTATTTGCATTTTTGTTTTCTATATATGTGTTAAAACCACTCAAGAAAATATCTGTTCAAATGAAGAAGGTTGAAAATGAGGACTTTGATGCGCAGGTAAATTTTAACTCCAACGATGAAATTGCATTACTTGGAAGAAGCTTTAACAGGATGTCTGCAAAATTAAAAGAATTGATCAACCAGGTGTATCGAGTAAAAATAAAACAAAAGGAAACAGAAATTGCAGCATTGCAAGCTCAAATAAACCCCCACTTTTTATATAATGCATTGGATACAATATATTGGATGGGCAGAATGGAAAAGGCATTTGAAACAAGTAAGCTTATTGAAGCACTGGCAAAGCTTTTTAGGCTTAGCTTAAATAGCGGTAGAGAATTAATACTTCTTCGCAATGAAGTAGAACATTTAAAATACTATCTGATTATACAAAAAAAACGATATGGTAATTCCATAAAGTTTCATATCAATATAGAAGAAGAACTTCTTGAAAGGCAGGTTTTAAAGCTTGTTCTACAACCATTGGTTGAAAATTCCATCACGCATGGCATTGATAACAAAGAGGGTAAAGGGAATATTTTTGTTACAGTAAAGAAGATTTCTTCAGATATTATTTATGAAGTAAAGGATGATGGTATTGGTATTGACATCAGCGAAGTGCATCAATTACTAAGAAATATTGGTGATTCCAACAAAGGGCTTGGTATTAAAAATGTAAATGATAGATTGAAACTCTATTTTGGTGAACAATACGGTATTGAATTTTTTAATGAAACAGGTGGGGGAACAAAGGTAATTGTTAAACAGCCATATATCACAGAGGGGGAGTTAACATAATTCGTATTTTAATTGTTGACGATGAAGCAGTAATTCGGGAAGGAATTATTCAATCAATTGAGTGGGAACAATACGGCATACAAATAGTTGGAGATGCTTCCAATGGTAGGGAAGGGTTGAAACTGGCCAAAGAGCTTAAGCCGGATATTGTTATTACAGATATTAGAATGCCTGTTATGGACGGCCTTGAGCTTGCGAAATGTATATCAAGTTTAACACCAGCGGTTAAATTAATTATTTTAACTGGTTATGGAGAATTTGAATATGCTCAAAAAGCCATAGAATATAAAGTGTCCGAGTTTATTTTAAAGCCTGTGGGAGCGGAAGAACTGGTTAGAGTAGTGTTAAAATTGAAAGAAGAGGTTATCACGGAAAGTAAAAAAGCAGAAGCAAGAAAATCTTATGAAATATTTTTAAATGAGAATTTTTCGGTTCTTCAGGAAAAACTCATTAATAAACTGATCAATGGATTGTATAGTGTAAAAGAAAAAGATAAAATTCTGAAAAGAATAAGAACCCTGAACATGGATTTATCGGGACCCTATTATCAAGTTTTTATTATTGCGATTGATGGCTATTTTCATGGAGTAGGCAATCAACCGCCAGAAAGAAGAGAGATGATTTTCGAATCCATCCTTACTATTGCAAGAGAGGCTATATTGAAATGTACGAACGGCTTTATCTACCGGAATGAGATTGGAATGTTCGTGAGCTTGGTAAACGTAGAAAATAGCAGTTATGACATTATATCTATGTGTAAACAAATACAACATAGGATATCAAACAATTTAAATTTGTCTATCTCTTTTGGGGTTGGAAATACAAGCGCAGATATTTTCAATATCTTTAAATCGTATAATGAAGCCTTTAATGCGGTTAGAAACAGGATTTACATGGGGAAAAATGTGGTTATCCATATAAATGATGTAGCAGAAGAGAATAGTTTTGCTGGTATTATGGGTTTGAAAAGCTGTAGCGAAGAGGAAAAAAAGCTTTTGGCTTGCTTGAAGTTGATTGATTTTGAAAAGATGAACGATATATTGGATCAGTTATTTGAACGGCTTATATTTATGAAAGCGGATTACAATGTGATTAAGAATATCTCTCTTTTTCTTTTATTTACTGCATTTAAAGGATTGAAAGAGATGGGTGTTAGCATTGAAGATCGTTTAGAAGTACAGTTTGATCCCTTTTTGGAGATTGAGAATTATGAAACAGTACAAGATATTAAAAAATGGATGAAGAGTGTACTTGAAAAGCTAATGTGCATTGTCGAAAGCGAGAAGAATAAAAAATATAAATTAATTGTTAAAAACGGAATAAAATATATGATGAGGTATTATAATCAACCCCTCAGTCTTACTATTGTTGCTAAAGAGGTTTATGTGACCCCGAACTATTTCAGCAGGGTTTTCAGGGAAGAAACAGGTGAAAACTTCATAGAGTGGTTAAACAAATATAGGGTTGAGAAAGCAAAGGAATTTCTAACGGATATCAGTATGAAGACTTATGAGGTTGCAGAAAAAGTCGGATTTAATGATTATAAACATTTCTCATATAATTTTAAAAAATATGTTGGTTATAGCCCAACAGAGTACAAGGATCAGAGTATATAGCAGTAAACCAATTTGGATTCCTACAGTATTCAGAATATTCTTGTTATACAAGAGAATCAAATTTCGGATAAAAGTATAAATATTTACCTGTTTTTATTTTTTCTTGTTCTATATAATTAGAGCTAGAGGCGCCTATGTAGAGTAAGAATAAGGCTTGAGGAGGGAAAGATGAAAATACGATCAAGGGTATTATTGTTTATACTGATACTAGTGGTATCGGTTTCCATGGTTGCATGTGGAACGACTGGAACGGGGAACACACAGACACCCAGCGCAACTGATGCTGGAACAAGTGAGACTGTACAAAAGGTACAGTTAAAAATACTAACCCAGTTCTTAAAAGAAAACATCGATGCAGATTCCAGGGTAAAAGCTTTTTATAATTCTGTTGAAAAATTCATGAGTGAAAACGAAAACGTAGAAATTACTGTAGAAGCTGTTGCTGCAGAGCCTTATAATGACAAGGCAAAAATACTTGCCGCGGGAAATGAATTGCCCGATATTTTTGAAGTTTTAGGGTCATGGAATAAGAGCTTTGTTGAAAGCGGCGTTGTTATGAACCTGAAAGACATCATTAATGCAGATGCCGAGTGGAAATCAATCATTAAACCCACAGCCGTAAATAATTTTACAATTGGTGAGGATATATACGGAATATGTTTGGAAGAAGGAGGTTCAACTACTTTACTTTTCTATAATGAAGCTATTTTGAAGGAATGTGGTGTAAGTGCGCCACCTGAAACGATGGAAGAACTTCTGAATTCAATAGAGGCGATAAAGGCAAAGGGATACACTCCTATATCTTTGGGTAACAAAGGTCAGTGGGTAGCTCAATCCTGCTATTTGAGTGCTATAGGCAGCCGGTATACGGGGAATGACTGGAATTTTGATATTGTTAACGGTTCCGGTGCCAAATTTACAGATCCGGAGTTTGTAAAAGGTCTGGCCTTACTTTATGAATTGGCTGAGCGGGGTGCGTTTAATTCAGATCTCAACTCTATTGATTATCAGCAGCAGAGAGTTCCATACTATAATAAACAAGCAGCAATGTATATTGAAGGCTTTTGGGCAATCAATTCAATGATATCGGATTGTCCGGAGGATGTGTTGAAAGTCACCCATGTTACGGGCATACCTGCTATTGAAGATGCAAAGGTACCGAATTATACCGCAGGCGGTAACGGTGGATGGGCTTTTGCTCTGAGTTCAAAGCTGAAAGATGCGTCAAAAGATGCAGCGGTTGGATATCTTAAAACGTTTATCAGCAAAGAATCTGCCTCTACAGTGCTGGAAGGTGGGAATCCATGCGCTATTACACCAGGAGTTTACGATAAGAGTGGATTATCCAGACTTCATATTGAATTCTTTGATCTTTCCGCGTCATTACCCTTCTGTGAAACATATGATCTTGTATTTGAGCCTAGCGTTGTTGAAGTCATGAATAAGGGGCTGCAGGAAATTCTTATTAATACCCTTTCTCCTGAAGATTTAGCAGCAAGGCTTCAGGCTGAATACGAGAAGACAAAATAACAAAGGTTGGCTTAATAGCATCTCACAGGGTTTATCCTGTGGGATGCTTTGTATACTGTCGTCATGACTTTTAAAGAAACACACATACTAAAATTCAACCGGTTCGAATGTATCACAGGCATCTATTGTATTTGATACATTCATTCTTAATGGAGGGTAACAATGACAAATAAAGTGCTGCGTCCAAGTAAAGGGCTGTTCATACTTCTGTTTGGGCCGGGAGTTGTCTGGTATATTTTTGCGGTGATTATACCCCTTATTGGATCAATACGATATAGTTTTTATGATTTTAAGGGCATGAGAATGAACCGGTTTGTTGGACTTGCAAATTATGCAGAGCTGGTAAATGACGAGATTTTTTGGCAGTCTTTTAAAAACAATATTATAATTACAATTCTTTGTGTTGTCGGGCAGATAGGTATAGCGTTACTATTTGCTACTATGCTGAACACAAATTTAGTTAAGCTCAAAAACATGCATCGATCGGTTATATTTTTCCCGGGAGTGCTTTCCATGGTTATCGTAGGCTTCATTTGGACAATGATGTATAACAAGGATTACGGATTGATTAATTTCTTTTTAAGGGCGTTGAACCTTGATTTGTTGATTTTACCCTGGCTGGATAATCCGAAGAATGTTATTTATTTTGTTTCAATACCCATTATATGGCAATATATTGGGTATTATATGGTTATTATCATGGCCGGAATGAGTTCGATATCGAAAGAAGTATATGAGATGGCGGAAATTGATGGTGTTACTGCCTGGAAAAAACTGATATACATAACAGTACCCTTGATTAAGGATACACTGGTGGTTTGTACAATGCTCTGCATATCTGGAAATATGCAGGTTTTTGATCACATATTTGTGATGACAGAGGGAGGACCGGGAACAAGCTCAACCGTTATGGCATTGTACGGTTATAGTAAAACCTTTTCCCAGGGCAGAATAGATTATGGCAATACGATTTCCATTGGTATTCTTTTAATCAGTTTAATTCTTATTGTTATAACCAAACAAATCATTGGAGGTAGGAAAGCTGATGGCTAAAAAAATGAAAAGACTTCTTGGAGCTACAGGTATAAATGTTACGCTTATACTATTTTCAAGTACATGTATATTCCCGATTATTTGGATGATTTATTCATCCTTAAAAACATCTCCGGAATTCAACAGATCCATCATAGCATTGCCGGAGAAATTGGTGTTCCAAAATTATATAGATGCCTTTAGAATCAGCCATATGGGGACCTATTACCTGAATACTGTGTTTAACGCAGTCATTTCACTTGTGTTAGCCGTATTGATATCATTTATAACAGCATACTTTCTTTCGAGGTTTCGCTTTAGAGGGAGAAACATTATATATTTTATCATTCTCTTTGGGATGCTTATACCCGTTCATGCATTGCTGATTCCTTTATTTATTCAGTTTAAGGATTTAGGCCTGTTTGATCAAAGGTTTACATTGATTATTCCGTATGTTGCCTTTGCCATGCCATTTTCCATATTTCTAACAGAAAGCTATCTGAACAGTATTCCCATTGATATGGAGGAAGCTGCGGTAATTGACGGGAGTGGTTTTGTTAGAATGCTGTTTACAATTGTAATGCCATTATGTACACCAATCCTAACGACGGTGGCAATTTTACAGTTATTTACAAAGTGGTGGAACGAATTCCCCTTTGCTTTGGTGTTGGTGAATAGTGAAAAATATAAAACAATCCCCCTTGGCCTATTAAATTTCAGCTCACAGTACTCAACAAACTATCCCATGAAAATGGCAGCTTTAACACTGGCGATATTGCCGGTTATCCTGATATATGTTTTCTGTAACAAGAAAATAATAGAAGGGATGATTGCAGGGGCTATAAAAGGATAATAGTATATGAAAGCGATGAGAATATCAAATATAAATCCTACTCTCATGGTGATGTCTATACACTCTGGGAGATTGCAAAAAGGAATAATGTCGTTAAGATTATGAACTCCATACTTCCTGACAAGAAAAGAAACGGACTTAGCAAAGGCACATCTCTGCTTTTTACTGCAATCCGTAGAGCCGTGCAACCCGGAAGCAAAAGGGAATTCTCTGAATGGGCATCCCGTACCACACTACCCTCCATTGCTGGGTTTGATCCCAAAAAATTGACAAGCCAGCATTACTTATAAATTCCGCCTTCCAGCGGCTTAACTGATTCGGGTGAACTTCATACTCGGCAGCAATTTCGCTCAGTGTTTTTTCTTCCCGAAGAACCTCCAGTACTATTTTTACTTTTTGTTCAGGTGTAAAATTTCGTTTCTTCTCATGATCTTATTCTAACTTATCTTATTCATTTTGTCTGTCTTGTTTTCTGGGTTCATTATATTTCCCCATATAGCGAATGGTTAATCAAAGAAACAGGAACAATAAGTTAAGAAATTATTGAATACTGTTTTTCATTGTAAAAGCCGAATAATAATGAATAATATGAATGGATAAAAAGATATTCCCAATAAGCTTTTGCAGGTGTATAATGTTGTCTGATACATGACGTTGGATAATAAAATGAATTAATGCGTTCTTCGGTATGAAAAATTATGAGGACTTTTGTGAAAAAACTTATTCTGGCTTCGCAGTCACCAAGGCGCAAGATGCTGTTGGAACAGATTGGAGTGCCGTTTAAGGTGTTTCAATCCGATGCGGATGAAACAATAAATGAAAATATCGGGCCAAAGGAGTATGCGGCAGTTCTTTCCGAAAGGAAAGCGGAAGATGTTACCGGGAAATTATCGGGAGAGGAACTCAATTCTTCCGTAGTGCTTGCGGCGGATACTATTGTCGTTTTGGGACATCATATTCTTGGAAAACCTCAGATGGCTCAGGAAGCTTTCCAAACACTTCTTATGCTCTCGGGAAAGTGGCACGAGGTAATGACCGGAGTTACTCTTTTAGATGCTGAGACAGGAAGAAAAATGACTCATGTAGAGAAAACGCGGGTAAAAATCCGTTCAATGGATCACAAGGCTATCTGGCGGTATATTGATAGCGGTGAACCCTTCGACAAAGCGGGAGGTTATGGTATTCAGGGTCTGGGTGCTCTTCTTGTTGAGAAGCTGGAAGGATGTTATTATAATGTTGTAGGACTTCCGTTATATAGTGTTTCTATTATGCTGGGTCAAATGGGAATTGAAACATTATTGATAAACAGTTCTTTATCATATACAAAGGAATAGAAAGGAAGAAACAAATCATGTTTACAAGAGATATCGGAATAGACCTCGGGACAGCCAATACTCTGGTTCATATGAAAGGGAAGGGAATTGTTATGAGAGAACCCTCGGTGGTTGCCATTAATAATAATTCCGGAGAGGTATTGTCCGTTGGGCTGGAAGCTAAGAATATGATAGGTCGCACGCCGGGGAACATTACTGCCATAAGGCCAATGAAGGATGGAGTTATCGCTGATTTTCAAATAACCCAGGGGATGTTGAAATATTTTATACGCAAGGCAATGGGCCGTAATATGCTGGTAAGGCCCAGAGTGGTTGTCTGTGTTCCTTCAGGGGTTACCGAAGTTGAGAAGAGGGCTGTCATTGACGCCACATTGCATGCGGGAGCCAAAGAAGCCTACTTAATTGAAGAGCCTATGGCTGCGGCTATTGGAGCGAAGCTTCCCGTAGAAGAACCCTCCGGCAGCATGGTAGTGGATATAGGAGGAGGTACGAGTGAGGTGGCGGTCATTTCACTGGGAGGTATTGTTGTCAGTCGTTCCTTACGAATTGCCGGAGATGAATTGGACGATGCTATTGTCCATTACGTAAAAAAGGAATATAATTTAATGATAGGGGAGCGTACCGCTGAAGACATCAAAATGAGAATAGGTTCCGCATATCCGTTGGAGACCGAAACGAAACACAATATCAGCGGACGGGATTTGGTTACAGGCCTTCCGAAGGATCTTTCCATTAGCTCCGAAGAAATAAGGGAAGCATTGGCTGAACCGGTAAATGCAATTGTTGATTCTATTAAATATACCCTGGAAAAGACGCCGCCAGAACTGGCAGCGGATATAATGGAAAGGGGAATCATGCTGACAGGCGGAGGTGCTCTTTTAAAAGGGCTTGACAAATCCATTTATGAGGAGACCGGTATCCCCGTCAATATCGCTGAATTCCCTCTGGATTGTGTGGTGCTTGGTACAGGAAGAGTCCTGGATGAGATAGAAATTCTTAAAAATGTATTAATCTCTTCAAATAAGGGCAGATAGAGAATAATAATTGTTGGGAAGGGGTCCACCTTTTGCGGAGGCTG
>Ga0334888_1004023_pt1 | contig 13746 bp, 9 predicted proteins | sample GraSluR1_MG_FD_207227 | JGI IMG/M metagenome (GOLD analysis project Ga0334888, IMG submission 207227) | Sludge microbial communities from methane-producing bioreactor in Wageningen University, Netherlands - Granular Sludge_3_08-R1 | ecosystem: Engineered > Bioreactor > Anaerobic > Unclassified ...
TAGATTTTAGTGGAATAGATACAAGTACATTAGAAGAAACAGAAGAAGTATTTTTTAAAAAAATATATAATGCGGTGTATGCATTTATAGATACACATGAAATATTTGAAGAAGAGTATAAAAAAATTATATTAAACAACAAAACACCTTCAGCAATAATAGATGCATTAATAACGATAATGAAAAAAAAGAATATAAACAAAGAAATGATGATATTAATAGACGAATATGACCATTTTGCAAACAACATATTCGGACAAGGGAAACAACACTTTGCACAATTAGTAAAAACAGAAGGGTTTTTAAGACCATTTTTTGAAACGTTGAAAGTAGGAACAAAAAGTGTAATAGATAGAATAGTAATAACAGGAGTATTACCAATATTAAGAGATTCATTAACAAGTGGATTTAATATAATGAGTAACCTATCATTAAAAAGAGAATATAATCAAATGTTTGGATTCAATCAACAAGAAGTAGAACAAATGCTAACAGAAATAAACGCAGAAGAACATAAAGAATTAGTAAAAACATATTATAATGGTTATAGTTTTTCAAAAAAAGCGACTGAAAAAATGTATAATTCAGATATGATATTATACTTTTTAAAAAACTATGATTCTGAAAATGAAATTCCAGAAGAATTAATAGATTACAATGTAATAAGTGATTACACAAAAATAAAATCAATAATAAAAATAGCAAATGAAGAAATAGAAAAAGAAGTACTCGAAGAAATAATATTCAACGAACAAATAGAAACAACAGAAATAAAAGATGGAATAATATTATCAAAAGAAAGTTTAGAACTATTTACAAGAGAATCAATAATAACATTATTATATTATATAGGATACTTAACATTAGAACCAACAAAATCATTAACAAAGATAAAATTAGTGATACCAAACTATGCGATGAAAAGCTTATATTTAGAATATATGAAATATATGTTTGAAAAAAGAGGAACAATAAAATTAGAAACAACAGAAAAACAAGAAGCATTAGAAGATTTAGCCCATGGAAAGATAGAACCATATATAACGATGATAGAAAAATATTTAGAAGGATTATCGAACAGAGATTATCAGAGATTTGATGAAAAATATATAAAAGTAGTAATGATGACATCATTATCACCAAACAATGTATATAAAATGATATCAGAAAAAGAAGAAGGACAAAAATATAATGATTTAATGATATTATCAAACAGGAAAGAGATTAAAAGTTATATAATAGAGTTGAAATATTTAAAAGCAACTTCAACAGAAGAAGAATTCAATGTAAAAAAAGAAGAAGGATTAAAACAAATAAAATATTATAAAGAAAACACGGATTATGAAAATACAGATTATTATTTAATAATGTTTAAAAAAGATAAATGTGTTGAAATGGTGAAAGTGTAAAGATGAATGCACGCAAAGGGCGGCAGAAACCTCTCCGCTGTGTCATCTCGAACGACGTTTTTTGGAGGAGAGATCTGCGAACTTTGATTTTGAATTAAAATATTTCAAAACATAAAATCGCAAATTCGCAGATTTCTCCTCAAAAGAAGAACGCTTTTTCTTTCGAAATGACAAATCACATAATTTTCTTTTAATATTTGTAAGTTTCAACTTTTTATAATTGCCCACAAAAATTTGCAGAGAACCTTAATAAAAAGCTGTCCACCCCGTCAATATACGATTGCCACCCCTCAAGAGGGGAATTAAGTGCAAAATCTTGGTTTAATGATTTTCCTAAAACTATCAACGTTATCATAATCGCTGTAACGCCGTGCAAAGTTCGGCGTGGCTGTTACACTACATTAAAAATAATTGCAGATAAATGTCAAGCTTATAATGTAATAAAAATGGCAGAATAAAAAAGTATAAAAAAACACCGGCTTTTCAAAAAGCCGGTGTTTTGATTATTTTTCTTCGATTGCTTCTTTTCTTTCAGTTATAATTTTTTGTTGTATATCAGGGCCAACTTCTGAATAGTTAGCAAATTTCATTGTGAAATAACCTTTTCCTGAAGATATTGAGTTAAGTCTTGGAGAAAAATCCATCATTTCAGCAAGAGGTATTTCAGCATTTATTTTATCGTATCCTTTGCCTGTTGCTTCCATTCCCATAGGTCTTCCTCTTTTTGCAGTAACTTCTCCCATTACGTCTCCTGTATTTTCAGAAGGTACAAATACTTCTACTTGCATTACGGGTTCTAGTATTACAGGGGTAGCTTTTTTCATAGCATCTTTAAAAGCAGTTCTTGCTGCAATTTGGAACGCAATATCTGAAGAGTCGACATCATGATAAGAACCATCATATAAAACAACTTTTACATCTACAACTGGGAAGCCAGCAACAACTCCGTCTTTTAAGGCTTCTTGAATTCCTTTGTCACAAGATGGAATGTAGTTTTTTGGGATGACTCCTCCAACTATTTTATCTACAAATTCGTATCCTGAACCTCTTTCAAGAGGGAATATTTCTAATTTAACGTGTCCGTATTGTCCGTGCCCGCCTGTTTGTTTTTTATGTTTGTGTTCACCTTTCATATCTTTTCTTACAGTTTCTCTGTAAGCAATTTTTGGTTTTCCTACTTCAAAGTCTACACCAAAATTTTGTTTTAATCTTGCAGTCATAACATCTAAATGAACTGCACCTATTCCATTTATAACGGTTTCAGCAGTTTCAGGATCAAATTCCCAACTAAAAGTTAAATCTGATTCAGCAAGTTTTGATAATGCGCCAGTTATTTTATCAATTTCATTTTTTGATTTTGGATTAATTGATTTTGAAATCATAGGTTCTGGGAATTCAGGAATTTTTACTGTTACAGGTGCTGAAGAGTCACTTAAAGTTTGACCTATTTTTGTGCTTTTTAGTTTAGGTATTACAACAACGTCTCCTGGAATTGCTTCGTCTACTTCTAAATTTTTATCATGTTGTGGTATATAAATATGAGCAGCTTTTTCAGATGTTTCTTCTTGAACGACATATATAGATGAAGCTGATTTAACTATTCCTGATAGTACTCTAACATAAGTTAGTTTTCCAACAAATGGGTCAACATCATTTTTTACAACTAATCCCACAAATTTTCCTTCGACATCTGGAATAATGTCTTCACCGTTAATATCTTTAAATTTCCTTTCAGAAGCTTTTTCTCCAAAATCTTTTAATGCGGTTAACAATCTTTCAACTCCAATATTTTTTATTGAAGATCCGATTAAAATAGGAACAATAGTGTCATTTTCAAATGCCACGTGTAATGTGTTCATTAATTCTTCTTGAGTTAGTCCTTCTTCGCCTTCTTCAAAGAATTTTTCTAAAAGGGCTTCGTCATTTTCAACTATATCTTCTACCAATTCGGAATGGAATTCTTCAAACAAGTCTTGGGCATTAGCATCTATTCCAGATGTTTCTGAATTTTTTCCAGAAAGATCGTCTTGATATATATAAGATTTTTTTGTCAATAAGTTAACAATTCCTTTGAAATTTCCATTTTCAATTATAGGTACTTGAAAAGGAACAACTTTTACTCCGTCTTCGAAAGATTCTTTTAAACTATTTACTATGTTACTGAAATCAACGCCTTCTTTGTCCATTTGATTTATAAAAAACATCACAGGTTTATTTAACTCTCTTGCAATTCCCCAAATTCTTTCTGTAGTAACTTCAACACCTGAAGAAGCATTGACTACAATTACAACATTATCAACTGAGTGAAGTGCTAATTCTATTTCTCCCATAAATTCTGTAGATCCTGGTGTGTCAAAAAAAGAAAAAGAAGTATTTGAATATTCGATTCCCGTTATATGATTTGAGAAAGTTGATTGTTTGTCTTTTTCAATTTCTTCTTTATCTAAATATCTTTGCCCAATTCTATCCGCACCAGAAAAATTTTTTAATATAGCATCCATCAACGTAGTTTTACCGCACCAGTGATGCCCAAATACTCCTACTACCCTTTTTTGTTCTGCAGTATATTTCCTCATAATATTACACCTCCAAGAAAAGTTAGTTTTTATTCTTTTTCATACACGCTTATAAATACTGGTATGTTTACTCTTAAATTTTTATTATCATCATTGTATAATTTCCCGTTATAATAAAACACAGAAGAACCACCGCCATCAAAGAGTATGGCTTTTTTATAATTCCCATGTTGTTTTAAAATTTCTAAAGCTCCATAATAATTGACTCCTAAAGTTTTATCGCTGTTTCCTTCAGTAACAAAAAAGGTTATATTATCCTCATTATCAATTGCTAAAAATGTTCGAGAAGTTCTTCCGGTTATAATTCCTTCATTGTAACTGCGTCTTTCTTCAGACATCATTTCATCAGAAAAACTAGTGTTTACAAGTATAGGGCCACCTTCAACTAGTTCTTTTATATCGCTATTTAAGGATAAGTCAATATCTTTTTTAAAATCTGTATAAGAACCTATTATTATGTTCGATAAATGACGTTCATAGTTTTTGCTTATTAACAATAATTTTTGATTTTCTTTTGGGGCTTTTTTCCCAATATCAATTATAACATTATTTTCAATTAAATAAAAGATATATTCTTCTTCTGTTTCAGTAATATTTCCAGTGTAATGTGAAGTATAAAGAGATACATCACCACGCCATTCTGAATTAACTGCTTTTATCCAAAAAAGTAATCCTTCAATTTCTACTTGATATTCCATTTTTAAATAAGTAATATCAGGTTTGTTTTCATTATTTAAATAAAAAACAGGTCTAGAATATGAGGTCAAATGAACAACTTGACCGTCTTTAATGATAGTGCCTATAGGTTCTAATGTGCTTGTGTTGAAAAACGAAGCGTTTATAGATAAAATCGGTTGTTTTTCTTCAAGAAATGGAAGAAATTCGCTTCTTTTCCCTAAATTATTGGTGTCAACAACTATATCATAAATTTTAGGGTCAGTTTTTGCAATATATACTTTTATTTCTTCATTATTAATTATAAAACTCTTTTCTAAAAATTCAAACCCTGCTTTTGAAGGTTTTTCTTCTTCTTTTTCCATTACATCTTCTTTAATGTGAATATACACGATATTTTCGACTATTTCAATTTCGTAACTAAAATCGCTATCGAAACGAAGATAAATATTATTTCCGGAATAAGTATAATTAACGCTTCCGGGAATAGCACGTGCTTCAGCTGATGGAAAGATTCTAATTATTTTACTGTTATTTATTTCATTCAAAGAAACGGATTTTTCGTTGAAAAAAGTGTCCATCTCAATTGTAATTTTTTGAGTTGAATAATTTATGTTGCGTACTTGCGGCATTTGAGTAAAAAAGAATATGTTTTCAAGTTCTTTATGACTTTTATAACCTAAAAATTCTTCTATAACTTTTTGATGAATATAAATTTTGTTATCTAGAATCAAAACGGTATTATCATATCTGTTTATAAAATTTATTTTAGTATATTTTTGTGTTAAGCTTATTTCTAAAACTTTTTGATTATGGATAACAAATAAAACGTTATTACTTTTATTTATAACAAAATTTTTATCTTTAAAATCTTCAATATCTAAATAAAAATCTCCAAGATTTTTTATTGCGGAAACTTCTGAAGGGTTAGCGTTTCTATACAAAAATATTCCTTTAAAATCTGAAAATATTATTACATTTACTGAAAACATTATTATGATTAAAATAATAAATTTAAAACAATTTTTCAAAATAATTCCTCCAAATTATTTTATAATCGCATGAATCAGTTCAGGAGAAAATACTTCCGAATCTTTGTCTATCTGAAACGCTTCCTTTAAAAGATTTAAAGAGTTTTGAACGTCACTTTTTTCAGAAATATAAAGAGTTGCGATTATATCATTTTTTAATACCGATTCGCCTAATTTTTTGTTAAATTCGATTCCCACAGATAAATCAATTGTATCTTCTTTAGAAGATCTTCCAGCACCTAATACCATTGAAGCTAATCCGCATTTTTCGGTGTTGATTTTAGTGATAACTCCGTCTTTTTCAGCTTTAAAATGAATAATTTCTTTCGAAATATCCAAATGTTTTTCAGGGTTTTCAACTATATCTTCGTTTCCGCCTTGAGCTTTAATCCAATTTTTCATAATTTCTTTTACAGTTCCATTTTTAATATTTTCTTCAAGTCGTTTTTTCGCTTGTTCATAAGTAAAGTCGCCAGATAATTCTGCCATATAAGCAGATAATTGAACGCACAAATCATAAAAATCTTTAGGTCCTTCGCCTTTAACAGTTTTAATGGCTTCAAGAACCTCTAAAGAGTTTCCTACCATATTTCCTAAAGGTTGATTCATGTTTGTTACTAAGGCTATAACGTTTTTACCGTTCATCTTTGCAATGCTGCACATAGATTCAGCAAGAATTTTTGCTTCTTCAATACTTTTCATAAATGCACCACTTCCTGCTTTTACGTCTAAAACTATTCCATCAGATTCAACGGCTAATTTTTTACTCATAATACTAGCAGAAATTAAAGAGATTTCATCAACGGTAGCTGTAGCATCTCTTAAGCTGTATATTTTTTTGTCTGCAGGGGCAATATTAGAAGTTTGACCAGCTACAACAACTCCAGTTTTATTTGCGATTTCAAAGAATTCTTCTTTTGAAAGGTCGGTTCTAAAGCCTTTTATTGCATCAAGTTTATCAATAGTTCCACCGGTATGGCCTAACCCTCTACCAGATAATTTTGAAACTTTTAAACCAAGAGAGGCTACCATTGGTGATAAACTTAAAGTGGTTTTATCTCCCACGCCACCTGTAGAATGTTTGTCAATTTTTTTACCGTTTATTTCTGATAAACTAACAATATCACCGCTTTCGAGCATAGTCATAGTTAAATTATATCTTTCTTCATCGTTCATGTGATTAAAATATAATGCCATTAACCAAGCTGACATTTGATAATCTGGAATTATGCCGTCAACATAACCTTGTATCATGAATTTAATTTCCTCTTTTGAATTTATTTCATTATTTCTTTTCTTCAATATTATATCATACGCTCTCAACCTTAACACCTTCCTTAAAAATTATTCTGAATAACGAACCGTTATTTTCTTCACTTTCAAGATAAATTGTAGCATTATGATTATCTAAAATAGTTTTAACTATATATAAACCTAACCCAAATCCGCTCATTTGTCTTGTTCTTGATTTATCTACCCTATAAAACATGTGGAATATTTTTTGAAGTTCTTTTGAAGGTATACCCATTCCTGTATCTTCTATTTCAAATATGACTTCATTTTTTTCATCACAGTCTTGCTCTTGGTACAATCTAATCCAAACAGTTTTTTCTTCAGAATCTTCTTTTACTGATGTAAATTTTATGGCATTATCTATTAAATTATATATTGCTTGAAACATTCTATCTTCATTACCTTTTATAAATATATCTTCTTCTATTTCATTAATAAAAGAAATATTTATTTCATCAGATAGAAGTTTAAAAAAATCATAAGCAGTATTAATTAGTTCAGATAAGTTTAATTTTTCAAATTTCTCAACACTTAAAGAGGACTTTTCAAGTCTTCCCATATCAAGCAAATCGTTTACTAATCTTGTAAGTCTTGCTGTTTCGTCCTCAATTATAGAAAGCATTTTTTCATTTTCTTTATCAAGATTTTCTTTCATTAAAATTGTTTCAAGATAACCGTTTATAACTGCTAAAGGTGTACGAAGTTCATGAGACATTATTGTTAAAAATTCTCTTCTTAACACTTCTAAACTTTTTTCTTTTGTTATATCAGATAATATAACAACTCTATAAAGATCATCAATATTCGTAAGATCAATTTTACAAGAAAAAGTTTTTTTCTCAGGCAAATAAAATACTATTTCATCTTCAACAGCAATTTTTCTTTTGAAACTTTTTAATACCAAATCTATTAAATTATGATTATCTATGATTGAAGAAAGACTTCTTCCAATAAAATTTTCAGTTGTGAAAAGTTGTTTTGAAAATTCATTGGCATAGTAAACTTGTATAATATCTCCTGGATTAATCGAAATAATTAGTATTCCTTCATTAATTTTATCGAGTATAGAATAAATGTTAGCTCTTTTCGATTTTTCTAAAGAATATTTTTCTGAAATATTTTTTAAATGATTATCAATCTGATGAATCACATAATCATCAGAAGGATTTTTATAACTAAAATTGAACAGATTATTTATCTGTAATTTGAAATTTTTATAATCATTTTTTAATTTTTTATATTTCAAAAAATATACTGCTATTATAAAGATTGAAAAAGACAATAAAAATAAAAGCAAAATACTTAAATAATTCATTTTAATCCCACCTTAATTAATATTATAACACATTCAAAAAAACGACAGAGCATGTGACTCTGTCGTTTGAATTTTTTAATGAATTAATCGTTTTTATCTTTTCCTGGATCTCTAAATTTATAACCTTTTCCTCTTACAGTGATTATATATCTAGGGTTAGAAGCATCTTCTTCAATTTTTGTTCTTAATCTTCTTATGTGAACATCAACTGTTCTTGTGTCACCGTAATAATCATATCCCCATAGTTTATCAAGAAGAACATCTCTGTTGAAAACTTTTCCTTCTCTTAATGCTAAGAATACTAAAAGATCAAATTCTAATGGCGTTAAACTAACTAATTCGCCTCTTACCCATACTTCTAATCTTTCTGTATCAATAATTAAATCTTTTGCAACAATTTTTTTAGGACCTTCTTCTTTCATTTGAGAAGCAGTTGTTTGTCTTCTAAAAATACTTTTAATTCTTGCTAATAATTCTCTTACATTGAATGGTTTTGTAACATAATCGTCACTACCTAATTCTAATCCAGCAACTTTATCAGCTGCATCATCTTTAGCACTTAAAATTAGAACAGGAGTACCTCTGTGTGTTTCACTACTTTTAATGATTCTTATAAGATCAAATCCGTCCATTGAACCTGGAAGCATTATATCTATGATGAAAAAATCAACATCTTTTTCTTCAACAATTTTTAATGCTTCGTCCGCTGAAGTTGCGGATAAAACGTCATACCCTTCTTTTGATAAATTGATTGACAGCATTTCGGATATTGCCGGGTCATCTTCCACAATCATTATGTTCTTTTTAGCCATTTAAAAATCCTCCTCTTTTGGTTAGTATTTTTGAATTTTTTCTCTTTTTTCTTTAATTTTTCTTTCCATAAAGTTTTTTGAAACAATTATTCTCATAAATTCAAACTTTGCAACTTTATTAACCTCATCAAAAACTTCTCCTAAAAAAGAAACTTTATTTTCTTCAACTTCAGCAACATTAATATGTATAAAAACATTGAAATCTGAAGGTGTAGAAGACAAATGAGTTAGAGACGTTTTTGAAACAACTGAAATTAAATCTTCTGTTAAGTAATCTTCTAAAATTGAATAACCACATCTGTGAATTTCTTCGATAAGAGCAGAAGTACTTAAAACAGTCATGTTCATTATTTTCTTTCCTTCTCGCCAAAATAAACTTTCGTCATTTGATTTGAAATTAAATTTAAAAGATTTACCTCTTAGTTCAGCTAATTTTTCAATAATTTCTTTCATCTATTCCCCCCCTTTTTTTTTGATTTAATCGGTAGTTTTATCAAAAACATATGATTCGAGTTGAACCAAATCCATATCAATCATTTTTTCAAGGTCTTTTCCGGAAATAGTTTCGTGTTTTAAAATATATTTAGAAACAAGATGAATTTTATCAAGATGATCTTTTATAAGTTTTTTACTTTCAGAATAACAACTAATAATAATTTTTTTAATTTCAATATCAAGTTCTTTAGCTGTTTCTTCGGAGAAGTTTTTGGGTTTTGCCATGTCTCTTCCAAGAAAAACTTCTTCTTCTTCTCCCCATAAAACAGGACCTATTTTTTCGCTCATTCCAAGATGAAGAATCATTTTTTTTGCATTTTCTGTAGCTCTTTTAATATCATTGCTAGCTCCTGTAGTTATTTCACCAAATACAACTTCCTCACAAGCTCTCCCAGCAAGTAACACCTTTATATTGTTTAAATACTCACTTTTACTTACGAGAAATTTATCTTCTTCTGGTATTTGAAGTGTGTACCCTAGAGCTGAGTGACCTCTTGGTACAATAGTTACTTTATGAACAGGATCCATATTTGGTAAAATATGCCCTACAAAAGCGTGTCCTAGTTCGTGATAAGCCAAAATTTTTCTTTCTTTTTCAGAAATCAATCGAGATTTTCTTTCAGGGCCAACTAAAACTCTTTCAATAGCTTCTTCGCAATCTTCAGTTTCAATGAGTTCTTTTTTCCCTCTGAGGGCTACTAAAGCAGCTTCATTTAATAAATTTTCTAAATCGGCACCTGTGAAACCAGGGGTTCCTTGAGCTAATTTCTTCAAATCGAGATTAGGAGACATTTTTTTTCCTTTTAAATGTATTTTTAAAATTTCTTCTCTACCTTTTAAATCAGGAATATCTATGTGAATCTTTTTATCGAATCTTCCAGGTCTCAATAAAGCTTTGTCAAGTATATCGGGTCTATTTGTAGCAGCCATTACTATAATTCCTGTATTCGATTCAAAACCATCCATTTCAACTAAAAGTTGATTTAATGTTTGCTCCCTCTCATCATTTCCGCCCCCTAAGCCTGCTCCTCTTTGTCTACCAACCGCATCTATTTCATCTATAAAAATTATTGCAGAAGGGTTTGTTTTTGCTTGAATAAATAAATCTCTTACTCTTGAAGCTCCAACTCCTACAAATAATTCAACAAAATCAGAACCACTTATATAATAAAAAGGGACTTCAGCTTCACCAGCAACAGCTCTTGCAACAAGAGTTTTACCAGTTCCAGGAGAACCTACCAGAAGAACCCCTCTAGGTATTTTAGCACCTAAAGACGTATATTTTTCAGGTTCTTTCAAATAAGAAACTATATCTTGAAGTTCTTCAATGCATTCGTCAATTCCGGCAACATCTTTAAAAGAAATTTTGTTTTTTTGTGGATCGTAAACTTTCGCTTTATTTTTAGCAAAACTCATTCCCTGAGCACCATTACCCCTTTTGCCTAATATTCTTAAGACAAAAATCCATATAAATATAAGTAACAAAATAGGTAACATATATCCAAGTAGCGAAGCCCACCAATTTGATGATAAACCTTGTTCAAAAGAAACTTTTATTCCTCTAGCAATAAACTCATCAATCGTTTGAGGACTAAAAAGTATTGCTGGAGCATAGACCGAATAACTTAGACCTTCTTTTGTTTTAAATTTGATATCACCATTATCTTCAATCAAAATGTTCATGATTTCGTTTTTTTCAATAAGTTCATAAAATCTTGTATAATTTACTTTTTCAACATTATTAGGATTTAACATATTTGAAATAAGCATATAAGTCAGTAATGCAAGGATAAAATAAAATATAAAAATGATTATAGATTTCGAGTTATTATTTTTCTTTTCTGGCAAAATTGTCACTTCCCTTATTAAAAGTTATCACAATATTATTTTTTTGTTTTCTTAATATATAATTATTAAAAATTCTTGTGCCGCTATTACGCATTCTTATGATTTTTTCAGTTTCTTCCATATTAGGAGGATAATAAGAATTCTTTAGAAAGAATAATCTTAATATTTCTGAATCGAAAAAATCGTTTTTTAATTCTATAACTAATGAATCGTTAACTTTTTTGGTTCTTTCATAAAATAAAGTTTCGCAATGATGCCTGTATTTCCAAATATTTTGAGCGAATTTTAAATAATTGTTCTCAAATTTTTCATTGATTTCAGAAAGTTCAGGTAATATTTTATGGCGAATTCTGTTTCTTGTATATTTTAGAGAATCGTTAGTTTCATCTTCAACATATTCTATATTATTAATTGTAACATATTCATAGGCCTCTTTCAAAGTTACAGTTAACATAGGTTTGGTTAATAAATCGTTAACCGGTTCCATTCCGCAACTGCCGTATATTCCGGAACCTCTTGAGATTCTAAAAATTATAGTTTCTACAAGATCAGATAAATTATGTGCTGTAGCAATTTTATTCAAATTGTTTTCTTTTAAAATATCGAAAAAAAATTCATACCTTAATTTTCTGGCACATTCTTCAAAAGATTCTTTTCGGTCTAAAGAAATTTTTTTTACATCAGCTGATTTTATAAATAAAGGAATATTATTTTCAGCACATAATTTTTTCACAAAAAGTTCATCTATATCAGAATTTTTTCTATATTTATGATTAAAATGTGCGGCAAAAATTTCATAATTATTTAATTTTGAAATTTTTATTAAAGAATTAAGTAAAACAACTGAATCTTTTCCTCCTGATACCCCAATTAATATTTTATCATATTTTTTAAAAATATGATACGTTTTTATGAAATAAAAAATTTTTTTTTCGATTTTATTAAGTGTCAATTTAATACCTCCAAAACAAATAAACGCTTAAAAAGCGTTTTTTTGTAACTCATTATGGAGCTGGTGAAGAGAATCGAACTCCCAACCTACTCATTACGAATGAGTCGCTCTACCGTTGAGCTACACCAGCAGATATTTATAATTATTATAACTTTAATTCGAATATTTGTCAAACATTATTTAAATAAATAAAAAAATAATGAGTATATTTTTACATACTCATTATTTTATTATTGGTGGCGAAGAAGAGATTCGAACTCCCGACACTGCGGGTATGAACCGCATGCTCTAGCCAACTGAGCTACTTCGCCATAAAAAAAATATGGTAGCGGGGACAGGATTTGAACCTATGACCTTTGGGTTATGAGCCCAACGAGCTACCAGACTGCTCCACCCCGCACCGTCTAAAGGTTTGATGCTATATAAGGTAATCAAATGGTGCCGAGGGTCGGACTCGAACCGACACGAGCATTATGCCCAATGGATTTTAAGTCCACAGCGTCTACCAATTCCGCCACCCCGGCATTGATTACGTAAAAGATTTTATCATAAATAAAGCTCTTTGTCAATATCTTTTTTGTTAACAGTTGAATAGTAAATTATTAATTATTGGTTGACTTATATGTACTTTTGATACAGGGATAATTAAAAGAAAAATGCACCTATTCGAGCAATTATTCCGCCGAATAAGAAAGAGATGGTCATTGTTAAGGCTAATACACCTAAAGCAACACGTGGTTTGAATTCTTTGCTTAAAACAGCTAAGACTGCAACACAAGGAACATAAAAAAGACTAACAGTTGCACCAACAAATAATTGCAAAGTAGATAGATTCATATCTAACATTGGTAAAACGGCTAATTCTCTTCTAACTATACCAAGTATTAATGGAACAGAAGCTTCTTGTGGAAGTCTTAACCAACCAGTTACGAGTGGGCTCATAAATTCTCCAAAGACTCTTAAAATACCTAATTCGTATAAGAATGCTGCTGCTGCAATTGCATAGAACATCATTAATGCACCGTTCATCATGTAGCTTTTGAATCTCATCCATATTTTTTTACCTATAATATCGGCACCAGGCAAAAGCAATTCAGGTATTTCTACTATAGTTACTGGAACTTTTTCTCCTTTGAGAAATATATTCATAAGGTACCCCGTTAAAGCAACAACAAAAAAAGATAAAATGAATAAAGCAACAACGACCATTATAGGAGGCCACTGAAAAAGTCCGATTTTCATAAAAATAATTATAAATAATAGAAATATTTATTAAAAAATTATCGCTTATTTCTTAAAAATTTTTAGAAATAAGTTTTTTTTCAATTTTTAAGTATTTT
>Ga0334888_1004025_pt1 | contig 13739 bp, 7 predicted proteins | sample GraSluR1_MG_FD_207227 | JGI IMG/M metagenome (GOLD analysis project Ga0334888, IMG submission 207227) | Sludge microbial communities from methane-producing bioreactor in Wageningen University, Netherlands - Granular Sludge_3_08-R1 | ecosystem: Engineered > Bioreactor > Anaerobic > Unclassified ...
ATTTTATCAATGTTATATTCTTCCAAACCCCCAAAACTAGGAATGTCTATTCCGAATTTATTACGGTAGTCAAACCGAATAACCGAAATTGGATATTTCAAGAGGTGCAGAGTGCTGACCAAAGAAATTATATCAGCATAAGATTCCAGCCATTTTGATATTAATTTCGCTTCAAAAGTTTGAGAATTGCTTTTTAGCAATCCCATTCGGTTAGAATGTTTTGCACCTTTGGTGTGAACGTAATTATGGAGATAGCCAAGATTTTTATGGACTGTTTCTATATCGTGTTTTTCGTTAAATTTTCTAATGTTATCATTTTGCAATAATATTTTCCAAATGGTTTTTGCAAAAGGAGTATCAGCTTCTTTTTTGTCTTTCGCTTGTAACCACTCTTTTACTGCATTATGCCCGTCATCATTTATGTTGAAATAAACAGATAACATTCCTAATTCTAAACCGCTTCTTAGAGAAACAAAAGCTTGTTTGTAAAGTCCAAAACATATTTGTGTAAATGATACTTGAAGTTCTTCCCAAGAATCAATAAATGGGAAATAATGTCCTGACCAAAAGTTTTCAAAATTTTGAGGAATAATCATTCCTACAGTATGATAAATCCAGCCTAATTCCTCAATTCGTTTTTTTATTTCAGGATTAGTTTCAAAGTACTTTTCTGTTTCCTTATAAACTTCGATGCTTTTATCAGGCTCGTATATGTATGGACTAAATTTCATCTACTTATTTTTAATCATTTCTTGACCAAATAAATTCTCTCCATTCAGTTACATATTCCTTTATTTTAAACAAATCCCAATCTTCATTTAGAATTGTAAGACCTTGAAAAATTGGTGAATTATCAAGATAGGTTACATTTTCATAATTAAGTTTGAAATAATCCAAAGTTTCTTTTGTCCCTTTATGTGGAGTTCCTTCTTCTTTGTGTTTGATGTAATTCGCAAGACCAATTATGAGTTCAATTTTTGATTTTGTGTTGCTATTGGTTTTTTGTTCAAGTTTATAATATGTTTCCTTTGCTTTCAAGTCATCGGAAAAATCCTTAATACTACCATTTATGTAGTTTTGAAATGCAATAAAAGCAAGACCGTAAATTGGTTCACTTTCTTCCATAAACCAATCTCAGTCATACCAATGAATTTCATTAATTTGATTTTTAAGAGTAGTAATAGTTTCAGTCAAACCCTTTATTGTCATATTAAGGCTCACAGCTCTATGGTCAATTCTCAAATAATGTGTTTTGGTAATTTTTTCCATAATGCTTGTTAACCAATTTCAATTTTATCAATCTCTTTCATTAACCTATCCGTTTCCGATAACGCAACAATTATTTTCTGATAATGCAAAATATCCTCAAATTCCAGTTTACGTTCTTTTCGGTCTTTAAGCCATTTTTGGGCTGGTTGGTATCCGCCAATGTAAAAATTCCAAGCTGTTTCGGGAACATTATCAAAATATTGCGTATCGTTTATGTAAACTTTTCCGTTTTGATAATTTGGTTTGATTACCACATTATCGCCATCAATCGGGTATTGAGTAATATATTTTTCTACTGTTGGGCTTTCCAATAAATGTATTTGTCGAATTTCACCGCCCAATTTTACCAATTGCCAAAAGGTGGCTTTGTCTTTCGGGTACGGTACTCTCGGAAAATCAATTTTTAAAAATTCCTTGTATTTTTCTCTGTACGTTGGCGAATGTAAAACCGCATAGACATAATCCAAAATATCAATTGGGGCAAAGGTATTTTCGGCTGTTTCTTTTTCGTTGATAAACATTAAGCCCAAATTTTCAGCTATTTGTTTTACAATTTCTGCGTTCAGGTTTGGAGTTCTTTCATTTATTTGACTGATGGTTTGTTGTCCGCTTGTTTCGGGATAGATATAAAGTGGAAATACATTTGAATTATCTAACGAGGAAGTTAAACTTTTGTCTGTTATTGAATTAGATATGAAATAGTTGTGAGCGGATTCATCTCTCCCAATCTTAACACAAACAAGTGCGTAATTATTTACAACTAAATTATTCATAACATCTTCTCTTCCCCAATCCACTATTTTTTTTGTGTAGTAGATAAATCTTCTATCAAATGGTCTGTATGAAATAAATTTAATGTTGTTATCGTGATTTTCTTGACTCAATTCTTTTCTTGCTTTTGATAAATCCCAACCACGTGTATCTCCAGGCAAATATTTCCCCGAAGACTTTGTGCCAAAGTATTTAGTTCTAACACTCAAATCATCAATTGATAAATCAGAAAATTCCTTCATCCTTTTTAATAAATCAAATTTGTACATATCTATTACAAAATGGTCTCTTGCAGTAGTTACGCCCATTGATTGTTTTTTGAAAAGCTCTCCGATTTGAATACCTTTATTAAACTCTGCTATTGCTTTATGATTTACAGGAATAAAAAACAAATTTGGCTTTTCTGGATTTAGTTCTTTAAAATCTGTTGTAGAGATATTTTTTTCTAAAAGAAAATCATATTTAAATTCCCTTTTTCCATACAGGTCGTAATGAAAAACTTTGCCCAATTGATTGTTTTTTTTCTTACCTGTTTTAATAAAGATGTTTATTGAAACACCTTGCATAATATCGAATACGTTTACATCGGGACTGCCATCAGGAGATATTTCTTTTTTTGTACTGTTACCGTGTAAGTCAAGAGTATAAATTTTATCAAATGTTTTTAGCAAGTTCCAACGCATTCCACGAAATGTTGGATTATCCAAAAATCCGTGTGGATTGATAAAAGCCAAAACACCACTACCGTTTTTCTCAATAAAATGTTGTCCGTAACGTAGAAACTTTACATAATCATCATTGAGCCAATGTTTACGTTCATTAAAGTGAACGCCATCAACATATTTATAATCTTCAATTAGTTTGCTAATCCATTCGCCATTATTTGAAGAAATTCCGCTGTATGGTGGATTTCCAATTACACACATTACAGGCGTATCACGCTTAATGTGATTTGCTTCGTTTGCTTCGGTGCTTAACCAGTTGGCAAATAACGTTCCTGTGTCTTGGTGGTATTCTTCTAAACTGTTAGTAAGGTAAACTCTAAAACGTTGGTCTTTTGTAGGCTTATAACCTGTTTCAGTAAGCAACAAATCAAGTTTTAAATGTGCCATTGCATAACTTGCCATAAGCAACTCAAAACCATTGAGGCGTGGCAAAAGATGCGTTTCTACATAATTGCTCCAAATGCCTTGTTGCCCTTCAAACTTTTGGTGAATGTGTTTGATTACTTCGGCTAAAAATGTGCCTGTTCCTGTGGCTGGGTCGAGTATTTGTACTTTGTGTACTTCTTGTTCCATTTTTTTGCCTTGTACATCAACCTTAATTTTGGTTTTGCTTGTGTCTGCAAGTCCTTGGGGTAAATCAAATTCAGTTTTTAAAATATCGTCAACGGCACGTACAATAAAGTTTACAACTGGTGCAGGTGTGTACCAAACGCCACGGGCTTTCCGCAATTTGGGGTCATACTCGCTCAAGAATGTTTCGTAAAAATGGATTATAGGGTCTTCCATTTTTGTGCTTTTACCGTAGTTTTTCAAAATCTCATCTACGTTGCAAGCAAGGAAAATATTTACCAAATCATCAACAATCCATTTTATGCGGTCGTCAACGTCCAAGCCTGCAATATATCCAAATAGTTTTTTAAGAAATGGATTCGATTTTGGAATAAGTTCATAAGCTTCTTGTCTGCTGAAAGTTGCCAACGATGGGTCGTGCGAACGTGCTGCAAACATTCCGTAAGCGATAGTTTGAGCGTACACATCGGCAAATCCTTTGGGTGTAATATCGTGTATCAGAATTTGCTTGAAAGCGTGCATTTGGTCTTTTAGCGTACTGTCTTCGCTATTGTTTTCATCGCTTGTTAATGCTTTCTCAATAACCTCAGAAAGAAGGCGGGCTTTGCCCGCCATCATTTCTGCAAGTTTTTTACTGCTTTTTATTGTCTGCCCAATGTGGGTGCAAAAGTCTTTAATAAGGTTTTCAAATCTTTCGAAATTCTCCGTTAATGGCTTTATCCCTTTTTCGGTAACTTCTCCGATTGCAATTTTTGTTACAAATTGTCCCTCACGATATAAATGAAAATCGAGATAGTCTGTAAATATCAAATTGTTTAACGATGCTTTGTAACGGTCGAATTGCTCTTTATTTCCTGTTTTCTTTGCTCCCTCAAGGTCTTTATCGCCAATGTCTTTTGCCTCGATAAATCCAACGGGAATGTCTTTTTTAGTCAAGATGTAGTCAGGTGCTCCGCAACTCTGTCTTTTCGGTTCGTTTGTCGCCCGAATCGTTGGTGCTAAACTTTCAATCAATTGTTGCAAGTCACCACGAAACGTGTGTTCAGTCGCATTGCCTAATTTGTAGCGTTTATTTATGTTGTCTATGTATTGTTCTATTGTCATTTTTCAAATCTGTATCAAATAACTACAAATGTATCAATTTCCTGCGGTGCGTCGGCAAGAAAACTGCTCTTTTGCAAGCTGAAGCATCGGCTTGTGTGTTGGAGCTTGCAAATGTGCAGTTTTGTGCGTCGGTTGTTCATTATATCGTTTTTTTTTGTCTTTAAGTAGCAAATTGTCTGATGTGTCGCTGTTCTTTTACACTGACGGCTAACGGTTGGGTATATGAAACGTTTGGCAATTCAAAGCGATTTCCTATCAAACCGATACAATGTTTATTAAATGTAACGCCCTTAAAATTAGCACTATCCGCCAAATGTTTTATATACCGTGTTAGCGCCTGGCCTTGTTGTTATCTTCTTATTTGTCAGTTAAATACAATCTGCATTCTCAATAAGAGTACTGCCGTTTCATTGTGCGTTAGAGCGGGACGGGTTGAAAGGCTCTTTTGCAACCTTTGGATTGCGGTATTGGCTTTGTGTGGGTTGCAAATGTGCCTTGCAACAGAAGGGATGGGATCGTTGGGTTTGTAGACCATTCTCTTATTCTTTATTAATATTCCGTAAACGACAAAAATATTTGTCATCTGGTGATTTTATTTTTAAAATAATATCTTTCCCATCAAAACCACTCATTAAGTCAAATATATTAATTGCATCAGATAACATTGGCAAACATTTTTCTTCTATTCTAAAAGTATCTTCAACCCAAAGACTCCCAGCATCTGTGTAAATATTGATTAAATATTGTCCTGAATTTATTTTTTCCTTTGTGAAGACCCAAACTCCACCATCTGCTCCGCCAAGCCAATTTGCTTCATTAGGCACTATGTCAGGTTTTTTGGGAATTGAATTACTTTTACATGCAATAACTAAAATGCAAAATATTGATAATAAGTTTAAAATAATTTTTTTCATTGTTTCATAATTTTAATTATTCTCCTGAACCATACCAAAGTTTCTGCCACCAATTTTGAGATGTAGCAGTTTGATTAGTACTTTGATTGTATTGTACAGTGTTTTCTGGATAACTTACCGTAGTACCTTGACCGGAAGTGTATGTAACATTGTAATCACTAGTAGTTTTGTATTGTTCTATCAATCCGGTTGGCCTAGGGTCTTCTACTAAAGGTGTTTTTATATTTTCATCTTGCTTTAACACGTCGGTAGCAAAATCACCACAGTTGTTTGACATTGTTGAATACTTTTCTCTGTCAGGATTAGTATTTTCACTTAGACGACCTTTAGCGTAATCATTCATTTCTTTAAACTTATCACTTTCAAAATAAGCACCAGTCATTTCATAGGTTTTGCCATGAGTTGTTCCACTTTTTTCTGTAATGGTTTTAAATACAGTATTCATAGATTCAGCAGTTGGTCTACCATCACTTCCTAATTTTACATCCTTTATAGCATAACTTCTGACAATCCCATAGTTTTTATCATCGTATCTACCATATTCATAATATTTTGTATACCCAGTCTTGTTGTCAATTAGAAGCACACCTGCATGGCCAGTTAATGGATAACCACCTGCTGGATAATCTTTCCAAACAACTAAAATTCCATCTCTTCCATCCGGGTCAATTGCGTTAATTGGATTATTGCTGACGTATACATAAGGCGAAACTTGCGGGTATTTCGCAGCCAAAGGGTCAATAGAGAGCCAACGACTGGAAAATTCAGATAAATATTTTGTCAACGAAGTATCTTCGTCCACAAAAGCAAAAATCTTATTCGTTTTTGTATTCAATAATACTGTTCCAATTTGAACAAATTCATCATTATTAAAAAATTCGTTGTATCTACCGTTGCTCAAAGTTAAAGGTTCTTTTTCAAAACCATGCTGTTTGAAAATATCTTGGGCCTTTATTAGCTGAGAGCTTAATATTAAAGAAATCCCAAGATAAAAGCTTAATTTTCTCATAATTTTAAGTTTATTAGTTTTCAAATTTAAGAATTACTTTTTGATTTATATATTTTTCAGGTTCAGACTTTAACAACCCCATCCATTGCATATACATTTCTTCAGGCATCCGGCGGTAGCCCAATTGATGCAAGAGAACATAAGTTTGCTCCATATCGGAATACATTGCTTTTATTGAATTATCGGCAAATAAATCTTTTGGATTCTTTACATTTCTGGCTTTCATCTTTGCATCAATAAAACGCTTTTGTGCTTCGGCTTTAGTAAGCATTGCGTTTACGTTGACAGGATTGTATTTCAAAACTGTTTCGCAACATTTAAGAACAAAATCAGGATTGCTTTTGCCAAATTTTCTTTGATAACCTTGTGCTAAATCAAGCAAACAATAAGCAACAGATTGGTTTAAACTTAAAGTATCCATATACAAGCCGTTGCGGATTGCATCTAAATGAACATATCCCGAAGCTATTATCCATGCATCAACAGGGAATGTTGCACTTGTCAATTCTGTATTGTACCAACCTGTTTTCTTGCAGTGGAGTTTGATATATATATGATTAGGGGCAAATGCTAGATATGCATTTGCTCCTAATTCTTCTGCCAAAATTTTATATAGATATGGTAAAGAGTGACAGTTTCCTTTTTGGGTTACTAAAAGCTTGGATACAAACATACTTCCCCAGTCAATTTGTCCCCACATATCATCAAAATCATATAAAAATGGATAATGAATCATTAAGTTAGATGTGTCAGTTAAAATAGGAATCGTGTCGGTCATTACCTTAAAAATAGAAGCGTTTATTTCAATATTTTCCTTGTCTGATTCATTGTAAATGATTGGATTTGAATTTCTAACTATTTGTATAATATTAACAAGGCGTTTAATTTCTCTATCAAATTTTAAAAAACTCATTTGTCTATCCAGATAAGCATTTTCAGTTGCAAATACTGCTTTTTTAAAACTCGTTTCGGTTTTGCCTGTTAACATGCTATCTATAATTTCAAAAGCTTCCTGATAATAATGTGTTGAATCTTGTGCTTTTGAATAAGTACAGGTAATTGTTATGAGTATTAAAATGTAAAATTTGTTTTTCATTATTTCAATGTTCTTGTTAATCTTAGCATCTGACCCTGATGTTCTTGCTTTTCTTTCTCCTTGTTCACCGAATTTAACCATTCCTGATAAGCTTGTTCGGGCATTTCCTGATAACCACTTGCATCAATAAGGTTATATGTTTGATTCCGTTCTTCCAAAAGTTGATAAACTTTTGGGTAACGTGCTTTTAACGTATCGGGATGTGGTCGCCCAACTTGGTTTACCACGTACTCAAACCGCAAGGTTTGATAATCGGATTTTACTTGACGTGCAAAAATATTTGAAGGGTCATATTTCAATGTGGTATCAACACATTGCGAAACAAAACTATCATATCCAAATTTTTGTGTGTAGGTTTTTGCCAAATCAGCGAGGCATTGGGAGATGGTTTGTTTTTTTGTCAATGGCTCCATGTAAATTTGATTTTTCAAAGCTTCTGCGGTTATGTAACCTGAACCCAGAATAAAAGCATCGGAAACAATCCGACCGCTTGTTAATTCAACATTATGCCAATTGCCTGATTTGTCTTTAAACTTGGCGTAAGTATGCGAAGGTGAAAAAGCAAGATTAGCTGATGTGCCCGTTTCTTCACAAAGTATCAGGTAAAGCAAAGGCAAAGAATGACATTGACCAGATTTCGTCATTAATAATTTTGATACAAACATTTTCGACCAATCTTGTTTTCCCATAAAATCGTCAAAATCATATTGCATTGGAAAGGAAGTCATGTAAGCTTCTTCAGATGGTATTTTAACTCTCAATGTATCTGCCATAACACGAAAAAGCATAATATTCCTTGTCTGTGGATTGTTCCAATCGTATCCGTCTTGTGCTGCTTTGAGCCTGGCAATAGTTATCAGGTTTTGTATTTCTTCATCAAACTCATTGTAATCAAGTTTACCTTCAAAATATGCGTTTTCAGTTAAGAAGATTGCTTGTTTTAGGCTCAAAGATTCTAATCCGTTTAACATACGACTCAATTTCTCTGCTGCTTTTCTAAAATATTCAGTCCCTGAAATATTAGATTGTGAAGGCAAATCATACCGAATCTTATTGTATGCAGATTCTTTGTAAAGAATCTCATATAGTTCTGTATTTCTTTGTTGTAGTTCTCTTTTGTCTTTTTCGTATTGGTCAAGTTGGTTATTTGAATTGGGATTGGTTGTACCATAATTTGGTGTCTGCTTCGGAAATCCAATTGAACCATTAGGTAGCATTGTTGCAGGCTGTGGGGTCTTAATCTCCGGAATTTGTCCGAACGTATCAAAACCGATAAACCACGATAGAAGTACGTGGGCAGCAAGAAAAGCAAGTGTGTAGCGGCGAAGCGATGGTTGCAGGGATGGGCTGCTACACTCTTGCTTTTGTGTGTCGGCCTGTTTCATTCTTTTTTCTTTCATTTTTCTGTCCGTTATTAAATGCGCTGTCGTCGTTTTTAGGCTTGGCGCTAACGTTTTGGGGCTAAGAGCAGGTGGGCAATTAAAACTACCTCATTGTCTGCCTCCACAAAAGTAAATAAAAAGCACTAAAGTTTAATAACCTACTCACGCCCACTTGATTTTAGCCCATGTTACAAGCTGGTGTTCTTGTCTGTCGAGGTATGCAACCACTGTCAATATTGAAGTTTCGTGTCGTTGGCTTGAATATAGGGTGTTTTAATTTTTTTAGAGAAGGAAAGAAAAATTTTGAAATTCTTAATTGGGTCGGCTTTACAAGCTCTTTGACTAAGCTTTGGTCGTTGCGTTGACTCGTGGGGCTTTGGCAATGTGCTTGTAAATAGGGTTGGACTTTTATTTGTCTTATTTCTATTTTCATTTTTGAGCCGTTTCTGAGCCAATAATGAGCCTTTTGAACCCTTTATGTTTTACATTTGTCTTTATTCTGTCTGCATTTTGGCGTTATTGGCGTTATTATGGCGTAATTCTTAATCAAGCGTATAAAATGCCCCTGCTCCTTTAATACCAGAACTTTTAATTATTCCTTTTTCCACTAAATTCGATAAGTCTCTTGATGCAGTCCGTTCAGTAGTTTCATTAATTTCTTGGTATTCCTTGTTTGTGATTTTCCCTTTCTCTTTCACATACAAAACCGCTTTTACTTGTCTGTCGTTTAGGTTAAGCGATTGCAAATATTTTTCATTGTAAATATTCTTTCTGAACTCTACAGAAATGTCGCTTGAATCGTAAGTAAAAACTGGTTCGGGGATTCCTGCTTTTTTACATTCGTTGATGATTTTAATAGTTCCTCGTCCCCAAGATTCAATGTAACCACTGCGAAATAAAGAGTTTGCAATGTCGGGGTTGTATGGTCGTGAAGCGTGTTTTTCCAATAGATTTTTAACAGTCCAATTTTCGGGTAATTGACCTTCGTTCCAAATAATAATTTTGTCGTTGTAAACACTTATTTGAATAGGAACACCACCCGAATAATCTTTATGAGCAATGGCATTTAGCAACGCTTCACGAATTGCATTTTTTGGATATTCGTACGTTTCTACTCTGTTAATTCCTTCGTAACTAATTGGAGCTTTAATGTATTTGGTAAAAAGCAATTCCATTGTTTTCAAAATTTGCTCAAACAAATTGCCGTGTATTTCATCTTGAAATTTCAAATCATCATCTGTTTCAAAATAGCCAATTTTGATGTACGCTCCTGTTACGAAATTTTCGGGGTTGGGATGAAACAAAAGAATAGCTGCTCTTTTTATAAAGGCATTTTCTTTTAGTTGCAAATTTTCAAGTAAGTGTTCGTTGTTATCTGTTAAAACATCTTCTTCTATACGTTGGCTTTTAAATGCACGTTTGCGGAAAAAATCAAATGTTTCTTGTTTTAAATCGTTGGCTGAAACCTTTGGAATTGGTACTCCATCCCAGCGTTTACCTTTTTTCTGTAACAGAAATTTATCTAAAGCCGTTCCTTTCAGTTCTTGTTTGGTGCTACCACTTCTATAATGATATTGCCCTTTGTAATTAACAGGATAAGGATAACCCTCAACTATTATTTCAATAAAATCGCCTTGGTTTGTAGTATGCAAATTCACATCTACCAAAATGCCCAAAACATCTCTTACTTTATTAGGTATTTCTTCCAATAATCTTTTTGCATCCGATACACCAACTACATTTCCGTTATCGTCTTTTCCTATAAAAATGCTGCCACCATTGGCATTAGCAAAACCGCATATCCATTTCAGATACTCGTCTCGCCAACTTTGTTTGTATTCTATGTTTTGAGTTTCGGGCATTGCTTTCATTTAAAATAAATTATACGACTTGTTCATGTGTTTTATTTGAATTAATTTCAAACATTGATAACTCCAAGAAATTTGTAAAACTTTCATAGAGTGAATCATAATTAGCTTCAATTTTATAATCGTTCATTAGCTTCAATGTGTTTCCTGGAAAATAATACAAATTATGAAACGAATTGATAGTATTTACTTTACCAACAATAGCATTGTATAAAATTAGCTTAATACTTTTTCTAATCTCACTCTTAGGAAATATTTGAAACAAATTCAAATCAGAGAGAGAAGAATAGAATCCATCAGAATATCCAGCAACTACTTCAGGTTTTAATTTCCTATCAATAATTAGTTTCCTGTCTTTTATTGTAAGTATGCCAGTATTTAAACGTGATTGGCTGTCTTGCTTGTAGGAATTACTGTCGTCTGAATATTCAGTATATGCAATTCCATTTTTCTTGAGTGCTTTTATTTTATTATTTCCTTTTGGAATGCGAACTCTGAATTTAGTGATTTCCAAAATGCTCCTAAATTCATCACATCTATTTGAATTAATAACATTTTCAACCTCATTGAAATCAATTTCTCTATTATGACTATGATATTTCAATAAACCTTTCATAGAGATGTTAAATATTATATCTGGAAATTGGTCAATATATTTACTCGACAAGGTGAACCAAGAGATATGCAGTTCCTCAATATCATATGTGTTAATCAGGAAATCAATAATATTTGGGGAGTGCTGTTCAACGTAGTCCGCTAATAATCCACGATAACCTTTTTCTGAAACCTCTTGAATTTTGGTAATCAATTCAACCGCATCTGTTTTATTAACGAAGCCCTTTTGCTCAAATACAAATAATGCGGACGGAAGACTTATTAGGGAATAATCCTTTCTTTGATAATATTTTGTCCAAAACTTGTAAATGCTCGAAATATCAATAGCTTTATTCAGATACAAGGACAAACGAATATGATTTAATATTTCAACCCACAAGTCAAAACTACCCAGTTGTCTGTTTTTAAATATAAAGTCATTTAAGGATAATTTTAAATAGTCGTTTATTTCAGGAATATGGCCTAGTGCTAATATATTTCTCTTAGCATTTTTTAAAATTAACCATGGTAACAGTGAGCGGATATTATGCTTATCTAACAATAATTTTAATCTGTAAACTGCTTCCTCTTCTTCTGAATAAATAAATTTAGTAATACAATTTGTTAGCTCAGGAAAATCTGATTGATGTTTTTTATGAATAAACAAGTTTACTAAAACGAATGTAATTTTATCATTGAAATTATATTCGTCATTAGGATGTATTAAATCTTCTATTTTTCTTTTCGGAAAAGGGGTTTTATGTTTTTCAAAAAAGTTATCTTCTTTACTTAAATCAAATAACAAATCTTCAAAAAAGCGAGTTGTATCATAAAAATCATTACTTGTTTGGTTCAGCAACAAGTCAACACTTCCTGTTTGAATATAGTAAAGCATTCCAAAAAGATAGCCTGAGCTTGTAAAGTCTTTAACTGTATATCCATGAAACAACAATGATTTTATGTAGGTGTATAAAAACTGATTGTTAGTTGAAATGTGGTCCCTTGATGCTGCGTTGATTATTAGAGAAAACTCATAATAATTTTCTATTTCTAAATCGTTTGGTGATAGTTCAAGTAGGGACTCTCTGAGTTGTCCATAAAATGATTGAATAGCCTCAAAATCAATAGCACCACTAACAAGTTTATTAAATTCATAGATGCTTGAGTATTTGAGAATGATTTCTCGTTTCATTTTCTTATCAAGGTAGAAAAAATCAAATCTTGTAAGAAACTCAACTTCCAAGTTAAGAATTGATTTGTAAACAAGCTCTTTTACTGTCTTTTGACTTTTAGAATAATCAATGTTTTGGTTACGCAGGTATGTATTAAAGCTATCATGCAGTAAAGAAATCCTATTGAGCCTTTTTTCAAATAAGTAAGGATAACAACTTATAAATTCTGAAACAGAAACTGCTGATACGTCACCTAAAAATAAATCTATTTCATGCTGCATAATAAATGAGCGACAACAAAGAAATAAGGTCAATAAAGATTTTGTGTTTACCTTGTCCTTAAATATTTCATCATAATATTCGTCTATACTTTTTAATGTGTTTAGCTCGGGTAAAGTATTATGCTCCTTATAATGTTCTGCCAAATATTTAACTAAAATCGGATAGCCGTCTGTAATCGAATATATTTTACTACAAACATCATAATCGGTAATGTGAAAAAGTTCGTCAAGAACCTTTTCTGTTTGTTTTTTATTCCAATTAACAAGTTCATGTTTGCTCCACTCCAATTGATATTTCAGAGGTCTGGTTAATACTATTGTCTTGCATTTCGCCTGCAATTTTTGGATAAAGTCAATAATTCTTTTTAACTCCTTGTTATCGTAATTCTCAACGTGGTCAAGTCCGTCAATAATGACTGTTTTATTAACTTCCCAAAGTTTTTCTAAAACTTCGTTCTCTGCTCTAATTACTTGGTCATTGAATAGTTTTTTGGAGAAGTCGAAAATAAAGTTTGAAAATTTTAATCTCTGATTATACTCTTTGTCTTGGCTTGAAATCCAAAATCTGTAAATGATGTTATTAGGATATTCTTTAGTTAGACAATTTACCAGATGACTCTTACCAACCCCAGGTTTGCCTTCTATTACTAAAATATTTTCAACAGTCAGATGCTTTCTTCCTACATCAATTGTTGGTTCAATCAAATTGGTGTCGAAAACAGGAATTGTTGGCAAATCCTTTCTCTCTATTCTGAATTTACGTTTATCTAAACATCTGCTAAAGAATTTGTTTATAGTGGATTCCCTTTGTTGGTTTAAATTGTATAAGCAAGAAATACTTTCATCAATATTTTCTCTGTTTAAAGAAATAATATAAACATCATTTACATTAAGAGCGGGTATTCCGAATATTTCACAATTTGGGATTATATCTATTTGCCTAAAGAATATGACATTAATGAATTTCGACAAGGAATGTTCTTT
>Ga0334888_1004039_pt1 | contig 13705 bp, 12 predicted proteins | sample GraSluR1_MG_FD_207227 | JGI IMG/M metagenome (GOLD analysis project Ga0334888, IMG submission 207227) | Sludge microbial communities from methane-producing bioreactor in Wageningen University, Netherlands - Granular Sludge_3_08-R1 | ecosystem: Engineered > Bioreactor > Anaerobic > Unclassified ...
CCCAATTGGTTGGGCGACCCAACCTTCTCGATGCCCTCGATCATCATGCTGGTTGTCTGGAAGGCCATCGGGTATAACATGATCTTGTTCATCGCTGGCCTTCAGAACATCCCCACGTTTCTATATGAAGCGGCGGAACTGGACGGAGCGACTAACTGGAAGAAGTTCGTGCATATCACTCTTCCGATGCTTCGACCGACGATGCTCTTCGTTACAACCATGATGATCATCGGGTATCTGCAGCTCTTTGAAGAACCCTATATGCTGACCCAAGGGGGCCCTTTGAATTCAACTCTTTCTGTGGTGCTGTATCTTTATCGGCAAGGCTTCCGGTTTTTCGAGTTGGGATATGCTTCGGCGTTGGCCGTGGCTTTGTTCTTGATCATTATAGTCATCACGATGGTCCGGATGCGGCTATCGAAACCTGCCTATTAAGGGGATGATGGCATGACAAAACAACGATCGATCATCCAACAGATTGTGGTTCACGGAGTTTTGGCCATTGGGGCGTTGGTAATGGTGGTTCCCTTTGTATGGATGGTCTCGACCTCCTTCAAACCGGCGCAGGAGATCTTTGTTGTTCCACCGACATGGATCCCGTCTCAGCCCACCCTCAAAAACTATGTCGATCTCTTCCAAAACTTGGATTTTGCCCGCCCGTTTTTAAACACGGTGATTGTTTCGGGTTCGATTACTGTGCTCTCAGTCCTTTTTTCATCCATGGCAGGTTTCGCTTTTGCCAAGTTCCGATTCCGGGGTCGAAACGCTCTGTTTATGCTTATCCTGGCCACGATCATGGTGCCTGGCCAGATGACCATTATCCCAGTCTTCCTGATGCTGCGGCATTTGGGACTGATCAACACCTATGCGGGTCTGATCATACCCGCGATGGTCAGCGCCTTCAACGTCTTCTTCATGCGCCAATACATCCTGACCATACCGGATGATCTGCTAGAGGCAGCAAAAATCGACGGCGCAAAAGAAGGCTTCCTGTTTTTCAAGATCATCCTGCCTCTTTCTGTTCCTGCCTTATCCACGATCGCAATCTTCACCTTCACCGGTTCGTGGAACTCGTTCCTTTGGCCCCTCATTATCGCTCAGGATGAGCGCATGTACACCCTGCCCGTGGCCATCTCCGTACTAGCCGGCCAATACGGTGAAAACCTCGCCATCCAGATGGCAGGTTCATGCATTGTTATCGCTCCCATCTTGATCTTCTTTATCATCGCGCAGCGAAAATTCCTCAAAGGTATCGCATTGACGGGCATGAAGTATTGAAGCTGTTCCTCTTGCGCCTCCTAATCATATTGACCGATTCTCTTTCCGCTAAGTCGAGCGGGTTGTTCGCGCTGACCATGGTTTCGCCCACATACCGCCCTTCCCATTGATCGTTATCCCTCTGCCCATTTGAAAATCATGCAGCCTATTACCTTTGTATTCATCCCGTAGCGAAAATCCGTCAGAGGCAATGCTTTGAATTCCCTCTTTTTCCATTTCCGTCTTAGTGTAAACAAAGAAAGTGGGTCCTTGTAAGGATCCTATTCTGGAGGGATGCGATGAATCGAATTGTTTGGCTGGTCTTTCTCTTTTCCTCAATGATCTGTGTAGTAGCGTTCAGTACCGTACAAAATTTTTATTGGACGAGAACTTCTACAGGAGGAACGCAAATTAGCGTATTCAATCCTGTGATAGTTGGACCGGGTGTATGCGTTTTCCAAGGGTTGGGTGAATCGTCTCTCAAAGCTTCGGGAGAATGGACCTATCACGAGGATCGTGGGGGATTCTCTTCAAACCTCGGCCGGCTCTTTTTCCCTGCGCCATATGTAGAATACTCGATCAGCGCGATTATGCAATTCGATCCAGAAGGAATCAATCATGGCGCATACGGAGTCTTCTTTGAAACGGGTGTCAATGACAGTTTGCAGGATACAGGGTATATAGCGCAGTTGGACCGGAATTCAAAAGAACTTTTAATCAAACGAAGAGGGAACGGGGGCGATACCTCAGGAAGCGAGTGGATCCTTAAGCGGGTGAATCTGTCTGGAGTGTATCCTGACGAATGGTGGATTGAAGAACATGAGATGGAGCTGACGGTTACACGCGTCCCGGGAACCATGAACCAAAAACAGTTGCATGTGCGAATCGACGATCAATGGTTGTTGGCCGGTTATCCCATCGAAAACCTAATCTTGCCCGATATGAACTTTACGGGGTTTTGGGCAGGAGAAGGAAAAACCTATTTCATGTGTCTCACACAATATGTGAAAGATACCGAACAAGACTATATTCCCGGAGATGAAACATCTGTTTTGGCATGGTACATGTATCAGAGCGGAAGAATCGACAATGATCCCCCATTGGCCAAAGAATCAAGTCAACCGGTCATTTTCAAAGCCCACGGGACCACGCGCATCTTCTATCCTGGGGGAGCGAAAGAAGGAATTACCTGGAAAGCCCCTTCAATGATCTTCCTCAGCGGTTTGGATTTAAGCCTTCCGCTTGCAATGCAAGCCAGCTTTATTCAATTCAAAGATCGAATCCTAATGAACACATCGGGTGGGAATACAGGCGCGGCTATTCTTAAGCCCTATCTTCCATGGGAAGATAGCTTGATCATCTTCGATGAAGTGCTGATCGACAACCGACGAGTGACCGAGCTTTCATTCAAAGCGTTCCGCTTTTCTCAGGAGGTTGACTTATCTAAACGAAGTGACTGGGCAAAACTGGTCCTAGTGCAATAGAAAGGTAGAATTAAAGCCAAATTTACCGAGCAAACAGGATCAAAAATGATTACGATTTGTTATCTCTTGTATGGTATAATATCGTAAAGCAAACAATGCTAAACAGATCTTGCTCAATCTGGATGGCAAACAGGATCAATTGCCCGATCTTCTTTCAACCTTACATCAAACCATTTACTTCCATTCCTGTACCATACAGATTCATTTGAGTATGACATGTTTTATTTCAAAAAGGATTTCTAGAAGAATTCCTGGAGAAGAATGGATGATCTATGAAAAAGCTGAACAGACGCGAAGGATTAACCCTAATTGAGCTTTTGATTGCCATGGTGATCATCGTATTTGCTTTTGCGATTATTGTGACTGCTCCGGGGTATATGGTTCGGTTGTCGGAAAAAGCCCAAATTGTGACAGACATCTTTGATTTAGCGCTATCATGGGCTGAGAAGGCGATCTTCGAAGATTCGATCCCGGATACAAGCGATACTCAATACTCGACATCCACAACTGTCAATCATATTACCTATTGGATCGAATTTGAGCCGATATCGAGTCCGACTCATATATATGCCAATACAAAGTTATCCGTTTACCCGGTGAACCGATCGCATGAAAAGGTTGAACTTCAGATCTATGTGGATTGGTAAGGAATGGGGTATGCGAGCCCGATATGAATAGTTTGATCGTCCCCTTCGAAGCGAGAGGAAACTGATGAAACGAAAAGCATTTACGTTAACAGAGCTCTTAATCATACTGGCAATCATAGCGATCCTCATTGGTATTTCCGTTCCAGGGTTGGCGGCAGTTACTCGTCGATTTCAAATTCAATCTTCTTTGGAAGCAACGGCCATCAATATTACAAAGAGGCTAACAGAGGCGCGCTCATGGAGTTCCAATCAACCTGATTCATCGGGAAACCTCTACCCGGTCAAAGTATCCATCGAATCAGACGCAAATGGTTCCTATTCTTTTACAATAGACTCGCTTCAACCCGGAAAAGAGGATATAACAATCGAACTCCTCCCAGGTGTTGAAGCGGAATTCGTTGGGGACGACGCAAAAGACTATTATTATGTTTTTGGATTATGGACAAGTCAAGAGAGTCCTTCGGTTCCGTATTCCATTGAAGCAAGTACAGAAATCCGCCTCTATTATGGAGGGGAGTCAAAAACGATTGAGATTCAGAATAGTATGCCCAAGGTGTTGGAATGATGAACAGATTTGCCAAGCAAAAAGGGTTCACGCTCGTGGAAATGCTAATGGTCATGGTTGTGGGCGGGATTTTTCTTATGACCGTTTTGCAGACATTTAACGCGGCTTTTCAATCGTTTCAAACAAACTACCAAATCCTGGCAACCAGGAACTACCATGCCCAGGTGGATTACCTTTTTGAACTGCTTGAAAATGAGATTGGCAATGCGGGAAGTATGCAAACTATTTTGAAGCATTTGGATGATCCTGATGATTTCTTTGGACCGTCATCCATAACGGTAGATCCAACAGACCCAAGTTCAATCACCTTCCAGTATGCCGTTGTTGAAAGAATCCTCCTGAAAAAAGGGGTTGCTAGAGAAAAGGGGGCTGATCTGTCAGATCCAGTGTATGATTACTATTTCCCGTTATTTTCGGCTAATCTTCCAACATGGAATGATACTCGAGGATCTTGGTGGATTATTGGAGCGGATCGCATTCATGGTCTGACCTCGGGTTCCCCTGCCCCGTCGGTCCTTGAACTGATTGAAACCCCATTTGATACCGAAGAGGTCCGGATCTACGGGCTTGGTGGCCCGAATGATTGGGTAGAACAGGTAGCAGCTACTGTAACAACAACCGGCGACTATGAGTACATTTTTTTAATCGTCTACGATACACACGATGAGTCATTTCAGGGAGTGCAAATAGACCCTGGACCTCCAGAGATTCTATATTCTGGAGAACTTATCGCAAGAACAAGTATTTTTCAAGAAGGTTCCATCGTTAAGATGGCAAAAACGATTCCAAGCAATCCTCAATATACCATTGGAATGGATCTATTACAGAATGTCGAATTGGACTTTTCGCTTGAAACCGGATACCTAAAAGTAGAATTGAACGCGAAATTCCCGGGTTATAGACAACCCATTGAAATTCGAAGGACAAGGTACTTTTGGTATTATAAATAACCTTTACTTATCTGGAAAGGAGTCAAGGTGATCAGTTTTTCCGCAAAAAAGCGATCGGCGATAGTTGCGATATCACTTGCGATCATTCTGCTTGTGTTTTCGGGAATATCCTCGATAATCATATTAAATATGACAGAAAGCGTCAGGAGCTTGATTGAAAAGGACGATGCTGTTTTGAGGTTTGAAAAAGAATATGGCCGAGTTGCCGTTTTATCGATGCTGAAAGCCTTCGAGAGTACAGAAGAGGATGGGGATTTTTCGTTTATTGCCAATCAATCTGTTCTTTCGTCCAGTCAAATTGAAGTAGTGGTAACAACGAAAATCGAACAACCGGATCCGGAAATGGTGATATCATTCATTGCTTCAACACAAAACCATCCCGCTGTTGAAGCAATTATATTCAAGTAGCGATCAATGCGCACAAGTCGTGCAAAGAGGTGAGCGGGGATGAAAAGAATAGGCTTACTCGTATTATTTTCTCTATGGATCACGGTGAGTTTTGGTCTTCATAGTTTCTCATGGATCAGAGATTCTGGGACGACTTTTGTGGATATCTTCCCGCGGTTTCCACCAGATCCCAATTACTTCATGTCATTGCAATTATCAGGTCCCCCTCCAAAATATGTGATTGTATATGGGGAAACGTTAGATATTACAGGTAGTGCGGAGGTTATCGGTAATGTAGGCACGTTGAGTGGTACTCCTCCCGATACCCATGGAAAACCCGAAAGATTGAAAGGGTATTATGATCATGCTGCCGAGCCTCCCGTATGTTGCGTTTTCTGCTCGGTTCCTGGAAATCTGCCTGATGCTTTAGACCTGAATATTGGAAACAAAGAAATCCGAACAATTGCTCAAAATGCGCAAAGGGACAAAATTACTATTGGTAATGGCGGAGAGCTGATTATCGACACCGGGCAATCGAGCGATATCTTGTACCTAAAGGTGAATGAACTATCCATAAAAGGTACTATGAGCGTAATTGGTTATGGACAGGCGATTTTGCATGTGGTAGATGATTGGGATTTGGATGGGATCATTAAGACTGCGGTTGATCCATCTCAACTTACCATCATCTTTTCTGGTTCATCCTTTTCCACCCAAGGAGGGATTGTTTCAGGGATGTTGTGTTTCGAGGACACCGTTCGTGAGGTTACCATTAACGGGAACTTCCAATTAACGGGAGCCTTGTCCGCCCCAGAGGCAGATTTTAAGATTAATGGCACCATTAAGATTACTCAGTGGTTTTATGGGAAAACCTTCGATATCAGTGGAAACGCCACAGTCATCGATACGCCCTTTAGTGGAACTGCTCCAGATTACAGGGTTTCGTACGGTTCATTCTATGTCCTGCCGGAAGGAGCAAGCAATCGCCACTTTGATAGCAGCGGCCATGATCTGAGTCAAGGTTTTCCGATAATTTTTGAAGACAGTCCAATGGATTCTCTGTTCTTTCGTCTGACAAAACTATGGAAAGAAGAACGGCACTGGAATCTGGCGGATGTATGGTCTGGGCAAGGGTATTCGATGGATTACCAGCATTGTTTCACCGGCGATCCAAACGACCCTGGCTCAGCCATTCGAGCGCTTTATTTATACGCGACAACGTATGATCAGGCAATTCGGATAGAGAACCGATCCAAATGGGAGCTGATCATCGGATCTCGTATATGGGGATATGGAGAAGTCGATCCTTTTTCCATCCCCCCGTTTTCGACAGCTGTTTTTTTGCAGGGTGAATGGGAAATCGAATAAAACGCTTTATAAACCCCAATGACGAAAAGTATTTCCATAAAAAGGTGATATACATCTTAGGAGGGATAAACAATGGGAAAAAAAGTTGGCGTGATTGTTTCTATTCTTCTGATTTTGGCCACGGTTCTTTCCGCTGCATATTCAGGGTTTTACTGGGCGAGGCAAAGCGAAGGTACGACGCTGCAACCCTTTGCTTATCCTGAAGAGTATATCCCCAACCCGAACAATTGGGCAGTGTTCGCAACTGGGGGGAATGATTCGAACAATCCAGCGGGTGAGTATGATTTTTCCGGACAAGGTCAAGGGGGAGGAATTCATCAACACTCAGAAAATGACGGAGGAAAGGTGGGGACCAATGCAAAAGCTAAGATTCCTGGCCATCCCCGTGATCGAGCCCCCGTCCGTTTAGGAAATGACAATGCGACGATTACGCCTGCTTCCAATTTCTACTTTGGATTTGGGACCGGAGATAAAGGAGATTTGGTAAGCGGTCCCGGACAAGGACAAGGCCAAGGGCAACCACACCAGCAAGCAATAGAATTCGCATCAAACGCAAAAATCAACACAGCATACCAAACATTTGATACTACATTTAGCTGGCGCGACTTTTCAGCCCCTTCATATAAAAACCTCTTTGATCAATACCATGCAATCCCGCCGTCACTTGGTACGGGGTATTATCCAAACCTCAGAATTGAATCGGGAGAAACCAGAAACATAACAGTTAATGATGATGATATCATAATTTTAGCAGATACTTTGTTTATCCATAACAATGGGAAGCTTTCTATCACCAGAAATGGAAATGGGCGGTTGTTCATTCTCGTAACAACTTCTATCACTTCACAATCTGGTGGTGGAACAATATCAATTGCCACAAATGGCGCGACACTCTCTTATGACAATCGATCCTTCCTTTTTTACAATGGAACCGACGGGTTTCCTAATAATCGAACATTCAATCTCAATTTTCCCGGGATTATCTATTTGTATGCGAACGATTTTTATTTTGATTCAAATATTGGAGGAGTCGTCTCCCGCGGTCAGAAGATTCGTTCGAGTGGCAACTCAACAATAGATTCATTGGTTTACGCCCCTCTTGCTGACTTTGATTTTCGTGGAAATGCCTCTATCAACGGCGGAACGGTCATCGCCAAGAACATCGAACTGAATGGGAATGGAGGAATCCAATACAAGTTAATGCCTATCCCTCTTCCCCGGATTCCCGATCCCAAACAGCAAATTCCGACAGAGTGGGCAGTATTTTCGATTGGAGGAAGAATTGAATTGACAGGGTCCTCTTCAATCGTATCTCACAATCCCAGCAACATTCTAGGGGGCATAGGCACGAATGCCAGTGGGTTTATGAATAATGAGTATCCGATAACTCTCGGACAAGGCCCTGAATCTGTGATTACTCCCTGCAGCAATGTTTTCTTTGGTCCCAACGCTATTCGCGCAGAGATGGTAGGGCATATCAATTATGGTGAAGAAGCTCAAGCGAGACGCGCGTGTTTACGGGATAACGCGGGAATAAACCCAAATATCGAGATGTTTTTTGTACCGAGTTGGTTAAATTTCGAAACTCCGGGTGAACTCCAATTGCCCAACCGAGGAACGTTTTCTGCTGGATGGTCAGGCGGACCATTTGCAATGGATCACTCTGATTCAGGCTACTATGATTTGTTTGAAGTGATCAGCAACCTAACAATAAGAGTATATGATGACGATATCATTATCCATACCAACAAACTCAGGGTAACCGGAACATCCAGTCCTCCGGATATTCGCGTGGAGCGCCATGGTTCGGGAAGGGTATTCATCCTAGTAAATAGCGAGTTGGAATTGATACAAAATGCCCGGATCTACTCTTACGATTCTTCCGGTTCACAAATCCCTTATGATGAGAATCTATTCCTTTTTTACAACGGGACTTCTTCTTTAATGGGGGTACCCCAGTTCGAATTTTCAGGATTATTCTACGTCAAACAAGCGAATATCCAGATTGGTGGATCCACTCGGGTAACCGGGTTGGTTTCTCTCCATGACACAGTCACGGTATCAGGAGCAGGATTTGCCTCACAATTTGTCTACGCGCCCAACGCAGCGATCACCATTGAGAACGGGGCTGAAATCCATGGTGTTGTAATAGGGAATAGCTTACATCTTTTGGGTGATGGACTGATCCGATATAGAATTGTGGCTATCCCCATTCCAGAGATCCCTGAATACACAGGTAGTATCGGATCTGTTGCTCTTGTTGCTGCGGGCTTGTCAGGTATATACACGTCAGACGATGGAGAAAATTGGACAAAAAGACAAGTTCAAGGATGGGTGCCATGGCATACAAGGGCAATTTCTTCCAACGATCAGGGGTATGTTATCCTTGGTGCCTGGAGTGGCGGCGGGTTAATCAATTCTGTTGATGGAATTTCATGGATTTCCAGTCAACTAACTGGATCCAGTGTCTATGATGTGATTTGGGCTAACAATATGTATGTAGCTGTTGGGGAATGGGGTCGAGAAGCCATCCGATGGTCATATGACGGGCTGACCTGGCACCACCGATCATCCCATTCCGGTGGTGATCTCTATGGGGTTGCTTGGGGAAATGGGAGGTTTGTGGCTGTAGGGGATTATGGATCGGGCGGAGCATATTGGTCAACAAATGGTACAGATTGGAATTCTGTTACTACCTCGGGAAATGTTTTCCGAAGTGTCGCGTTCGGAAATGGGCACTTTATCAAGGTAGGAGATGGAAGAATCCGGTACTCAACAAATGGAATCACATGGGAAAATACCCATGAGTATTCAAGCTCTGACCGCAACCTCAATAAAATAGTCTGGAACGGGAACCTATTTGTGGCAGTCGGACCCAATGGGAGAATTCTTATTTCGCCTACTGGGATAACGGGTGGTTCTTGGAGTCAAGTATCTTCCGGGACAAGCAGAGAATTAAAGGATGTCACATGGTCAAGCGGATTAGGGGCATTCTTTGTTGTTGGAAACGATGTAATCTTGAAATCCACAAATGGTATAAATTGGGACGTGATCACTCCCATAGACACGGAAACTGGCGCAAGCCTTTCCCTAGATTTGGAGGCAGTTCGTTAGAAAGATTTTCCTTTTGCAACCTGACATTTGAATCCCTTTTCTATAGAATATCTAAAAGGACAAAGATAACATAAGCATGGCCGGCATAAAAAAGCCGGCCGTTTTTATAAGGGATGGCCTATATGAACTGATCCAACAAACCAACCATTAAAAGACGGTTCGGGCAACGCGGAATCCCAGACGGAAGATCTTGTCCGAAGGCACGCGATAGAACCGTCCAGCGACCCGGCAGTCTTGGGATCCAAAGATCCAGCTTCCTCCGCGTATCACGCGGGTATGACCGGAAATAGCGCCGATCGGATTGGTCTTGCTCTCTTCCGTGTAGGGGCCGTACCAATCATGGCACCACTCCCATAGGTTTCCGCTCATATCGTACACCCCAAGCTCGTTGGGTTGCAACGATCCCACCGGTTGGGGCGACATCCCTTCGATTCCGGACGAACCGTGGCTGCTGTAATCCGATCCCATCCCGGTGGAGGTGTATCGGTATTCTCCAGAGTTTCCCGAATACCATCCTACGGTATCGAGATCGTCGGTTCCCGAGAAGAGAAACCGCGGAGGGATCGGCAAGGCGTTATGACCGCCCGAGGCAGCGTACTCCCATTCGGATTCTGTTGGGAGACGGTATCCAACGACTTGAGTGATGTCTGTGGCCATTGCTCCAAATGAATCGAGAAGCATCCCTTTAGAGTCATATGCAGGGGGAATCCCTTCTTGTTGGCTCAACCAGTTGCAATACTCGATCGCATCCCACCAACTAACCAAAATCACGGGTTGATCGCCCCGGCCCCACCCGTGATCTTTCGGTTTCACCTTTTCCAAGGCCAGGCAGAACAAATCATATTCCTCAAAGGTTATCTCATATCGACCAATCCAGTAATCGTAGGTCAGAGTTACCGAGTGAACAGGTCGGCATCCGTTCCAAAGGTCTCCTACTTCATCTCCCATCTCGAAGCGCCCAGCTTGGACAAGAACCATATCGGGAAAAACCGGGTCAATCGTTTCTCTCATAAAACCAAATCCGTTCGCAAACATCAAAAAACCCACAACCAAGATCATTGCTTTCCCCAACGGGATGAAGCGAATCATGATAACCACCGTACCTTTCCTCGAGAAGGAATCCCCTCGTTCCGAACCTTCAGTAACCGATTGTATCACAGATACCACTGAATTGGTTTGATTACAAGTTGTCGCGTTTGGGATTCTTCAACCAAAACAGGACAAGATGGAATTTACTCAGAGAGCACAGAATAAAAGGGGTTCGTGATATAATTGAATATGATCCAAATGGAAACACGACAGGTGGTTCCGAGATCGTTCACTCCGCAAAAGGTTGATATTTTTTTCGACCAATCCCACACACAACTCTTGTCTACGCTGATTGCCAACCAATTGATCCATGTCATGGATCGGCTGATTTGCCAAGCCCATCCTGATCACGTTCTTTCAGTAGAAGCGTATGCAAGTCAAGTGAAAAAGAAACCCGAAACAGTCCGCAAGATGATTGAAAGGAAGCAAATCATTGCTTTCAAACCCAAAGGGAGATGGGAGATCTTTCCCCACGATCTCCCTTTGGTTCTGTGTTTGTATTTTCTTTCTTACTCCGAACTAGCCTTACTTTAAGAAAACATTCATCGGAGCAAGGGCGGCAATTTGATCCCGAAATCAACGGAGTGCATTGTATGAGGGAGGTACATGTGTTTCAGAGAAGATATTATCGGGTTATATTGGGGAAAGCATAGAAGACCCAACCGCATTCGCAATGGAGAAGCATTTGGAGGACTTCCTTGTGCATAATTGGAAAGCAACTCCTCTAGGGAAAGATTTCGAACTCTTTGAAGAAAATGGGCAAATTGTAGGCCAACAATACCCCACTGATACAGGGCCGATCGATATACTGGCGATCAGTAAAGATAAGAAGAGTTTGCTTGTTGTCGAGTTGAAAAAGGGGAGGGCAAGCGATAGCGTTGTTGGGCAAATTCTAAGGTACATGGGATACGTCCAGGACGTTTTGGCAGAACCCGGACAAAGCGTACGTGGTGTTATCATTGCAATGAAAGAAGATCCGAGGCTTCGCAGAGCTTTGAGAATGACCAAACAGATCGAATTGTATCGATACCAAGTAGACTTCAAACTGGTAAAAACCTGGGAGTGATCCTATGGATGGACAAGAACAAAGGATCGAGGTAAATTGGAAAGGTCCTTTTTCATGGCCAGGGTATGAAAAGAAAAATGGGCTTCAACAGCTTCCGAACACATCAGGAGTCTATCTTCAATCATTCATGTTTGAAGAAGGGTTCTTGATTTACGCAGCAGGCCTTACTCGACGATCAATACTCAAGCGGTTTCGTGAACATACCAAGAAGTACATTAATGGGGAATACAATGTGCTGGACCTCCAGTTTGCGCAGAAAGGGATTCGGAAGGAAATATGGCATGGATGGGGGTATGCCCGTGAGCATCGAGATGAATTTGAGTTCAGGAAAAAGGAGATAATCGAAGGGGTCCATAAAGAACTTACTGGATTCCCCATTTTTATCGCTGAGCTTGAGAATCAACCCAGGATCCATGAACGGCTTGAAGCAGCTATCATGAACCAATTGTATCAGATGGCGCCCCCTATATGCCTTATCCCCGACAGAGGAATGCAGCTTTCCCCTCGCTGGGCTTCGGAGGAACCGATTTTTGTCAAGAATAACCGTTTAGTGGTACTTTATGGGCTTCCAGATGATCTAGAAATTTAGGAAAACCTGAAATCCCTTTTCGGAAATTTTGAGTGGCTCAAATTTCTAAGGATCGTGATCAAAATGAAAGAAGAATGTACCGTTTGCTCAATAACCCTCATCATGATCCGCTTTAATGATTTAATTTGGTTCAAGAAGAATAAATCGTTCACCCATGAAACGGTCAAGGTAAGTTGACTTAAAAAAGGAGCAGAAAGATGAAAGCGCTAGTTGTCCTTTACGATGGTTTTGCAGAGTTTGAGTATGAAATCCCAGCTCTTGCGTTCTATGACTTCGATATCGCTTTTGATGTTGTGGGTCTGGAAAGCCCGTCAGTGACAGGTATGATTGGATTACGAGCTAACGTAAGTCAAACGCTCGATCAAGTGGATCCAAGTCTGTATTCCGCGTTGATTCTACCTGGAATCGAACCTTCCACTCGGGAGAAAGCAATGAATAATGAAACCCTGATGGCGCTGATCAGAAAATATGATCAGGCCAAAAAGATCATCGCTGCAGTTTGCGCTGCCCCTGTGTTGTTGGGGCAAGCGGGTATCCTCAAAAATAGGCGGTTTTGCTCTGACGCCCGAGACCAACCAGCTTTTCAGGGAGCGGTACGTGTTGAAGGTCCTGTGGTCCGTGATGAGCATCTGATCACAGGGTTGGGGTCTCGAATCTTCCATTTCACCGCCTTGTTGGTCGAAGCCTTGACGAGCCAGGAAAAAGCCAAAGAGTATAGACAATGGGCGGGAATATCAATTTAGCCTTTGTTCGGGCAGTCATCTGGAATCGAGAATCGTTATCGAGGATCATGCCATATTCCCCGTGGCATCCAATCATTGTGTTATAATCCTTCATAAAATTACGGGAGGGAATTATGGAATGGAACCCAATCACGATCGATGATCGATCGCTGTTCGAAGAACATCTCCAGGGAGCTCAGGGGTTTGGTATTTCAGATCTAATGTTTACCAACCTCTATCTATGGAGGAACGCAAAACAGCTACGATTCGATATTTTCAAGGATTATCTTCTTGTCGGCAGCTTTATCGATCCCCATCATCCGGTGTTTTTTATGCCATTGATGAAGATGGATCATCAATCTGCGGGGTTCGATTCGGTTCTTTCTCCCTTTTTTGCCACATATAAGACCTTCCAGTTCACCTCTCTTCCTAAGGATGTTGCAGAACGCTTCATCTCGCTATTTCCA
>Ga0334888_1004049_pt1 | contig 13667 bp, 18 predicted proteins | sample GraSluR1_MG_FD_207227 | JGI IMG/M metagenome (GOLD analysis project Ga0334888, IMG submission 207227) | Sludge microbial communities from methane-producing bioreactor in Wageningen University, Netherlands - Granular Sludge_3_08-R1 | ecosystem: Engineered > Bioreactor > Anaerobic > Unclassified ...
TCGTCCTCCTTTGTCGCAGAATTTCCATTTGACGAACTCGCGACTTTGCGGGCATGTTGCCAAAATGCATACGCAACCACACCTGCGAATAAGCCAAGCATATATGCGTCTGACCCCGGTATCGTGTGTTCCAACGTGAGCAAATATCCAAAAGAGGCTACACCGATACCACCGGCGAAATACATCATCCCAAACATTTCTTTCTCGTTTGCGTCCATTTCAATACCTAAATCCCGATATTCTTGCAGCATTTTCAAGTATTTTGTGCCTTATGTAAACCGCTTTCGTGTATTCATAAACCCCTATTTCGTAATTACCACCTATATAGGTGACGCACACCCTCCCAGTTCCTCCAATTTTTTCAACCATTACCGAAGCGATGTGTTTTGCAACTATAGAAATTACTGAACCGTCGCTGCTTTCAATATCAACGGTTCTCGTTATTGCCGATGCACTTACCTCGCACATTTCAATCAACCTTCTCCGAATTTTTGTCAAACGCTTTCCCCATCTCTTTCAGAGACACAAACACCCACTGCCAATACTTCTTCTCGCTGAATATCCTCGCCGCTTCTTCCGGCGTACCTGCAAATATGTAACACCAGCGTCTAGACATTCCAAAGTTAGACGTGTTGTACTCAACCTCATAACACTTACTTTCCCACTCGTAATTCTTCATTCCAAACCCCGCTCCTTGTTTCTGAATATATACACATCGTAGACCGTTGCGGTATCAATGGTGGCAATATACCCCTCTTTTTTAAGGTAATCGGCATACTCGTCGGCTGCCTTCTTACTCGTATACCTACCAGCATGTGACTTGATCACGCCCACCTCAATCACCCGGGGTGTAAGAAAGAAGCCCGTATCCAGGGACACGCAACGCTGACATTACGAGCCAGAGGTGTTCTGCCGGTCTCAGCAACCGAAGGATCTTGATATACTTGCTAACCGTGCTCCGGGAAAGCCCCGTTGCTTTCACTGTCTCGGTGATGTTCAGCCCCGCGACCCTGTGGCGAAGCACCTCGTTCATCAGGAGGTGGTCAAAACCGTGAAACTCACCCATCTCGATGGCAGCATCAGCAATGTCCTGCTCCAGAAATTCATACTGCATACCAGGTAGTTGTTTTGAAGGTTTATTAACCTTCTGGTTGGTTTCGCAGAACAACCGTTCTACGCAAACTAACCCGACGACGACCGGATAAGAAACATCGTGCCTAAAATAACGATGAAAGTTCCCACAATAGTATTAACCCGCAAACCGTACAGTGCGGCTGTGAAACAGAAACAAGCCAAGAACAGGTTAAAGAACTGGTTTTTCTTCAACCCGTCAAATACAGACATATGGGTTCCAGGCTTAACTCCCCTCGATATACTTGCCTTTGCCCTCTTTGCTGAGCTTACGTCTCTGTTTCTCAGCCCGTTCCTGTATGTAATGTTTCCTGTCGGCGTCGATGATGTTCCGTGGGCCCACCGCTTCAATATCGTCTCTTCGCTGGATCTCGTTTATCAAAACATCAATTTGCATCTCTGTTTCCGGTGTAATAGTACTTCCGGTTAACCGTTCAAGAGTATCCTCAAGTTCAGAATCCGACATGTGAAGAGCGTCTATTTTACACAGTTGCCTGCTGTCGTTCTCCATCCATTCGTTGTTATCATAGTGCAAATCACACCCGCAGTCCATGTAGTCAAGCCCCGGGATATGGCTGACGTTGCCTGCACGAAAGGCCATGTTGTGGCGTGTCACACGCTCGGAGAACTCGCGAAATGCGTCTTCCCACCTTCGGTTATAATTACCATCATGTAACCCCTCGGTAAAACCGGGCTGTCCGGGTAGAATTTCCATATGTGTCGAATATTCGTGTATTTCTCCGTTTGGTCTAAACCATGCAACTATGACAAACCGAAACTTCGCCTCCCCGTTGGAAATATCCCCTCTACACGGAAGAGTTGCTGCTACAATCTTGTGTTCTCTACTCATATGCAAGAATTTGCCGCAAGTGTTATAAAGGTTTTCTGACTATTATCAAATATGGCTGAAGAACTCTGTTCGTCTGCAAACGTCACACCGGCAGAGGTGCTGCTAAACATAGCATCAACCCCGACCGGTGCCCAGGTCTGGTTTAAAGACATCTATGACAACTGGATCAACACCGGCGCCGTAACACCGGCGTCTTTACAGGTAACGGCAAGCACTACATACACAATCCAACTCAGGAAAGTTGGATATACGACTATTGAAGATATCGTTCCAGTCGGAGTTGCAGATGTGAGTAAATCATACACACTGAAGACGGTTGGTCTAATCAGTATCGAAAGCATCACATTCAACGACACTGAAGTAATGGTTGGAGAATTCCTCACATGCACCGTAACGGTAAAGAACGTCGGTGGATCACCACTGACTAATCTGAAATATGCTTCATACACCCTAAACGGTGGAGCAATGACGCCGATAACTTTCCCAGACATACTTCAACCGGGTCAGACCACATCCAAAACGTTCAACTTAACTACGAACACCGCTGGTCAAATAACACTCTGTGCTTACAGCAACTTCATATAAACACGGGTCGGTTGTTGGCTTGACATGGCAGACCAAATAAGTATCGAGAGCGTTATTTTTAGCAATCACGTAGTGGAACCAGGAGAATTACTAACATGTAACATCACTGTTAAGAACACTGGTTCTACTATTTTAACCAATTTAAAATACGCTTACTATACCGTAAACGGCGGTAACCCAATACAACTAACTTTCCCATCGTATCTAACGCCAGGTTCTACAACATCTAAATCATTTGTGTTAGACACACAAAACACTGGTACAATCACAGTCTGTGCTTACAGCAATTTCCCATAAAACTCTTTTTTAAAAAAGGTTTTGTTCTACCGGTTCATCTGGAACCAAGCGACTGTTTCTCTCCCGGCCCGGACTTCCAGATTATATCGACAATCTTGTTGACATAATACGTAAGACCGGTATACGTCGCAAACACCGCTGCGACAACCGCAGGGTCGCTGAGGTTTTCAAGTGTAAGTACTCCGGTAAATACGCCGAGAAGTCCTACCACAATACTGAATACGAACGTGACCAGCAGTTTCTTTGGCTTGAACGGTTCCGGGTTCTCACCAACGAGTGTTGATACGTAACCAACAACACCATATCCGACTGTCACTACAACGGCTGCGATAAGCAGCACAAGGAAGTTAACATCCATGTGTTCTCACACCAAGTTGCATATTCACCAGATAACTTTATAAAATTAACTCCCGATATGACTCTTATGAACATAACGTCGTATAACGATGTCGCATACCTCGACACGGACAACTACAAGCTGCCACTCGGGTTAAACGGGACACTCGTTCCGGTAGACGTAATCAACCACTCGTGGGCGTTGATGGTGTCGCCGTATGGGTGGGGCGTTTACAGCCGGTGGTTTGGTAACGGTGGGATACGGGAAGAACCCTGGGGCGGGCCGCCGGTCGCCGCCGGGAACATCTGGGCTGCTCTCAACGACTATATCGGCATGTTTGTCGATGAGAACGGGTACCCGATCATCAACATCGACCCCGAAGACGAGATTTACCAGGACGTTCTACCGGAATGTGACGAAGGCGACTGGCAGTGTCTCGGAACCACTCTCCAGACATGTGTTGGCGGCAGGTGGAGAGACCACGAGTACAACTCGCCTATCTGCCAAAACGAACCACCCGTTTGTACGGAGGGCGACACCCGATGTGACGGTACCACACTCCAAAAGTGTATCAACAACCACTGGGTGAACTACGAGTACAACTCAACCCAGTGTGGCTATATACCGGGTGAGTGCGTTGAAGGAGCAGTCCGGTGTGTAGGAACAACGCTCCAGAAGTGCGTCAACGGCCACTGGGAAGACTATCTAGAGAACTATCCCGGATGCGGCGGTGGCGGGGTTGTGTGCGAAGAGGGATCGTTCAAGTGTGTCGGTACCACCAAGTACCAGTGTGTTGACAACGAGTGGGTTCCGGTAGAGTATAACTCTATATCGTGTGGATATGTGCCGCCAACACCGCCCGGGCCGACCGACGACAATACGGTGCTCTGGGTTCTTGCAGGTGCGGGTGTAGTCACTGCTGGCGTCGCAGCGTACCTGTATGCCACCAAGAAATAACACCACACGTTTTTGGGGTTGTTTCGTATGTGTGACGATGATAGTGCCAGGCGTACACGGCTCATACAGAACATACAACTGAAAATAGAGCAGATATTCGAAGAGAACCGACACGTTCACCACGAACTGACACAGATACATCACATCCAGAACTGCATCGAGTCCAAGCTCATACTATACAACAACACTCTTTCTGAAAAACCAACCACACGGAACCGGTTGCTCGAAGATGTGCCAACACCGGAACTTGTTGAACTGTACATGGATATGAGTTCGTACCAGGCGTCGATAGAGTCCATCAAGAAATATCTTGTCCGGGTGGATACCGTTCTCGGCGGGCTGAGACAAGGAAACTACGAAAGGTTTATTGAAATCTGTCATGAAAGGCTGTGATTATGTTGAGTAGCAAACTTATAGACATGCTGAAGAAACTAGGTCTGTATAAAGACCCGGTACCCATCCCGCAACCGCCGGAACCCGGGGTTCCGGTTCGGGGTGTTCACTACGATGTAATGGTTATAGACGAAATCAATGTAGAGTTCGTGAAGAAGTGTCTGTCATTCATACCAACCTATTTCGAGTTCTCCGTGTTGGCAGACGATCCAACACAGTATTACGTTGACTACACCAACCAGCACCCAGACTGGAAAACCGCCGTGTGGCCTCTAAAAACCAACAACAACGCTGTTATAATCTTCAACGCAACGAAACGCAACATACCACACAACGGATACGCAACGTGGGAAAACAACATATATCGGGCGGGCGTTTCGTACCGTGGTGGTGAACGGTTTATTGATTTTGCTGTCAGGATATGGCACGAAATTCTCCATCTTGAAGGAAAACGCCGGGATTACACCGACTATAATAACCCATACCTGCCCGACCAGATGGTTCGCGGGAAGGGATTCGACGAGTTTACAAACTGGTTGTCAGAACCGCTGAAATCGTATTTTGAAGAAAATAAAGGGGTGTATGAACATTCGCCATACATGCAGTCGATATACTATACCTACCTCATGCAGAAATTCCTTCTGATTTCGCCGAGATAGCAGTGTTCGGTTCAACATACTTTTTCAGGGTGTACATCACACCGAACTTGGTCTTGTGTGACCGTTCTACCTGTATACCATAGTCCTGAAAGAACTCTGTCCATCCAAGCTCTTTTGCAACCGACAGCCGGGAATAATCAACCTGTTTCGCCAACTCTGCCAACAGGAAATCGTGTTCTCCCCGCGTTTCCAACCACTCTTTCATCTTTTCAACGAGTTTTTTACGTAACAGTTTGTTCCTTACAGGCACAAGTCCACCACCGGTATCTTGGGGTTTCGCATGTCGGGCGGCATCATCTGGTTCGCAACGATACCATACTGGTATATAAATATCTCCTTGAACTTTTCGTCTTTATCTTCAAGAAACTCCCCTATAACCGCTTCAACCTCTGCCTCTTCAAACTTGAACACCGTGCTCATAAAAACAACCAGCGCAGAGTTTTTCAGAAACGTGTCTTTCATTGCCTGCGCACCCTGCGTCTCCCCAATCTGTTTAAATTTCAAAAACCCGTTCAGGATATTGGCCTGCGATATTATCAGGTCAACCATGTGCGATATCGCTGCTTTCTTTGTCTCGTCCATTCAAATACACATCCGTTCATGTTGGAAACGGGCAATGGTCACCATAATACTCTCGCAGAGCGTTCCACCGGCTGTCCCAGTGGTCTGACAACCACTTGTGACCACCATCGATGAAATCCACAATCACCGCCGTCTTGTCACCCGTCTTGTTCTGTCTCAACGCCCTGCCTACACGCTGTATGAGTGCTACGTCGCTTTTTCCACCAGCAGCGTTGACAAACGCCGTTATCTCGGGTATATCAACACCTTCTTTCAACAACGTGCTGACAATAACCTTGATTTCACCCTTTTTAAATTGAGATACAAAAGCCTTTCGTTCCTTGCTTTTGTGGGAACCGTGCATGAAAACACACGGTATACCCGCGTTCTTAATCATTGCGCTCAGGATCTCGCCGTGGTCTAACACATCAACCGCAACATACACCTGGTGCGACTCTTTCACCAGATCAACCACAGATTCGAGAACTTTCTGGTTCCGGCCTTCGTTCGCAACGATGCCGTCTATCCGAACCCGGTTCCACTTCCTGTACTCGTTTATCCGTATGAACGGTACCCGGTAAAACCGGAACTTCGGTACAGCGAGGTACCCGTCCGATATGAGTTCGCTTGCACTTATCGGTTCCGATAACTGACCAGTAGCCGCAAACATCTTCTTCTCGGCGTTGTCCATCCGTTTTGGTGTTGCCGTAGCACCAATCCGAACGTGCGCCGGGCACTTCATGGAAACAAAATACGTGGTATCCGAAGGGCATTTATGACACTCATCGGCGACCATTACGTTAAAATAGTCCAGGCTGGCGTTCTTTGCCTTCACCATCCGGTAAAGTGTCTGAACCATTCCGATAGTTACAGGTCGGAACTCGTCCTTCTTACCATCTCCAATAACCGCCGCTTCAACCCCAAGAATGTTCTTGATCTCTTCTTTCCACTGGTACAACAGGTCTTTTGTGTGGACGATGACGATTGTGGGTTGCTGGAAGTAGTAAATAAGCCTGCACAGCATGAGCGTCTTACCGGAACCCGTTGGCAACCACAACAAACCCCCACCGCCGCTGTCACAAATCTGATTGTACAGTCTATCAACGCCATCTTCCTGATAGTCGCGTAGTGTCTTGTCGGTAACCCAGTCAAAGAGTAACCCATAGTCTCTAATACCGCTCTCGTCCTCAACTTCGACTTCCTCCCCAAACGATTCGAAGGTACACTTAACAATATCAACATACCCGCTAGGGAAGTAATAGTTTCCATTTTTAGATCGTCTAAGGAGTGTGACGTATCCATCCCAGGCTCCAGACTGGTAAGACGGCACCCGCTCGCAGTCTTTGAACTGGTACTTGAGTTCCGTATCGATTGCACCAATGATTCTCCCAAACTGTTTTTTGTCTACATGCTCGTAATTGTTTATAAAAAAATATGGGAATTTCCTGTTCCTTCGCAGCACGACCTTCTTACCAACCATCTTCGCCCTCTGCTACTTTCGGTTTCCTTGCAGCAGGTGGCTTTTCAGGCGGTGTTATCGTGTTACCACTCCCCTTATCAAAAGATGGCATCTCAAACCGAATCGGAGTACCGCTCTCTTCCTCGGCTTCAACCTTACCGCTGTTGAACTTCTGGACGTTCAGATTCAGCGCCCTGCCTATCGCACGTTTCAACGCTCTTGTCTCGACGTAACGTACCAGTGACTCCACATCAAGGTCGCCGCTGCTTCCGTCTGCCAGTGCAGTCGTTTCAACGGTCTTGCCGTCGATTGATAACCGTACATATACCTTGACAACACAATAGACCCGCTGCGACCCTTCGAACAACGGGCCATAGTGAAGCATCTCCGAGTCAATAACCCGTAGGTATTTCCATGCGGCGTCAATATACCCTGCTGCTGTCAGGTCTTTGATTACCGTTTTGTTACCAATCTTGTTTTTAAACGTCAGGTCGTAGTAGTATGCCGGGTTAGGTTCAACAATGGTCTTTATCGGGGACGACTGGAACGTGGGGGAGTTCTTCCCACGCCCGCTCGTGTCGTTACTCACTCTCTTCACCCTCTCCCGCAAACTTTTCTATTGCGTCGTCCAGTGCGGCTTTCAGTACCCCTTTCGGCAGTTCCCCACCTATGTATTTCGATACGTCTTCAACAGTGAGCTCGCCCGGGTCTACTCCAAGCGTGTTGCAGTATTCCAGTATCTTCTCGCAGACTTCTGCTACCTTGGACTGCTTCTTCTCTGCGAGTGACTTTCCAGCCTTCGCGGGTTTCTTGGTAGTCTTCTTCGCGGGCTTTTCCTCTTCGATTTCGTCCTCTGCCTGCTCTTCCGCGTCTTCTTTCACGAGTTCGTCTATTGCGTAATCGTTCTCCCCGGGAACATCAACGATACAACAACAACCGATATCCACGTAGTTTCTTTCTCCGTACTTGTCGTTATGGGTAGTGTTATACTTCGTAACAACACCGACTGCAAGTACCTTTCTTCCCACAAGACCGTTCTGGAGTATATCAACCTGAGACGACGGCTCGCGGTACCGTGCAACCGCTTCGTTACACAGCGCGAATATGTCTTCAATCAGAACCATCGGTTTTGCGTGTCTGAACCGGTTGAAAACCAGTCTGCCAACGGTGTCACCAATCTGTCCTTCCATCTGTGTTGCAACGAGCTGCAACTGGAACACCGGGTGAGGTACGGGCACCTCGCGGGCATTTGGTTCAATCACGCAGTTGTGACCTACAACCTCTTTGTTCTCACCGAACTGCGGAACCGTTGTAACCCGATCCACAATACCCTTCACAACAACGACGGTGTACTCGTCGTCCTTTGTAAACTCTGCCGGTACTCTGGATATCTTGTTGATCTTCTCTGCGAACTCCCGGGGTTCCATCGGAGAGAACTTTTCAAGCGATATGATGTTAAGAGACCGCCTACCCTTGTCGTCAACAACTTCTTTGATATTGACAACCGCGAGACCGGGCCATTCGATCTCTTCCTTGACACCACCCTGTTCGATCTTCGAGTCCCAGGTGGTGAGCTCTTCGTGTTCGCCATTACTCTTCAGTATAGGCACTTTGATTGGGAAATTCCTGCCATACTGGTCTCTCATACCGGCGATTATACCAGAAACCTGCGTTGCGTTCGCCTCGTCTATCAGTCTTCTCACATGCGACTTGAATAGAGACCTCGCAACGGTAAAACTCATCTCCGCGTTACCGGTATGAATTTTACGCAGTGTCTCTTGTAGGTCAACGCCCGCTTTCTCGGCGTCTTCCCAGCTCTTCGGTTCGTACTTCTTCAGAAACGATTCAAAGACGCTCAATGTAACGTCCTTAACTCTCTTGACTTCTTTACCAGCCATTTCTTTCACGCTCTCGTCTCAACTCTTTCGTCGGTGCGCTGCGCCCCTTGTAGAGATTTCCCATGATCAAGGTGGCATCCTGTTCTTATGGAATAGAATTGTGGGTTCAGCGCACCAACGGTTCCTATCTTCGCTTCAATAGTATAAATATTTTGTGGCGGTTAATAAAGACAATTCGGTCGGAAGATTTATATTTCCTTAAACGAAGGACTATCTATGGGGCGTTTTTACAAAATCGACTCAAAGCGTAGCTACCCGTCGGTTACCACAATCCTCGACGCTACGTTACCTGAACCGGAAGGCTTGAAACGGTGGAAGAAGCGCACGAAAAACTGGGAGCAGATTCGTGATTACAAGGCAAAGAACGGAACAATAATACATTACCGAATCCTGAACAAACTCTCGCCTTCCCGGCTGGAACTACCGGACTTCCCGCAGTCGGAGTTTCCCGATGGTGCAACCGACTATGCAGACATATCAACCTCGATGTTCAGCGAACTATCCATCGAGTTCGGGTTCCCGAGGTATGTGGAACACACGGTTTACTCTCACACCTACAAGTTTGCGGGGACACTCGACCTTGCGGCACCAGCGAAGCTTAAGAATGACGACGACTTCATATTCACCGTGTTTGACCTTAAAACTTCTTCGGGTGTTCGCGAACGATATTTCTACCAGGTGGCGGCGTATTGGCTTGCTTTGACAGAGATGACCGGCAATCGCGCAAAGCGTGGAGCAATAATTGTTATCCATCCGTACATCGAGAAGAACCGCACTCTCAAGCCGACCGTAGAACCTATATATGAAAAAGACCTACACCACTATTCCCTAGAATTTATCAAACTTGTGGAGAAGTTTTACGAGACGGCGGGTGATCACCAGTGAAGTTTAAATGCCTGAAAAACTGTGGCGAATGTTGCGAAACAATCACTATTCGTAAAGATTTTTACGAATCAAAGAAAGATTTCGCACAGCGAGACCATACCATTCTGGTGATTGACGAAACGGAATATGTGATACCCGTCGCAAACGACTTCAAGTGGTCGAAATATTGTATCTTCCTCACAGAAGACAGATGTTGCTCGATATACGAAGACCGGATGGACGTGTGCAGGATATACGGGTACGATGGTTTGAACTGCCCGTATATTAAACAAGACGGCACGAAGAGAACTGAAGAAGAGGCGAAAGTGGTGAAAGATGGTAAGGCAATACCATACGCCACGGCTCTTTCTCTCATCTACAACCCCGAAAACAAATACGATTTTCTTGGTTACCTGTGCCGAAGTCTCCTTTCAGACAGACACCCGCTCGGTCTTTACATTGCTATGGTCAACTACAACCTGGATGTAACCGAACACATAGTTGACAACAAGATCAGCGTTCCAGAGAAAAGCGTCGATGAACTTAACCGCGCCTTGAATATGTTTGGTGTTTCAGTGGTTAACTATGAAGAATAATCGAGAAGTTACCGGTGGGGAGCCACCCCACCAGCCGAGTATGCCTTCGAGAACGAACCACTCACCAGATATGGAAGTCATGGAGATTGAGGAGGTTCTCGTATGAGTGTTAACCGCGAAGACTATATAAGACTTTCTAATTTTGACACACTCTGCAAGTGGTTAACAAACTTGGACACCAACGTTGACTACGTTTTCGTCCGTGCCGCACGGAACGGAAAGAACCCGGTTACCTCTGGTGCGATCATAGACAAGGAGACCGGTTTCATAAACACCGGTATAGACGGCATATCCCGGTCGTTCGACGAGTCACGCAAGTGGGTTGAGAAGGGATACAACGTAGGAATATACGCCTATTGCGAACCCCCAAAGACAAAGAGCCTTGTGTTCTTCGATTTCGATATAAAAAAGGGTAAACCCGAAGGCGATAAAGGAGAACTAACCGCCGATTACGATAGCGTGGTCGACTGGGCGAAGTCCGAGAACACGTTCATCCAGAAGACCCGTAGCGGTGGGTTACAGGTATTCTTCGTAAACGACGGCAGTATAGATAACTTCAACATGTTCGTTGAAGGTATACATGCTGGTGAGTGTCGCGCATACAACCAGTATGTCCTCGTATGTGGTAGTTACGTTCCACCATACAGCGACGATGATAAAAGAAAAGGCAAAGTCCCATTGGAAGACGCCGATGGTTACTACACGCCGATAAACGTTGGGTTACCCGTTGAGGTAGGTATAGAAGATATACCTGAATGGCTTGACGTCCAGTCCGAAGAAGAACAGAAGAAACAGAAACAGCGGTTATCAAACATCGAGATACCGGACATACCATCTGGTAGAACCAAAACCTCGTCCGGGTTCAAGAACGAGTTTGGCATGTCGTTAGACGACGTGATCCAACGGAGCAAGACGTTACAACGGTATCTGAACTCGCCGCTTATTCCCGGGTTTAGAAGCGAAGAGGACATGGCGGTAGCGAACTCGTTGTTCTACTGGCGGTTCGACCCGCTAACCATAGCCGACATACTGCAAACATACCGCCAATACGAGAAGACCGAACGAACGGACTACCTACAGCGAACGATAGCGTCGGCAATCACGGAGATTTCGGTTCAGTATACACCACGCCGGTTGAAAAGAGAGTTCCTTGAGAACATCGGTCTTACCGAGATAGAGACAGTGAAGACGGAAACCATACCGTCACCAAGACACCTACTTGATCAGAAACACACGTACACGATTATATCAGGCCCACCACGCGGTGGTAAGACTCACAACAACATGATGGTGGCTACCACCGGTAACCAGTCTGTAAACTACGTCACGAACCGTCACAGCATCATTGAGCAGGCACACCGGGTAGCGGGAACCATACTCAGTGACCGGTGGAAAGGTAACAAAGATTTCAGGAACAGGAAGCGGGTGGTCTGGTTATCAGGCAAATCGAAGTCGTGTCCGTTCGGTAAGAACGATAAAGGGCAGTTCGACTGCAAGAACTGTCACCTGTATCCCGGCGAAGATTATACCACGTTGATGAGTTACCAGCAGGAAGCGGCTGATATCATCTACAAGAACCCGGTATTATCTTCGAAACTCGTGGAAAAGAAGTCCGATATGTGCCCGTATTACCTTACCAAGTACGCAGAGAAACTATCTGACGTCTGCCTGACGGTTCCCTACTACCTGACTACCACAGACAAGAGCCAGCGGATACAAGACCGCGATATTCTGATTATAGACGAAGACAGCACCATATCGAGTTTCTACCCTGGTAGTGTCGAGTTGGCATCCTACACCCGGAAGAACGGTGCGTTCGACAACATGTTGTCAAAACACATGAAATTTATCGAGTACGTCGAAGGCAGGGTGAAAGTCACAGAAGACGGGTCTGAAAAGAAAGTGTTGCAGAAGTGGGATAAGGTCATACTGGAAGTTATAGGTAAAATAAAGTCTATAAACGCAGTTCTTGACCATTTCGCAACCAGCGAACGCGGGAAAGACGGGTTCACAATTGAAGACTTGCAGAAAGCAATCGAACTGATAAACATCGATATCGAGATTCCCGGTATCGTGCTTACCGACGAGCTGAAATCAAAGACCATCAAGAAGGTCGAAGATTACGAGCACGACATACCACAGATAGACGACGGTTCGTCTGTCGGCAACATCTTCGAAGCCATGCTGTACCGGTTCGAAGAGAAACCGTTGTGCTGGATAGGCAAAATAAACAAAAAACTGTACCTGGTCGGCGACGAACGAAAACTCATCAAAGTACCGTCGGGTAAACAGATCATAACTGTCGGGTTCACGCTGGCCGAGATGTTCATCGACGATATGAAAGAGTATCTTCCCGGCGATTCGATAAAATACGACGTCACCAACTTCAAGTACGGGAAAAACTTTGTCGTCGTCCGGGTGAACGGAGAAACAAAAAGCGACCAGAAACGGCTCATGTATAAGTTCATCCGGCACTGTCACAGGAAGAACAACGAAGGGATGGCAGGCCACCTCGTCCCCTCGCTGGTTCTCACATCAAGCGAGGTAAAACAACGCAAGTTCATCGACCGGTTCCGGCACAACGTCCACGCCATCCGCGAAGAGAACATCGACGCCATCTACCGCATGTATACCACCGGCGGGTTCATGCCGTTCTACGCGAACTCGAAGATAAGCCGTGGTATAGACGCCGACCGGTTCGACGTCATGTTTGTAGACTCTACCGACTTCGCCCAACCATACTACGACGCCGCAATCATCGCCGCAAACGAACAGGGTGAAGGTGAGAAAGCGCTTGAACTTGTCAAGATCAAACAGACGTTGTTGATGGACGAGGTTACAAACTCCGTTTTACGAATCAGCAACGTCCAGGGTGGCGACACCGACCAGGCGAAGTTCATAATCGTCACAGCGGATGATTATGACCTCATCCAGCCGAAAGTCACTGAAGACATGTTCGTGTTCGACCTCACAGCCGTCGAATATTTCGACGCCGTATGGACATCTATTTACCAGTGTGTCAAGAAAGTAGGCCGCGAATGCAAGTTCGACCGCGACCAGTTGGTTTTCACAGGTGTGTT
>Ga0334888_1004070_pt1 | contig 13621 bp, 8 predicted proteins | sample GraSluR1_MG_FD_207227 | JGI IMG/M metagenome (GOLD analysis project Ga0334888, IMG submission 207227) | Sludge microbial communities from methane-producing bioreactor in Wageningen University, Netherlands - Granular Sludge_3_08-R1 | ecosystem: Engineered > Bioreactor > Anaerobic > Unclassified ...
TGCCAGTTTGATGACCAGGACCAGCAACACTGGTAAGAGAATCGCATTCAAGGATTGGGAAAGTACCATGATTGAAAACAGGGGAATGCCAGGTATCAAAACCACAATTACACTGATTGCGATCATTACCGCATACAATCCAAAAAAGATGGGGGCATCGCTGCGCCGCTGATTGAGGCCTCGTTCCCAACCAAAGGCTTCACAAACTGCATACGTGGTGGAAAGCGGCAGTACAGAAGCCGCCAGCAGGGATGCGCCCAATAGACCTGCGGAAAAGAGGTATTTTGCACCTTCGCCGGCAATTGGCAGTAGTGCTTGGGCAGCTTCTTCTGCCGAATCTACGGTAATTCCATAAATGAAGAGGGTGGCTGCCGTGGTGATCACAATGAAAGCTGAGATTACATTTCCCCAAACGGCCCCGCTCACTACGTCTATCCTGGTAAGATGAAAATCCTTTGCGTCAACCCCTTTGTCAACCACTGAGGCCTGCATGTAGAAGATACCCCAGGGGGTAATGGTGGTACCAATTGTGGCCAGCACGGCAAGGATATAATTGGGATCGGACTGGAAGGTTGGCGTGAATGTGTTTTGCAAAATCTCTCCCCACGGCGGGTTGATCACAAATGCAGAAATCACGTAGCTTAACGCAGACAGGCATAGAATGAGAAGCATTTTTTCTACATACCGGTAGGATCCTTGCAGGACGGTGAAACTGATCAACGCAGCTGCAATAGGTACGGCAATGAAGCGATTGATCCCCAATAGTTCCGCACCGGCAGCAATACCGGCAAACTGGGCAATCGTGGTCCCCAGGTTAGCCGCCAACAGGCACAGCATGGCAAAGAATGTGATCTTCACGCCAAACCGTTCGCGGATCAGGTCAGCTGTGCCTTTGCCGGTCACAGCCCCCATGCGGGCGGCAGTGGATTGCACAACCACCTCACCAATGGTAATTACTAGAAGCAGCCACAGGAAACTGTATCCATAAGTCGAGCCAGCCATGGAATAGGTGGCAATACCGGGGGCATCATTATCTGCGCTGGCTGTGATCAGGCCTGGGCCCAACACCGCCAGATAGATCCAAAGCCTGGAGAAAACGCTCTTCATCACTTTTTTCGGCATCGTTATTCTCCTTTAGGTTAGAAGAAGCGCGGGAGACGTTTCTTCCAGGCTGTCGGTAGTACGGCATCCACTGCGTCGTCAACGGTAACTACGCCCAGCATTTCGTCACGGTCAGTGTCGATCACCGGTACCGCCAGAAGATCATATTTGGCCACGAGATAGGCTACGTCTTCCTGGGAGGTTAACGGGCTGACTGAGATAGGATCCGGGTCAAGAATTTCATCCAGTTTTGAATCCGGGGCAGCCATCACCAGGTCACGCAGTGTGATGACCCCATGCAATTTCCAATCGTCATCAATGACGTAGATGTAATACATTTGTTCATCTTCGAGCGCATCTTTGGAGCTGCGCAGGAAACTCAATGCTTCACGCGATGTCAGATCAGGCGGTATCCAGGCAAATTCGGTGGTCATGATGCCGCCAGCCGAGTTGTCAGGGAAATCGAGAAGGCTGCGCATTTCCTCTGCTTCCTCATCTTCCATCAACTCCAATAATTTATAGGTGGTTTCATCAGGCAGGTCGGCCAACAGATCCGCAGCCTCATCCGGATCCATTTCTTCCAGAATGTCTGCCGCACGTTCGGAATCGAGATGGGAAAGAATGGCAATCTGTGTGCTGGATGGGCTTTCTTCCAGGGTATCTGCCAGAGTCTCGTTATCCATCTCCGCCAGAATGGCCTGGCCGGTGTTGCGGTTCAGCCCATTGAGTATGGTCGCTATGTCTACTGGGGGAAGTTTACTGATTTTTTCACGGGAAATGCCTAACTGGATGGGGTCCCCTTCCTGTAAATATGCAATATCCTGCCAGGGGATGACAGTTTTGGAAAGTGGGTGATTGATGAATTTGCCGAATTTGTCTGCAATCGGTTCCACACCCAATCGACGCAACAGCCCGCGGCCACTAACGTCAACACCGGTCAGACGATATTTTTCTTGTACGTGCGCCAGCTGGACATCGTTAACCCGCACAACGCGGCGGCCTTCAATATCAACAATTTGATGGTCCAGCATCTGGTCGGCCAGCCATAATTCCTGGCCAGTGGGCTGGTAGGGTTTGATCTGCTCCTTGGGTACATTCAGGATGATTGAGGGGAATAAGCTCGTGATCTGGTGTGCGGGAATAAAGCGATCTTCCCGATCGCCATCCTTTAACACCAATGCCAAAAGATGTGGAAAAGGTTTCTCAACGTAATTGGTCAGTACGTCCTTGCACCGGCCAATAATGTTCCCCCAGGAATCCCAAACACGCTGCCCTTCGAGCTGGCTAACATACAGCATGGCTCCTCCTTATGGATGATTCCCCGGACAGGAACCAGCCTGCAAACATGCAAAAGGCCGCAGTGTGAACTGCGGCCGCCAGCGAATGTTCTCAGAAGGGCGGAAGTCAGATCATACTGCGAGAAGCCTCCAGCGTTGCTTGAAGCTGGTACGTTCAGGGTCTATATCGTCGTCGCAATTGCTACAATTTGAATCTTCAAGCGGTATTGCCATCATACTCCTTCTAAAAACTTGAGCCCTTTCAAATATTTGAATGGGATAATGATAATTTTCAAGTCATTAATTTTGCTTCTCAATTTATACACACATTATAATTCAAAATGATAATCTTTTGAGTAAAATGAACAAGGTTTTTGAGTTTTGGTAAGTTTTTGATGGGAGCGATAACGAAATCATATCCCAATGATCGGATTTTGATTCAGCCAAAAGTATGCTGTCAAGTCTGTGAAAGAGGTAAAAAAAACGTTCTTTAGATTTTTCAGGTATCATCTCAAAAATCTGGGGCAAGTTAAAACGACCAACCCAAATTGAGATCATTGGACCTTAACGATACCAGGTCAGCCAAAGGTTGGATTTGGTTTTAGCAATCCTTTTGATCCAACGCGTCATATCCGGTGTGATTTGAAAATAGCTCATCCGATGCAGTCTCTAATTTTAGCTTTTCTTTCACTGACGGGTTTTGGCAGTAGTCCAACAACTGGTGGTAATACGCCCAGTTTTGTTTCAGAAAATTATCCAGCAATTCACTGTGCAAGGCAATCACAGGCTTTTATTTTTCAGTGTTAGCTATTTGAGGTTTTTTGCCAAAAGCAATAGCATGGTTTCATTTCAATTTGGTTTTTCGATTATACCCCCGCCGACGATTGGAGATTTTACAAGTACCTTTTCATGACACATTGCATTTGCCAGGAGAGTGAAATTTGCGAAACATATTGCAGTAATCGTAATACTGAAATTAATCCTTGATTATTTTATGCGAATATATTACAATTAAGTAGTAAGCATACTGTTATGTGAAAAGGACTAATGTTTTGGTTAATTATCAAACTATACTACAGGAAATCGCAGAGGTACAGGTGGGGTATCAGGCCCGAGGACGGATCGAGGAAGACCTTGACGGCGAATATACCATCATCCGGTCACAAGATTTCAGCGAGGATGGCGGTTTGAACTTTGCAGAGGCAATGCGTTTCCGGCCAGCTTTGCGGATTGATCCTCGCAAGCATTTACTTACTGTTGGGGATATTCTTCTCCAGGCGCGCGGTTTGACGCATCAGGCATATTTGATTGACGAGCCGCTGGAGAATGCTGTCGCGGCCAACACTTTTTACATTATCAAAATTCTTGATGAGAAAAGAGTGCTGCCGGCGTACCTGACCTGGTGGATCAATCAACCCAATGTACAAAACTATTTTGAACAGGAGCGAGGTGTCAGTACGATTCCTTTCATATCAAAGAAAGTGTTATTAGATGCCCCGGTGAGAATTCCGCCTATTGATACGCAAAATCAGATCAGTAAATTGGTCGCGTTATGGCATAGGGAGCAGACATTGTTGAACGATCTCAACTACAATAAAGACAGATTGATCCATGCGGTGGCGCGAAGGGCCGTTGCGGATTCGTTGGAGGAGAACTAATGGCAGATAAGACCATATCACAGCGGGAACTTGGAGAAATCGTTTGGCGGGCTTGCGATACGTTTCGGGGCACGTTGGACCCTGCGGATTACAAGAATTACATTTTGACAATGCTGTTCGTCAAATATCTCAGTGACCTGTACAAAGACCGCAAGGCAGACTTTGAAAAGCGCTATGGGGATAATGCGGAACGGGTGAAAAGGGCATTGGAGCGGGAACGCTTCCGCATTCCAGAGACAGCGACTTTCGATTATCTGTACAGCAAGCGCGAATCCTCCAAAATTGGTCAGTTGATCAATGAGGCCTTGGAACAAATCGAGGATGCGAACAAATCCAAGCTGGATGGGGTTTTCCGTAATATTGACTTCAACAGCGAGGCTGCTTTGGGGGAGACCAAAGACCGCAACCGGCGGCTGAAAAACGTGCTGGATGATTTTGCTGACAAGCGGCTGGACTTGCGTCCTTCAGTGGTGGGAAACCGTGACATCATTGGGGATGTGTATGAATATCTGATCGGCAAGTTTGCAGCAGATGCCGGCAAGAAAGCCGGTGAATTCTATACCCCGCCGGAAGTGTCCATCCTGCTGGCAAAGCTGGTGGACCCGCAGCCAGGCAACCGGATTTGCGACCCGGCCTGCGGTTCCGGTTCGCTGCTTATCCGGGTGGGTAAAGAAGTGGGCGGGGACAATTTTTATCTGGCTGGGCAGGAGAGCAATGGTTCAACCTGGTCATTATGCCGGATGAATATGTTCCTGCATGAAATGGATGCGGCCCGGATTGAGTGGTGTGATACGATCACCAACCCCAAGCTGATTGAAGATGACGAATTGATGCGCTTTGATATCGTGGTAGCCAATCCGCCATTTTCCCTCAAGAAGTGGGGTTACGAAACGATTGCGGATGGGGACAGATATAACCGCTTCCATCGCGGTCTGCCCCCGCAAAGCCGCGGTGACTATGCTTTTGTTTCTCACATGATCGAGAGCGCTGTTGAAATGGGTGGCAAAGTGGGCGTAGTTGTGCCGCATGGGGTGCTGTTCCGCGGCGGGGCAGAGGGCAATATCCGACAGAAGTTGATCGAGGATAATTTGCTGGAAGCAGTGATTGGCTTGCCAGAGAAGGTGTTTTATGGAACGGGCATCCCGGTCGCTATCCTGATCTTCAATAAGGGACGCAAGGCATGGGAAGAAGCAGATAGCGACCGTGACCAACATGTGCTGTTCATTGATGCCAGCCGCGAATTCGACGATGGCACCAAACAGAACCGTCTGCGGGATGAAGATCTTGCCAAAATTGTGAATACATTCGAAGCATTTGCCGAAGTAGAGAAGTATGCTCATAAAGCTACGCTGAAAGAAATTCAGGAGGCAGATTTCAACCTCAATATCCCGCGCTACGTGGACACTTTTGAAGAGGAAGAGGAAATTGACATCCCCGCGGTGCAGGCCGAAATTACAACGATTGAAGCTGAATTGGCAGAGGTTCAGGCGCAGATGGCGGAGTATCTCAAGGAATTGGGGTTGGACGCCCAGGAGGGAAAATAGATGGCAAACCAGGAAAACAGATCAGAACTCCTCATGTTTCAAGCAGAAGATGGCAGTACGCGCATCAATGTCATCCTGGATGGTGAAACGGTATGGCTCAGCCAGCGCTTGATTGCAGAGCTTTATCAAAGAAATGTACCAACGATTAATGAGCACATTAAGAATATTTACGAAGAGGGAGAACTGGAGCCAGGGCCAACTATTCGGGATTTCCGAATAGTTCAACAAGAGGGATCCCGTGAGGTCACCCGCAAAGTGGAGTATTACAACCTGGATATGATCCTGGCGGTTGGTTATCGCGTGCGTTCTCACCGGGGGACGCAGTTCAGGAGATGGGCGACAAAACAATTAACGGAATTCCTGGTCAAGGGTTTTGTTATGGATGACGAGCGTCTCAAGGATGGTCGCGGATATGACTATTTTGATGAGTTGCTGGAGCGCATCCGTGATATTCGGGCCAGCGAGAAACGTTTCTATCAAAAGGTGAAGGAGATTTATGCCACGGCTGTGGATTATGATCCACACACTGAGATGGCGAAGAGATTTTTTGCCGCGGTGCAAAACAAAATGCATTGGGCTATTCATGGCCATACCGCCGCAGAATTGATTGCAGACCGCGCGGATGCCGGCAAACCCAATATGGGGTTGACCAGTTGGAAGGGTGTAAAGGTGCGCAAGGGAGATGTGTCGATTGCCAAGAATTATCTGTCTTCGGAGGAAATTCGTTCTTTGAATCGGATTGTGACCATGTATCTGGACTATGCAGAGGAGCAAGCCGAGCGCCGCAGGGCAATGACCATGCAGGAGTGGGCTGAAAAGCTGGACGCGTTTTTAAGTTTCAATGAACGTGATGTGCTGCGCGATGCCGGCAAAATCAGCGCTGAAGTGGCGAAGAAACTGGCTGAAGATGCGTATGAGCAATTCAACCAAAATCGTTTATTGATCGAAGCCCAACAAGCTGATGATGAAATTGAGCAGCTTGGCCGCCGGCTGGAGGGGCAGCCCAAAGATGAGTGAGCGTAACGAAAACAGGCCGGGATATAAGAAGGTTCGATTAGGGTGGATTCCAAAAGATTGGGAGTATGTTCAAGCTAAGGAAATTTCGACCTTATGTGCGGGAGGTACCCCTTCTACATCAAATAATCAATACTGGGGTGGGGACATTTTGTGGATGCGTTCTGGAGATTTAAATTTAAGACGAATTTCTGATGTGGAAGGGCGTATTACTCAAAAAGGTTTAGATTATTCCTCAGCAACTCTTGTCCCAAAACACTCGGTATTAATTGGATTAGCAGGCCAAGGAAAAACTAGAGGAACAGTTGCCGTAAATGAGGTGATTCTTTCAACAAATCAATCTGTTGCAGCAATCATCCCATTTGCTACAAAAGCATATTATTTATACTTATATTATGATTTATTTCATCGTTACCAAGAAGTCCGTAGGCTGTCGACAGGAGATGGTGGAAGAGGGGGATTAAATCTTTCTATTTTGGGAAATTTGTATTTCAAATTACCCCCTCTTCCAGAGCAGTGCAAGATTGCAGAAATCCTTGGCACCTGGGATAGGGCAATAGAGCTGGTGGAAAAACAAATCGAAGCCAAGCAGCGATTGAAGAAAGGTTTGATGCAGCAGTTGCTGACCGGGAAGAAACGGTTTCCGGGGTTTGATGATAGGTGGAGGGCAGTTTCTTTAAAACGCGTGGCAAAATTATTGGTGAGTAATGTGGACAAGAAATCAAGCAAGGATGAAGTGCCTGTAGTCTTGTGTAATTATATGGATGTGTATGAGAATGAATATATTACAAATACGATCAATTTTATGCCGGCAACTGCGTCTTCTGCTGAATTCAAGAAATTTGCATTGCAGGTGGGTGATGTAATTTTGACTAAAGATTCTGAAACCAGGGAAGACATTGCCAGTACTACCGTGGTAACTGAAATAGTCAACGGACTCCTGTGCGGGTATCATCTTGCCATTCTCAGACCTGACCACAAACAAATAGACAGTATATTCTTGGCTAAATTGCTTTCTCATGGCAGAGCACATCACCATTTTGTTGCTCACGCTAATGGTGCAACACGATTTGGGCTAACAATTTCTGCAATTGAAAACGCGAAAATAAAGCTACCATCACTGAATGAACAAAAGAAGATAGCTGAAGTGTTTTTCACCCTTGATAAAGAAATTGAAATGCTCAGTGGGAAGATAGATATTTTGCGAAGACAAAAACAAGGCTTGATGCAAAAACTTCTCACCGGTGAGGTGAGGGTCAGAATTTAGAGAGAAAGCAAATGAACATAACAAGTACTTCATTCTTTTCAAAAAGCAAATTAGCCGATGCATTACAAGGCCAAATTTCAAATCTTTATAAGGAAGTCGATGCTATTAGCAAGGAAAAATTACTTGCTAATAGCAATGAGGAAGTGATTGAGTATATATTCACCAAAACTAGTATTACTCCTATCGAAATTTTTCCTGAGCAAAAGGTTATAACGGAACCAGCCGAAAGAAAAATTACAACGAAAAATATATTTGACGATGTTATACAAGTTGCTGGCGTTGAGGTAATTTTATCCATTCCTTATATTGGCGAATCTGATTTGTGGGATATGACGCCAAGTTCCTTCAGGTCTCCTCCTCCTCGGGGACATGTTGCACGGAATTATCAAGATGATCAAGAGGGAAAAATAATTATTGATTTTAGATACACTCAAAATGAATTTCAAGCAGATAAGGTAAATAAAGAAATCAGCCAAACAATTTTTGAAATACAAGAATATCTTAATTGGATTGCAAAGGATATTGAAACCCATAACTCACAATTAAGAATGAGAATTGCTGAACTTGTTCAAGCACGTTGGGAAAGATTAGGCGTTATTCAAGATGTAACTAAACTAATTGACATCCCGATTGAAAGGAGAGATGGAGTACCGAAAGTTTTTAACTTGACTATCCAAAAGAAAATAATCAAGCCACTTACATCTCACGCTCCTTCTAAACCCGAATATGGAATATCTGAAGAAACGTATTTACAAATTCTTGATGTAATACGACATGAAGGTGCTACGTATGAGCGAGCACCGACAACTTTTGCAAAACTTGATGAAGAAGAATTACGAGATATTATTCTCGCGCATCTGAATAGTCATTTCAAAGGACAGGCAATGGGTGAAACTTTCAGAAAGAAGGGAAAAACAGATATTTGTATTGAAGCTGAGAATCGCGCTGCTTTCATTGCAGAATGCAAGGTTTGGCATGGAGAAAAACAATTGATTGACGCAATTGATCAATTGCTCGGTTATTTAACCTGGCGTGATGTAAAAACAGCGTTGGTTATTTTTAACAAGAACGTTGTTGGATTTAAAGCATTGTTAGAGAAAATGCCCACAATTTTAGGGAATCACCCAAATACAATATCTCAATCATCAAAAATTGAAAATGAGTGGAATCTTCAAATTCGGTCTGAGGGGGATCAGGATCGCATCATCAATGTCAGGGTGTTTTTGTTTGATTTGTGTGTAAGTAGCGAAGTGTAAAGGAGGATACTGTGACTAGAGCCAAAAAGAAAACAACGCATGTTGTTCCCAACCCTGATGGTGGTTGGGATATCAAAAAAGGCGGACAAGAAAAGCCGGTCTCTCACCACCGGAAGAAGAACACTGCTGTCGACAATGCACGCGAAACGAGCAGAAAAGAAAAGAGTGAATTGTATATTCATGGTAAGGATGGCAAAATCCAACGCAAGGACAGTCACGGCGGTGACCCGCATCCGCCGGAGGGATAGCAATGTTAGAACCGATTGAGATCAAGGGATATTGGTGGCTGCCGGATGATCCAGACAATCAATTGCCAGGAACGTTAACTTATTCCCAGGAAGAAGGGGCAGTTTTGGATTTGGTTGGTGTTTATGGAATGGAAAATTCAAAGCGAATAGAGCAGCCGAGAATCATCTTAGGAACTCAGCAAAATGGAAAGTCTATTACACTCCATCGATGCCATATCCGCTCTTCAATTAATTTTTTTCCTGGTATGGGGCAAGCAAATTATTATGCACACCTTGTTTTTGATGGTGTACATTTCGAGACTGAAGAGGATATTAGATTTAGTGAGTTGCAAGGGAACTATACAGACCTAGATGCCTGGATAAATACCTTTGGTTTTGATTTGCATCACAATTACGAAGGTGGGAATTATGATGCAGAAATTAAATACACGAAACCAGAATCCAGGGGATATACCATTGGGAACGGTTTTGAAGTTGGTGTGTGGTTTTCCTGTTCCGGGCCAGGGTGGTCTAGGATTCAAACCGAAGCAAAAATTACCCAACAAGCATTTCTGTTTGTAAAGAATAAAGACTGTGATGTGCCTTTTGAAGATTTATTTCAACTTCTCAACCGATTTTCATATATGCATCAAATGGCGATCCGGAGGATCAATTACCCTCAAAAAATCGTAGGGTTTACTAAAGTAAACGAAGTAAGCAGAGAAACAAAGGATGGCATCAAAAAGGAATATCCTGAAGTAAACATCTATTACAGCCCTGTTGAAGCATATACCAAACGCAAAGAACTATACCCAATTGAAATGTTATTTACATTCAAGGATTTGGATGAAGAAAACATCAAAAACTGGTTTGAGAATTTTGATAAGTTCCAGAATGTGATCCATTTGTACAGAAGCCTTTTTTATAGCAAGAGATTATTTATCGATACCCGTTTTCTAAACATTGCCCAAGCTTTAGAGTCTCTTCATAGTATTCTGTTCGATAATAACTATCTACCAAAAAAAGAATTCAAAGCTAAAAAGGAAAAAGTGCTTGAATCGGTACCGGAAGATTTGCGAGATTGGGTTAATGGGGCATTGGGGAGTGCCAACTATAAACGATTTAGGGAAAAAATACTTGAACTTATTGAAGATAAATCGCCTTACCTGAGAGAATTGGTTCCAGATCATGAAGAATTTGCCCAAAAAATACGGGACACACGCAATGAATTCGTTCATCAGAATGAGCAAAAACATACTATTCGAGACAAAAGAGAATTGTCATCTGCAATAATGTTGCTGACCATATTGTTCGAGTTATACGCTTTGGAAATCATAGGTTTTCCAGAGGCGAAAATACAAAAGATGTTTGTGTTAATGAAGCATAACTATTTATCTTGGATACAGCTATGAGTGAAATAAAATTAAACGAACAAACCACTTCTCAACTCCCTGCGCTGCATTTGCTGCAAAACATGGGGTATACCTACCTGATGCCGGAAGAAGCCAGGCACAAACGCGGGGGGCGGCTTAGGAATGTGCTGCTGGATGACGTACTCATTACGTGGCTGCGGGAGCATAACCGCATTCAATACAAGGGGCGGGAGTATCCCTTCAGCGAAGGGAATGTGGTCAGCGCGGTGGAAGCGTTAAAAGTTATGGTCTCTGATGGCCTGGTGCGCAGCAATGAGAAGATGTATGACACCATCACTCTGGGCAAAAGCCTTCAACAATCTATCGAAGGCGATTTGCGCAGCTTTACGTTGCGCTATATTGATTGGGAGCATCCAGAAAAAAATGTTTTCCATGTGACCGAAGAGTATGCTGTGGAGCGCCAGGGTACAGACAGCACCCGACGCCCGGATATTGTTTTGTTTGTCAATGGCATTCCCCTGGTGGTGATGGAGTGTAAATCACCCAGCATCAAGAATCCGATTGAACAGGCTGTGTCCCAGAATATCCGTAACCAGAAAGAGGGCGAAATTCCTCACCTGTTCTATTACGCCCAGATACTGCTGGCCGTTTGCGGTGACGAAGCTCAATACGGCACAGCAGCCACTTCGGCGAATTACTGGGGCGTGTGGAAAGAGAAAGAAGGGGTAGAGACTTTTGAAAATGTCTTGCAGCAGTTGGTCAATGCACCGTTGTCAAACGAGGCGCTTGGCAAATTGATCCAGGCCAGCAAGCAGATTAGTATGCCCTATCGTATTCCGGCAATAAAAGAGTTGAATAGGGAACGTCAGGTGACTGCACAGGATCAAGCCTTGTATGCCTTGTGCCGGCCTGAACGTTTGTTGGAATTGACCTACCGCTATATTCTGTTTGATGGGCCGGACAAGAAGATTGCCCGCTATCAGCAGTATTTTGCGGTTGACAAGATTCTGAAACGTATCAGGACACTGAACCAGGATGGTTCCCGGACGGGTGGTGTGGTGTGGCATACCCAGGGGAGTGGCAAGTCGTTAACCATGGTCATACTGGCAAAGGCGATTGCCTTATCAAAAGAGATTGACGATTACAAAATTGTGCTGGTTACAGATCGCATTGACCTGGATGATCAACTAAAGAAGAATTTTATTCAAACTGGCTATGAGGTTACCCAGGCCGCCACAGGCAAGGAATTGGCAGCATTATTGACCTCTGCCAAATCACGCATCATTTCTACGGTGATCAACAAATTTGAAGCAGCAGTGGGTAGTGGCAAAACAAAGATAAAGAGCCCGAACATTTTTGTCCTGGTGGATGAAGGTCACCGTACCCAGTATGGCACCTTCCATGCCCGGATGCGTCAGGTGCTGCCTGATGCCTGTTACATTGGTTTCACGGGAACACCAGTGATGAAGAAGAACAGAGATACGGTTGAACAATTCGGTGGGATGATTGATACGTACACGATCACGGAAGCTGTTGAAGATAAGGCTGTAGTTGAGCTGCTTTACGAAGGCCGGCATGTTCACCAGGTGGTCAACAAAGATGAAATGGACAAATGGTTTGAGCGAGAAACACGGCAGATCAGTGAAAAGCAAGCGGATTATCTCAAGAATCGTTTTGCCGCCACAGATCCACTTAACAAGGCCGCACAAAAGGTCAGGGAGGTTGCCTGGGATATCAGTACGCATTTCCGTGATAACTGGCAGGGGACAGGCTTCAAGGCACAACTGGTCACCCAGGATAAAGAACACGCCTTGCTGTTCCGGGATTGTCTCAACGAAATCGGGATTGTCAATGCTGAGGTGTTGATCTCCGGCCCGGATGAACGCGAAGGCGAGACTGATATTCATTCCGAGAATCAGCAGGCTGTACAGCGATTTTGGAAAGAGATGATGAGCCGTTATGGCAGCGAGAAGGAATACAATAAACAGCTGATCAATGCTTTCAAAAATGGCGATGATCTGGAAATTATCATTGTGGTAGACAAACTGCTCACCGGATTTGATGCGCCTCGCAACGCTGTGCTATATCTGACGCGAACATTAAAGGACCATACGCTGCTGCAGGCCATTGCCCGTGTTAATCGACTGTATGAAGGCAAGGACTATGGATATATTATCGATTATGCCGGTGTGCTGGCAAATCTGAATGATGCGCTGGAACTGTATAGCAGTCTGCCGGACTTTGATCCACTGGAATTGGAAGGCATCCTGAAAGATATTCAGGCCGAGGTGCAGAAGCTTTCTCAAACGCACACAATCCTGTGGGACACCTTCAAAGAAATCAAGAATAAGCAGGATATTGAGGAGTATGAACAGTTTCTTTTCGATCTGGCCATGCGTGAGAAATTCTATGACCGGCTTTCGGTTTATTCGAAAAGGCTTGCAATTGCGCTGTCAAGCGTCAAATTTCTGGAAGAAACGCCGACAGCAGATATAAATCGTTACAAGAATGACTTGAAATTTTTTACCAAGTTGCGTACAGCGGTTAAACGACGCTATGCAGAAACACTGGACTTTTCAGAATATGAACCGAAGATCCAGAAATTGCTGGATATGCATGTTGGCACGGAAGAGACGGAACAGATCACGCCGCTGGTGAATATTTTCGATACCGAAGCCTTCGCGGCAGAGGTTGAAAAGCTGGAATCCGGTTCTGCCAAGGCTGATACCATTGCTCACCGCACCAGTCGCACTATCCAGGTGCGCATGGACGAAGACCCGGTTTTCTACCAGCGTTTTTCCGAAATGCTGCAGAAGGTGATTGATGATTTTCGCCAGAAACGAATTTCGGAGAATGAGTATTTGAATCGTGTAACCGAACTGATGAATTCCGTGGTCAACCGCA
>Ga0334888_1004082_pt1 | contig 13593 bp, 11 predicted proteins | sample GraSluR1_MG_FD_207227 | JGI IMG/M metagenome (GOLD analysis project Ga0334888, IMG submission 207227) | Sludge microbial communities from methane-producing bioreactor in Wageningen University, Netherlands - Granular Sludge_3_08-R1 | ecosystem: Engineered > Bioreactor > Anaerobic > Unclassified ...
TATTTTTTATTTGAAACCCAGCTCCAATGCCATATTTCGGTTCAATAAATTATTAGCCATCTTTCTCAATACCAGCATTAATCCCAGCATTGGTACTCTCTTCTCCTGACTGTTTCCATCCGACCGTCCGCGCTACCAGTTGTTCAAACCTCGGCATTTCAGGGACTTGCAATCCATGTTTTACTCTGGGTGAGTTTGGAGCCGATTTATACTCCGCAATTTGAAACTCTCCTTGAGCCAATTTTCTCAATCCCATAATGGCAAAGAGACTTAACAACCGGGTTTTAGCTACACCCTCATGTTTTGCCAAACGCACCAACAGATCGTTTAGCTCACATGGGATCTCCATTGAGACCTTCACCTGTTTTTCAACTTTGGGTACATGATCCTGGCGACTTGCATCTCCCCAGTCTTCTCTAAGACCCGAAGAGGTATTTCCCCATTGAGCCTGATTACGAGATGGATACAACTTGGAATTCCGAAATGCATTATTCTCACCGAGTTCACCTTGCGCCATCATTTACCTCCCTATTGCTCATCAGGAACAATTCGGTTGTAATAATCAGTGAGGATCAAAACCTCGTATACCCCCTTCGATACGATTACATTCGCAACTTCTTTGCGTACTGGATGATGCAGATTGATCAAAATACAAGGTTCAGGAATAATGCTGGATGGGTCTAATTTGATGTCAAAGACAGTGAATCCAGCTACTTTTCCCAAACCCATATCCCAACACTCATCTTCTTTCCAGATAAGCTTCATTGCAGGATGCAGAACTACTATAGTAGGAAGCACCAATCCGTTGTCCATAATCAACTCAGGAAATTCGCCAGGGATGTGATCTCTGACCGTAGACCCCATAAGATGATCCATCATCCAACTGATCGGACAAATCTTTCCTCCTTCTTCTAATTCCAAAAACGGGCAACCATGTTCAGTGCAATTCAGCATTTTCTTATCCTTTCAAGATTGATAATGGTTATTCTTCAGCCCCGTCTTCACTTTCAAGCGAAAGATTCAGGGTTTTCACAGATTCTTCCAGGTCTTGTCTGTTCGGCACCACATAAAGACGAGTCGTATTGACATTGGCGTGCCCCAATAATGTCGCAACCACAACCAGATTTTGACCATTATCAAGCAGGTTCTTGGCAAAGGTGTGCCGCAGCATGTGTGGGGTCAAGTCTGGAATATCCGCTTTTTGACCGATGCGTTTCACGACATGCTGTACTGATCGAGTACCGAGCGGTGAATGTTGCTTGAACTCAACCGCTACCCATACATTTTTCAAATCGGTCTCAGGGCGCACCGCCAGCCACTTTTTTATTGAAATCCGGGCTTGTTTGTTGAGAGGTATATTGCGTTGCTTGTTCCCTTTGCCGTTGCGAACCAGAACAGAGCCTTTCCGTTCGGTCAAGGAAATATCGTTGAGTTCCAATGAAACCAATTCATTCACGCGCAAACCGGTATTGAGTAAAAATGTCATCAAGCTCACGTCCCGTCTTCTGGTAATTTTGCGTTTGTCATATCGCAGATCCGCATACTTCAACTCCATGTCCATCGCCCGATATAGTGCTTTTTGCTGGGAATGGGTCAAATAGTGCGGTCCGGGTTCCGCTTCTCTCACCATCTTGATACGGGAAGCAGGGTTTTCTTCAATCAGGTTTTGTGTTGCTGCCCAACCAAAGAAACACTGCAAGGAACTTAGCTTCGTATTGATGGTTTTTGCTTTTGCCCGCTTCACGCGGCTCATGTATTCGCGAAACTCCTTGATTTCCATATTGCTAATCCTGGACAAATCATCCTTTACGCCAGTTGTTTGTCGGTGCCATTCCAAAAAGGCTTTGACACTGGAGCAATATCCCCTCACTGTGTTTTCTGCGTAGTCCTGCTCATCCAGGTACGTCCTGAAACCATCCAAATAGCTAACCATTCATTCTCCTCTTCTTTTCAGCAGGGGTTTTCCCTGACCGGCATTGTTTGCTCGAACCACTATTGATTCAGGATGTCTGGCTAAAATCACCCAAAGTGCTCAAACCGTGTAACACACAGGCCGTTTTTTGACCTGTGTGTTACACACTTACAGGTCCCAAACATCCACTTCGATCTTGAAATCGGCACTTTCTTCTGGGGCTTGCTGCTTGCGGACAATGCCACTGCGCATGGTCTCCCGAATCACAGCTGCCAACTGCCCTTTCTGCGCTTGTTGGATGATGGAGATCAAATCATCATCCCGACCAGGATGCAAGGTCAGCCGCAGGGTCACCACAATGCTCCCGCCTGGCCTAACGTGCCAACTCATATTCCGCCCACTTCCACAATCCCACCACATTGGCCAGCACTGGATCAGCAGGCCAATCCACCGCTGCACCTTTATTGATCAATTCCATCCGCAGTTGTTCACCAAGCAGAGCCGCCCCACCACCAACAGGAATGACGCTGGTAAAACGACCCAGGTTCGGCCAGAAGCGTTCCACTTCATGAAAGATCTCATCCAGCCACTGGTCAATCTGGCTATTGCTGGGTCGCAGTCTTCGTTTGCGCAATTGATCGTCCAACTCATGCACGTCTCGATCGCTCCAATCCAGCATGTCCAGCAAACGCCGGACGCCAACTTTCCCACCACCCACAAACCGGGGGGTGACTTTTCCTGCCTGAAAGGCATACAAGTCAAGGGTGTTCATCCCAATGTCCAGCACCGCTGCTTCTGTGTCACGAATGCGAAAGCGTGGTTGTAAATCCTCATCCAGCAGCCAGTTGGCATACGCGCCAACCGGTTGTGCCAGGACTTTGATTTTGTCGAACGAAAACTGATATTCACCCTGTTCACAAGAATATGTTGAGAGGTCCTTCAAGACCTTGAGTCGGCTGAAAAGTCCCTCGGTCTGGCCTTTGTCCATCAGCAATGGCACAGGCAAACCAATCACCAGCATTTCAAAATGATATATTCCCGGATCAACCGCATTGGCCAGATTGGAGAAGAACAAGGCTTTTCTGGCCGGGGAAGCCAGTCCAATATAGTCCATGCCATTGGCCGAGTGGCCATGGTTCCAGGCCCCCTCACCGACGGCAAACTGCTGGCCATCTACCTCAACAATTTCGGCTCTTGAGGCGCTTTTCATACCGATATCAGCCAACCCGATGTTATGCGGATGCACCACCGCTGATTGGGTAATATGGGTGGTGCCATCGATGCAGACTTTGGTGTTGCCAAATCCAGGGTCAAGTGCGATGATTGTCATGAGATTCCTCCAAAATGGGTTGATATGGTTTCTTTGAGTGAATTTGCGGTTTGCGGATCGAGATATTCGATCAGCTCCAGTAATTTTGTTTTGCGAGCGCCGTCCATGCAGATACTCCAATCATGATCACGAGGGTAATGCAGCAGCAGTGTTTCCCTGATCAGGCTCACCAACTCCTGCGGCGAACGCTGACTAAGGCGATCAAAACCACCACCAGCTCCTTTTTTGGGATTCTGCGTCAGCCGGGAGATGGTAAACCCTACCGGGTCCGTGATATTCGTGCCTCGCGGTGAAGCTGCGTAGAGCAGCCAGGACACGATAAGCTGGCCAGTCACCTGACGGTCCACCAGCTTTTTACGCACAGCATTTTCCACCACACAGTTTTTGAACAACGTCGCTCGTTGCCATTCCTCTGGAAGCGCAGATGCAGGTGGTTGGTCAGTGTTGATTGCATGGGGAGATACAGGGTTTAAGAGATTAATACAGTCCCAGTTGCGTCCAGAAAAAGGCTCACTTGCGACAACCAAAGGGGTCACCTGCGACAATCTATTGGGTTCAGTTGCGACAACAGAATGGCTCACTTGCGACTGCCTATTGGTCTCACTTGCGACAATGACATCTTCCGGCTGCGGCCAGTTGTCCACATTTGTGCCAGTGGAATAAGACTGTTCACTTGCGACAATCTCTGCGGTTGAATTGGCGTCTCTATTGGTCTCATTTGCGACAATGGCTTCCGGATCAGGTTCTTCCAGCCGCACTCGAAAGCGCCGGGGGCAAGTCTCCCAGGTGCCGATGCCATACTCCTGATCCAGTTCTTCAACAAACTGGCCGAGTTTGTCTGTCTTCAGCCAGTTTCGAATGGTACGAATGCGATTCAATCCCAAGGCGTCGGCAAGTTCACGATAGCCGCCCTGGATGAACACTTCATTGCGCTGATACCCTGTCTGGGGATCGTAGAAACTCAGGTCTCGCATCAATATCACCATCCATGCCTGGGCTGCAGACAACTTCGGCGCCCAGTTTTTGATGAAGTAGTGTGTGATGACAATCAGGTCATTGGGCGGCATGAAGTGGTGAACCAGTTGCTTAACCAGGGCCTGTACAGCTTCCGAGCCTTGCAAATCAGCAGGACAAACTTTCATCGCCACATCGGCAACCGACATTCCCACACCTTCAAAACTGATTTCCTCTTGTCTATAATCAGAAAGGATTTGTTGTACTGGTGTTGAGATGGCTTGTTGCAGCGTTTCCAGGTAATTTTCTGAACGTCCATAGTTCCGGGCCAACCAATCCTGCAAACATTTCTGGTCCCCTGGCGTCAGCGGCAAATCCATACGCACATGGTAAGTGTGTGCTGTGCGATGTGGCCTGCCCTCTTGATCTATTTTCCACGGTGTTTGCCCCATGCCTTCCTGCGGGGTAACCAGCCATTGCAGTTTTTCCCAGGTCTTCGGATCTGCAAATCTGCGTTTGAATGCACTGTAAGACATGCCAGCAAAGGACGCTATTCGCTTGCCGGTCACAGAAAAGACCGCCTGCCCCTTGTTTTTGAATCCGGAGAGATAGGCCATCTGTCGGAAAGCGATATACAGCCAGGCGATTTCGGGATCCATAAGGGGAATGAATTTCCTGAAGTACCCTGGAACGACAATGACCTGGTGTGATTTCACCCGGGATTCATATTCACTGAGTGTGGTGGATTCAATTGAAATTTCCGAGAGATTGGTTGGTGCAGACAGTTCGGGATCCTGAGCATCTTCGCAGGGAGCAATCTCATATTCGAAAACAACTTCTTTCCCCACACACGCAGAAAACAAACGGCCGATTTTTCGGGAGATTTGCGGAGATTGCAATCCCTGGCAGACCTCTTCATCTTCACAGATGAGGGTTAAGGTGTGGTCAGCATAACGGGAATCGGTATTCTCGATGTATCGCTGGTAGAAGGAGGCGGAAAGGTCCGCCTTCAATTGCGTCTTGACAGAAGACCAGGCCGCAGCAGGAGTCATCATGCGATGCCTCCAGTGAATTTTTGCACTTTATTCAATATTGCGGCGTATAGACCAACCTGGGGGTATTTGCTTTTATTTCCCTTGGACAGAACACCCATTGAGGGTGCATTGTGCGGCGTATAGACCAACCTGGGGGTAGATTCTCCTCAAGATGAGTTGGGGCTTGCCCAAGAAAGATTCTTTCGCCAGATTCTCTACCGTGCATTTATAAAAAAGATCAGTCATAGAGTACACTCTACGGTGACAAAACCAAAGGAGTGAAACAAAATGACTGATCAACATAGAGTATACACAAAAGTATTGAAAATATTCAAGGGGATGATGAAATTGTCTCCTCCTGGGCATGTTGTCACGCTGGCAATGATGGTTACAGGCATTGTGTTAAGTCGCAATGCACAATTATCGACGATGAGTTCAGAAATTCCTGCCGAAGCCAAAGAAAAGAGCATCGAAATGAGGCTGAGACGCTTTGTCAAAGATGAAAAAATCGATACCGATGTGATCTACATGCCCTTTGCCCGGCAAATTCTGGAAGCTTTATCCTCATCGCCATTAGTTTTTGCGATGGACGGCAGTCAAATCGGGCGGGGTTGTATGGTGTTAATGGTTGGCGTCCTATACAAAAAACGAGCTTTGCCAATTGCCTGGATTGTTTACAAGGGCAAGAAAGGCCATACTACTGCCCAAAGGCATATCGAAGTATTGGAAAAAGTTTTGCCCCTGTTACCAGTACAAAGCGAAGTCATTTTGCTGGGCGATGCAGAGTCTGACACCACTGAAATGCTTCTCTGGATTCGAGAAAACACCAATTGGCAGTATGTTTTGCGTACTTCGCCACAGATTTATGCGCAAGATCAGCCAATTGGTACCTGTCCGGTGCAAAAAGGAAAAGTTTTTCATTGTTCAGAAGTTGCTTTCACGAAAAATGGCGATGTTCAGGTAAACCTGATTGGGTGGTGGGGTAGTCGGTATCAAAAACCCATCTATTTGATCAGCAATATTGAAAATCCGTATCAGGCCTGCAAATACTATCGAAGACGTTATCAAATTGAAACCTTCTTCTCCGATCAAAAAAGCCGTGGCTTTCATGTTCACAAAAGTCATCTATCTGACCCTGAACGGATCAGCCGCATGCTGATCGCTGCTTGCTTGGCTTATATTTGGATGATTACCCAAGGCATTGCAGTGTTGGCATCAAAGAAAACTGGTTTGATTGACCGTACGGATAGAATTGATAAAAGCCTGTTTCGATTGGGGTTGGATTGGCTCAAATATGTTTTGAAGAAAGACCCTCATTTTGAGCCTTCTTTCTACTTTCAAACCCTTGAGGCTATTGTTAATGTACGGTCGAGAATTGGCAATAAAATTTTGATAAATCTATGCCTGAGCAGTTACCATAAATTTTTTATTGGACAAGGCACTTATCAGAGAATTTCACCGATTTTGTAAATACTATTCTAAAAATCTTCAGATACCAAATTTCTTATATCCAGCGCCCCTATTTGGCTGCGCAAAAGTTGGCTAACCTTATTGCTTGATTTGACACACAATCTCCTGCTCAAACCAATTGAAAGATGAGGTAAAACCGCAGACACCACAGCGGAATGGCAAGAGAACGCCCCCCACTGAACAAACAAATTTTTATCAACAGCTGACCGACACGGATGATGTGGATTGAAATTCAAAGCTTAATGCTTGGGGAAATTAAATCGATGACGATATTTCCTGTGAAGAGCACTTACTCCGGCCCATAGACCGGGGTAAGTTTTTAAGAGGAACAGCTTAGTGTCCCTATCAAGAAAAAACAGGTTTAAAACTTCACGCAACTACAACTGCACGGCCCTCTTTCTTGTCCGCCTCTTTTTACAGGTAAAAGCATACCATCTCTTGAACTCATCCCACCCGCACTCGTTGTTTTGATCCGATATTTATTTTTCGTCTTTTTTCTTCTTGTCACGCGCCGGCTTTTGGGCAAGCACGAGGAGGGCAGTGATGATGATGATGCCAATATAGGCAGAATAGTGAGACATCATCATCGCCGCGAACTTCGGAAAAATGGCGTGGAATATGGCAAACAAAATTGCCACACTGGCGAAATAGCGGATAAATCTTTCATATTTTTCCATCATGCTGCTCCTCTCTTGGCCGATAAGCCCTGATCATTGGCACTGTGCCCTGCCCCATTATTCTTTGCGGATATGCAATTCATTTTCCGAATTCGCCAGATTTTGCAATTTGGCCCAGCGCAGACGCGCGTCTTCATCGGCCTCAAGGATCAGTTTCTCAGCGCGTTCCTCGTCCTTATTCACCAGCATGCGGTAACGGCCTTCCTGATAAGCATAATCCTCAACAGAAATCGCCGGAGCCCGTGAATCAATCACCAGTGGCGCTTCGCCGCGCAATGCCAATGCCGGGTTATAGCGGTACAGGTTCCATGCTCCCGATTGAACCGCCATTTTCTGCTGTTCCAAACCTTTTTGCATATCAATGCCATGGGCAATGCAATGGCTATACGCAATGATTAGCGATGGCCCCTGATACGCATCAGCCTCCAAAAAGGCCCGCAAGGTCTGGGTATCGGAATACCCCATGGCCACTTTGGCCACATAGATATTGCCATACGTCATCGAGATCATCCCCAGGTCTTTCTTGGCCGAGCCTTTCCCATTGGCGGCGAATTTGGCCACAGCCGCCCGCGGGGTAGCTTTGGAGGCCTGCCCACCCGTATTGGAATACACTTCGGTATCCAACACCAATACATTCACATTCTTACCACTCGCCAAAACATGGTCCAGACCGCCGTATCCAATGTCATAGGCCCAGCCATCGCCTCCGATGATCCACACACTTTTCTGGATCAAATCATCCGCCAGGCTGTAAAGCTGCTGCGCTTCCAGCGAGGTTTGTCCCCTCAGAATGATCTTCAGGGCGGCCACTCTTTCACGCTGCTCTCGAATGCCGTTCATGTCGGTTTGATCGGCCCCCAGAAGTTCATCAGCCAGTCTCTCACCGATCGTATTGGCCAGTTTTTTGGTAAGTTCACGGGCGAATTGCAGTTTTTTATCGGCTGCCAGACGCATGCCTAACCCAAACTCGGCATTATCTTCAAACAATGAGTTTGACCAGGCCGGGCCGTGTCCTTCGTGGTTGACAGTCCAGGGCGTAGTCGGCAGACTGCCCCCATACACGGAAGAACATCCGGTAGCGTTGGCAATAATTGCCCGATCCCCAAAGAGCTGCGAGACCAGTTTGACGTAGGGAGTTTCTCCACAGCCAGCACAGGCCCCCGAAAACTCAAACAAAGGCTGGAGCAGCTGCGAATTTTTGATCGAATTCAGCGGAACCAGACTGCGATCCACATCCGGCAGATTGAGGAAATATTCCCAATTGGTTTTTTCTGCCTCGCGCAGGGGTGGCTGCGGCGCCATGTTAATCGCTTTTCTGGACGGCTGAGTCTTGTCCTTTGCCGGACAATTTTCTACGCACAAGGTGCAGCCCGTGCAATCTTCCGGAGCGACCTGTACCGTGAACAGGGTATCCGGAAATTCCTTGAATTTGGCGGGCATGGATTTGAAACCTTGTGGCGCATTTTTAAGCAGCCCCGGGTCATAAACTTTCATGCGGATGGCGGCATGGGGGCACACCAGCACACATTTCCCACACTGGATGCACAAATCCGGCTCCCAAACCGGAATCTCCAGGGCAATATTACGCTTTTCCCATTTTGCCGTCCCTGAAGGATAGGTGCCATCAGGGGACATGACACTCACCGGCAAGGAATCGCCATCAAACACCAAAATCCGCTCTACAACTGTCTTGACATACTCCGGCGAATCGGCCGGCACAGAATCCCGCATCGTAACTTCACCAGCGACCGAATCAGGCAGGCTTACCTCAGCCAGATTGGAGAGCGTTTGGTCCACCGCGGCAAAGTTTTGCTGCACGATCACATCGCCGCGTTTTCCATAGGTCTTCTCGATCGAATTTTTGATCTGGGTGATGGCTTCCTCCTTGGGGAGGATACCGCTGATCGCAAAGAAACAGGTTTGCATGATCGTGTTGGTGCGGCCGCCCATGCCGGCGTTGTGAGCCACCTGGGAGGCATCAATCACATAGAACCTTAACCGTTTGGATAAAATTTGTTGCTGCACTTCCCGGGGCAGGTATTCCCACACCTCTTCCGGACCATACATACTATTCAACAGGAATACACCGCCGGGTTTGGCAAATTTCAAAATATCGAGACGTTCCAGGAAAGAGAAGTAAGAACAAGCCACAAAGCTGGCACTGTTTTCACCAATTAAATAAGGAGCCTTGATAGGGCGCGGCCCGAAGCGTAAATGAGAAATCGTAACAGAGCCCGATTTTTTGGAGTCATACACAAAATAGCCCTGAGCAAAGTTATCTGTATCTTCTCCGATGATCTTGATCGAATTCTTGTTCGCCCCGACTGTGCCATCCGCACCGAGGCCGAAAAAGACACATTCCACCGTATCAGCAGGCAAGATCGAAAAATTCGGGTCATAGGGCAAACTGGTATAGCTGACATCATCATGGATGCCAATCGTAAAGTGATTGGCCGGGGTTTCCTTGTTCAGTTCTTCAAAAATAGCCTGCACCATACCGGGGGTGAATTCTTTGGAAGACAGACCATAACGACCGCCCACAATTTTCGGAGCGGTTTGGAATGGCGCTTCTCCGGCTGCCATACTTTCCTGAATGGCAACCACCACGTCCAGGTAAAGGGGTTCGCCCATCGAACCGGATTCTTTGGTACGGTCCAGCACTGCAATCGATTTGACCGTAGAGGGCAAGGCTTTCATCAAGTGCTTGGCAGAGAAAGGCCGGAACAGGCGAACGGTGATCGCCCCAACCTTTTCCCCTTGCGCTGCCAGGAAAGCCGCCGTTTCCGCCGCAGTGGTCGCCCCCGAACCCATCAAGATCACCACTCGCTCCGCATCCGGCGCACCCTGGTAATCAAACAAATGATAGTTTCGGCCGGTTAATGCACCGAACCGCTGCATATTATTTTCAACGATCTCCGGGCAAGCCGCGTAATAAGGATTGACCGCCTCCCGCCCCTGAAAATAGACATCCCAGTTTTGCAGCGTGCCGCGAATAAAAGGACGCTCGGAAGAAAGCCCGCGCTGGCGGTGATCGTAGATCAATTCCGGTGAAACGAGCGTGGTCAATTCATCATCGGTGAGATATTTAATTTTGTTGACTTCATGCGAAGTACGAAAACCTTCAAAGAAGTGAAGGAAGGGAACGCGGGATTCCAGGGTAGAGAGCTGGGAAATGACCGCCATGTCATGCGCTTCCTGCACAGTACACGAAGGCAGCAAGGCAAAGCCGGTAGCCCGGGTAGCCATCACATCGGAATGGTCGCCATAGATAGAAATAGCCTGATAGGAAAGCGCCCGTGAGGAAACATGAAAGACCGTGACGGTAAGCTCACCTGCAATTTTGTACATGTTGGGGATCATAAGCAGTAAACCCTGCGACGCGGTAAAGGTGGTAGTTAATGCACCGCTTTGCAGAGAACCATGCACGGCGCCCGCTGCGCCGCCCTCTGACTGCATTTCCGCCACCAGGGGAACCGTGCCCCACAGATTGGTTTTGCTATTGGATGCCCATTCGTCAGATAACTCGCCCATTCCGGAAGAAGGGGTAATGGGGTAAATCGCGATGACTTCATTCATCCGGTAAGCTGCGTTGGCGGTAGCTTCATTTGCATCCACAGTAATATACTTATTTTTCATTTTTTCCTCGCATCTGGATTTGTTAATTCAGGATTGCATTGTTTCGTATATCATATATAATATAACATATTATATATGATTAATCACAAATGCGATATATCAAAACCGGATTAACTTGTTATAATTTCTAAATTCTTGCAAGCGTTTTTCTGGAGGAATCATGCAATCGCTCACACCGCTTAATGACAATCTGTCGCTGGATCGCCTGGCTTATGAAAAAATCAAGGAAGCCATCCTTAACTTTCATTTTTTGCCCAACCAGGCATTGGTAGAAAGCGAACTGGCCACGCAGCTGGGCATCAGCAAAACGCCAGTGCGGGATGCGCTGATGCGGCTGGAAAAAGAAAACCTGGTCTCGCGCATTCCCTACAAAGGCACTTACGTCTCTGACATCAGCAACCAGGAGATGGTCAATATCTTTCAAATCCGGATCGAGTTGGAAGGATTAGCGATTCAGCTCGCCACTCCCAACCTGCAGGAAGAAGACTTTGTCCAAATGGAAAAATTGGTTGAAGCCCATGCAGCTGCCTTGGCCAAAAGAAACATCCCGCTCGTCTCGCAGATCAACAGTCAATTTCACAACACCATCATTCAAAGATGCAGCAATCCCATGCTGATCGATCTGCTCTTGTATCTGGACGATCACCTGAAACGCTACCGCCTGCTCTCGATCTCTCAGGGATTTCGTTTGGACAAATCCGTTCCTGAACATTCCTTAATAATAAACGCCCTGCGCAATCGCGATGCTGAAAAGGCGGAGGAAGCCATACGTACCCACCTTGCTAACGCCATGCACGATTTATATAATCAAAACTTTACAGAATTGGTCGAACAATTACATGAGCAAACCACAAACCCGGTATAAAAAACGGGATGCTGATTCTTCTCCAAAGTCTGTTGGCGTTCAACCAACAGACTTTGTGCTTTAAGAAGGGTAACTGCTCAAATACCTCGATTATGTCACTGCGAATGCAATCATATACCTGAGTTGCGATGAATGTTTTATTTGCACCCGCCCCACTTTCCTCCTGATCCCCGGCTGGGTCACATCAAAGTCAAGCGAATATCCCTCCCCTATCGAAAACTTTCTAAACTCATGGTTGACAATTGGGTTAGTTTGTATATAATATATCGTATAACATATATAGTATTTATTTCGTTATCCGTACCCATGTTTCACCATATTCCCTGGATTAGCACATTCTTCATCAATTATCAGTATGAAACAACCAAATAAAATTATGCTTTCACACCTTCAAAATTCTCGCTGTTGTTCTTAGAACACCGTATTTCTATCCTGCAAGGAGAAAAAGATGACGAAAGTAGTTGTAATTGGTGGTGGTTGGGCTGGTTGTGCGGCGGCAATTTCCGCAAGGGCCGCCGGAGCAGACGTGGTCGTTTTGGAACGCACGGACTGCCTGCTCGGAACCGGCCTGGTGGGAGGAATCTTCCGCAACAATGGTCGTTTCACGGCTGCCGAAGAAATGATCGCCATGGGCGGTGGAGACCTCTTTCACCTGATGGACCAGGCTTCCCGTCACAAAAATATGGAATTTCCCGGCCACAAACATGCCAGCCTGTACGATGTCAGCCTGATGGAGCCTGCCGTCAAACGCTATATGCTGGAAAAAGGCATCACCCTCAAAATGCAGCATCGTGCCAAAGACGTGGTGCTCTCTGACGGACGCATTCAGGCAATTGTGGTGGAAGACTACGAAAACGAAACCGGTGATGTGTTCATCGAAACCACCGGAACAGCCGGCCCCCAAAATAATTGCACCAAATATGGCAATGGATGCGCAATGTGCGCCCTGCGCTGCCCCAGTTTTGGCGGCCGTGTCAGCATCGCTGCCAAAGCAGGCATTAAAGAAAAAGTAGGCCAAAAAGCAGACGGCAGCATCGGGGCCATGTCCGGTTCCTGCAAACTGCATTTTGACTCCGTGTCCCCAGAGATCGCCGAAATGCTGTACGAAACCGGTGTAGCCGTCGTCCCCATCCCCAAAGAATTGATCCATACTGAGAAACTGGCCTCAAAGGCCTGCCAGCAATATGCCTTGCCCGCATTTGCCGAGAATTTGGTGCTGCTCGATACCGGTCACGTAAAATTGATGACCCCCTTCTTCCCCATCGAAGAATTGCGGCAAATCCCCGGGATGGAAAATGCCCGCTATGAAGACCCCTATTCGGGCGGCATCGGCAATTCCATGCGCTATCTGGCCCTTTCCCCGCGAGATGACTGCTTGCAGGTAACCGGCCTGAAGAATTTGTTCTGTGCCGGCGAGAAGGCCGGTCTGTTGGTAGGCCACACTGAAGCCATTGTTACCGGCGTTCTGGCTGGAAACAACGCCGTACGTTGTGCGCTGGGCAAAGAACTGGCTTCCATTCCCACATCCATTTCGATTGGCGATGCCATTACCTATGTGCGCGAACAAATGGAAACCGAAAAAGGCATGGCCTTGAAATATACCTTCTCTGGTTCTACTTATTTTACTGATGTTACGCAGCCTTGAGAGCTTGAAGCTCATCAAAGGCGGAGCGAGTAGCTTTGATATACAAACTGGCTCGCAAAGCAAAATGGTT
>Ga0334888_1004083_pt1 | contig 13593 bp, 13 predicted proteins | sample GraSluR1_MG_FD_207227 | JGI IMG/M metagenome (GOLD analysis project Ga0334888, IMG submission 207227) | Sludge microbial communities from methane-producing bioreactor in Wageningen University, Netherlands - Granular Sludge_3_08-R1 | ecosystem: Engineered > Bioreactor > Anaerobic > Unclassified ...
GGCCAACGACTGCTGCTCGGTTGATGCACCGATTTGCGGATCACCCGTTTTCTACCTGGAGAACGATTGAATTGGCTTTAGGACCTTACAAAGCGCGATTGGGAAAAAAGTCAATCAAAGTGCAAGGATTAATCTCAGAAGTGGTATCCATGTTTAACCACGATGATTTCATTAACGATAGAAAACTGACTGGAGAATTCCTCCTAGGATATCACTGCCAAAGAGATTCTTTGTGGAAAAAAGATACAGAGAAAGATAGCGATACACAATCTTCAATTCAAAAAAACGAAAAACCTACAGAATAAAACGAGGAGGCAGAACATGGAGACTTTAAGCCAGAAAATCGATTTTGCTGCTATTTTGCTTGTGAAAAACGCGAATCCAAATGGAGATCCTCTCAACGGAAATCGACCACGAACAACCTATGACGGCTTTGGAGAAATTTCTGATGTGTGCTTAAAAAGAAAAATCCAGAACAGGCTTCAGGCATTCGGCATCCCGGTTTTTGTCCAATCAGATGATAATCGAGTAGATGAGTATTCTAGTTTAAGGGCAAGGGCAGAAGGGGAGCTTAGTCATGTTCCCAAAGGCGATGAAAAAGCATTTCGTAAGGAATCTTGCGGAAAATGGATCGATGTTCGCGCTTTTGGTCAACTGTTTGCGTTTACAGGGGATAAAAAAAAGGGAAAAGGAAAAGCGAAAGATAGCGAAGACGAGACAGAGCAAAGCGAGAGTGTATCAATTGGTATCAGAGGACCCGTTTCGATTCATAGCGCATACAGTGTTGGCCCAGTAAACACGACAAGCATACAGATTACAAAAAGTGTGAGCGGTCAAGGCGATGGAAAAAAAAGAGATTCGGATACAATGGGAATGAAGCATCGTATTGATCACGGAGTTTATGCTACTTATGGTAGTATGAATCCACAACTTGCCACCGCCACAGGGTTTAGCGATGATGATGCCGCATCGATCAAAAGAGCTCTTGTCACGCTTTTCGAAAACGATGCATCTTCAGCAAGGCCTGAAGGAAGCATGGAAGTGGTAAAAGTTTATTGGTGGAAACACAAGAATAAGAATGGGCAATTCTCATCAGCAAAAGTCCATCGTTCTCTTGAAATTTCGGTAAAAGGTGGAATAACAGAACCTCATAGCATTGATGATTATGAAATACAGCTTACACCCTTGGAAGGTTTGGATGTTGAAATTATCGAAGGGCGCTGAAAATGTCCGAATCGGTAGCCAGTAGTGAGGATTTTTTACAGCTATCTGGCATTCAGCATATAGCTTTTTGCAAAAGACAATGGGCGCTAATCAATCTCGAGCAAGTATGGGCAGATAATGTTAGAACTGTTGAGGGATCCCAGTTGCATGAAAACGTTGATGATCCATCCTTTCACGAAACCAGAAAGGATATCCGGACCGTCAGGGCGATGCCGATTATAAGTTATCAGCTTAAACTAAGTGGAACTGCGGATCTTGTTGAGTTTCAAAAAAAGCCAACGCAAATTGGAAATGAAACTTGTCAGTTAAGAGGCTTTGATGGTTGGTGGAAACCGATCCCTGTTGAGTACAAAAGGGGAAAACCGAAGCCTGATAACCGAGACGCTGTCCAACTCTGCGCCCAAGCAATTGCATTAGAAGAAATGCTTCATGTTTCGATTCAAAAAGGGTTTCTTTTTTATGGTATTTCAAGACGTCGACATCAAGTTAGTTTTGATCATTCACTCAGAAATAATGTTTTAGAACTAGCTCAACTAATGCATTATCTAGCAAAGAATGGCGCTACACCTAAAGCGGAGAAAAAAAAGCATTGCACTTTATGTTCCTTAATTGAGTATTGCCATCCCGATCTGACTCTAAGGCATCGTTCAGTGCGAGAATATCTCGAAAGAATAGAGGATGTTGAAGGAGATTCAGGATGAGAAAGCTTTTAAACACACTATATGTTACGACTCCTGAAGCGTATCTTGCTAGAGACGGTGAAAACGTCGTTGTAAAAGTGAATTCCAAGATAAAGTTTAGGGTTCCGGTACATAATCTGGAAGGAATAATCGGGTTCGGGTTTAGCGGAGCAAGTCCCGCGTTAATTCAGTTGTGTTGTGAACGGGGTATCGGAATCACTTTTCTGTCTCCTTACGGAAAGTTTTTGGGGCGAGTGATCGGAAAACTGAACGGTAATGTTTTGCTACGTCGAACACAGTATCGATGGGCAGATCAACAAGATACAGCATTAAGATTATCAAAGAGGTTCTTACTCGCAAAACTGATGAACTCAAAAAAAGTTCTTCACAGAGCGCTCAGGGATCATCCGGATGCTGTTGATCGGGATTTGCTGGAAAAAACTATATCATACTTTGCAAAAGTTTCAAAAAAGATAGAGCTACTGGATAACTTGGACTCTATTCGCGGGATTGAAGGGGAAGCCGCAAGTAATTACTTTCAATGTATGAATGAATTAATTCTGCATCAGAAAGAGGATTTTCGACTTATCAACCGAAACCGCCGTCCTCCTTTAGATCGGATTAATGCCCTCCTTTCTTTTCTTTACTCAATCCTTGCCCATGATGTAACTTCAGCTCTTGAAAGCACTGGATTGGACCCCCAGGTAGGCTATTTGCATAAAGACCGACCCGGCAGAGCAAGCCTTTCTCTAGACTTGATGGAAGAATTCAGAGCCTATTTGGTTGATCGGCTTACCCTAAATCTCATCAATCGAAAACAAGTATCTCCGAAAGGGTTTCAAGTGATGGAAAACGGAGCGGTAATTATGGATGAGAATACTAGAAAAGAAGTACTAACAGCCTGGCAAAAAAGGAAACAGGAAGAAATTACCCATCCATTTCTTGAAGAAAAGATTCCTCTTGGTCTTATCCCATATGTTCAGTCAGTGCTTTTGTCTCGCCACATGAGAGGGGATTTGGACGATTATCCCCCTTTTTTCTGGAGGTAGCATGACTTATGATGGTATTGGTAACTTATGATGTGAATGTCACAACGCCTGAGGGAAAAAAACGGTTAAGACGTGTTGCAAAACAATGTGTGAACTATGGTCAAAGAGTCCAAAACTCTGTGTTTGAATGTTTGGTTGATCCAACCCAATTTGCAGTTCTAAAAACAAAACTCGAAAAAATCGCAGATCCAGAATTGGACAGTTTAAGATATTACTATCTCGGATCAAATTGGAAAAAAAGGGTCGAGCATTTTGGCGCAAAATCAACCTATGATCCTGAAGGGTTTCTTCTTGTTGAGTAATGCGAACCTTAAGCAAACATCGTTTTCATGGGGTATTTGAAGCTATCTGTTTTTGAGCCTTACAAGAATACGCTTTTGGTTTTTGAAGCTTGCTCCTAAGCCATTAATTTAGGTTCGCATATTTACCCTTTCAGAAGGGCTTTATCATTGGGTTTAAACAGTATACTGTCGCGCCCCGCGTGGGCGCGTGGATTGAAACCCTGAGACATACGAGATGATGGAGCGGTATGAGAAGTCGCGCCCCGCGTGGGCGCGTGGATTGAAACACACAAGGATACCGAGTGGGGATTTTGTCATTTGTCGCGCCCCGCGTGGGCGCGTGGATTGAAACGCTATGTCCGCTGCGCCCGCGGGAACAATCACTCGTCGCGCCCCGCGTGGGCGCGTGGATTGAAACTGGATTATGCCGGTATCGAACCGGCCATGAAAGTCGTCGCGCCCCGCGTGGGCGCGTGGATTGAAACTATCCGCGATGGTCTTGACCTCCGCTGTGCTATCGTCGCGCCCCGCGTGGGCGCGTGAATTGAAAGCTCTGTGGCATAGTACGATTAAAGCTCTCTTTACGGAATCAGTCCTTTGGCGCTTAATTGATCATCTTCTTCTTTTCCTGGCAACTCATATAGTTCTCCCACTCTTATACCCCAAATAACTTTCAATATCCATTTTGGGATGATCAACATGTAGCATAAACGGGTTGCTGCGAGGGCAAAAGTAGGGCTGAGAAAGACTAGGTACAAAAAATGAGTCTTTCCTACGAAAGAAGCTGAGATCTTACGGTTTTTTCTTCTCACGGAGTGTCTTCCGGTTAGAATCCGTTTCTTTAGATTTGATGTGAGAAGGAAAAGGGAATAGAATAAGGTAAACGATTAACTAAACGTTTAACATGTAAGGAGCAGAACATGGGATTGAGCATGAAGGATATTGCAAAATCAGCAGGCGTTTCAGTAGCGACGGTCTCTAACACGCTTTCAGGGCGAAAATATGTTAGTCCTCAGTTGAGAGAACGGGTAGAAGAAGCGATTAAGCAGCTTCAATATCGACCCAGCAAGATTGCGCGTAGCCTAAAGACAAAAAAGACCTTTCAAATAGGGCTAATGGTTCCCGATATTACAAATCCGTATTTTGCAGAAATCGCACGAGGAGTAGAAAGCATTGCGCTTCAAAACGGATATCAGCTCTTTTTATGCAATACCGACGGACACGCTTCAAGAGAAGAAAAGGCGATTCATTCGTTCTTGGATCAGCGCGCAGATGGCATCATCAATGTTGCTCCAAGAATGTCTGATGAACCATTGTGTTCCTATGCGCGACAAGTACCTACGGTCATTCTTGATCGCGAAATACTGGAAATGCCTCATGGTGTTGATCTTGTATACACCAATAATTATGACGGGCCGAATGAATTGGCGCGGTATTTAATCAAACTGGGCCATCACCAATTTGTATGTATCACAGGTCCGGATGATGTGCCCAGCAATCGAAAAAGAGTGGAAGGGTTTGAGTACGGGCTTTTTACCGATGGGATTCCTCGATCGCGGTTATTATTGGTTCACGGAGATTTCAGTTTCGAAAGCGGATTTCGTGGGATGGAAGAAGTATTCGAGCAGAATCCGCGACCAACAGCATTGTTTTGCTGCAATGATCTGATGGCTTGGGGGGCATTGGAGGCAGCAAAGCAAAAAGGGATGAAAATCCCTAAAGATATTGCTATAGCTGGATTTGACAACGTTTATTTCTCAGAGTTCATTGTTCCTACACTAACTACGATCCACCAACCCAAGTTTGAAGCAGGGCAAATAGCAATGAAAACTCTTTTAACCCGTTTCGAAGCAAAGCAAGGTCATCCCAAGAAAATCGAGCTTACAACACAATTGATTATCCGTAAATCGACATAAAGGAGTGATCACAGTGAAAACAAAAGGCATTCTGCACAATGATTTGGCGCAAGCTGTAGCAAAAATGGGCCATGGGGATATGCTCGTATTGGCCGATAGAGGGTTTCCTTTCCCTAGGCATGAGATGACGCAAAGTATTGATGTATCTGTTGGAAGAAATCTTCCTAAGGTGGTTGATGTGCTTCGAATCATTCTCGAAGAACTTGAGATCGAAGAAGTGATTATTGCTGACGAATCGAAATCAATCAGTCCAAAAACCTATGCGGCCTTTTGCGAAATCCTTTCAAAGAAGCGGAATAAAGGGAATACCATCATCGAAACAAATATCCCTCATGCTGAATTCAAAGATATGGTCCTTAACGGAGGACTGGAACGGAAAGAAGTAAAAGTGTTTGTCAAAACAGGGGAATTTACCCCCTACGCTAATATCATTCTAGTTTCAGGGGTAGATTTTTAAATAGTTAAACGTTTCATAGCGATAAAACGTTTTTCTATGAGGAGGCATAAGATGGTTACGCAAGACTCTCATTTCGAAAAGGTATTCGGTACGAAAAAACCGATCATTGGAATGGTTCACTTAAAAGCCTTGCCTGGGGCTCCCAAATATGATCCAGAAGTTTTCCCTATGGAGAAAGTGGAAGAAATAGCAATAGAAGAGGCCTTGTTGCTCCAAAAAGCGGGTGTAGACGGAATCCAAATTGAGAACATTTGGGATTATCCCTATGTAAAAGGGGGTGAAATCGGGTATGAAACCGTTGCAGCAATGGCAGCAATCGCCCGTTCGATAAAAAAGGAAGTTTCGATTCCTTTTGGGATCAACTGTCACCTTAACGGAGGAAAAGCCGCATTGGCGATTGCCGTATCTGTTGGAGCGAAATGGATCCGTGTTTTTGAATGGGTGAATGCGTATGTTTCACACGCAGGAATTATGGAAGGGATTGGAGGAATGTTGGCGAGGTATCGAAGCTTTGTAAAAGCGGAATCAATCCAGTTTTTTTGTGATGTGCATGTAAAACATGGAAGTCATTTTCTTGTTTCTGATCGATCCATTGAAGAAATGGCTTATGATGCAGAATCAGAAGGAGCCGAAGCGCTCATTGTAACAGGTTTTGAAACAGGACAAGCTCCAACGCCTCAACGAGTGAAATCGTTGAATGAAAAAACAATGGTTCCATTGTTGATCGGGAGCGGTTTGAAACGAGAAAACCTTGAAAGCCTTTTGCCTTTTTGCGATGGAGCGATCGTAGGTAGCGACTTTAAAAAAGATGGAGACTGGAAGAAACCAGTAGATTTCGAGCGTGTGTATTATTTTATGGAGCAAGCAAAAAAGGTGCGTGGGGATCAGTGATGAATCAGTCAATTCTCTGTATGGGTTGTGTCAATATGGATTTAGTGATGAGAGTTGAGCAGTTGCCAAAGATGGGAGAAACCGTTATCACCGACCAATTCCAGACATTTCCGGGAGGAAAAGCCGGAAATCAGGCGGTAGCTGCTTCTCTTCTCGGAAGTAATGTGAAGATGTTTACCAAATTGGGAGATGACGCTTTTAGCTCACAGCTGGTTGACTCTCTGAAATTTCATGGCGTGGGAACTGAATCAATTCTCCGGATGCAAGGCAAAACTTCAGGGATTGCGATGATTATGGTTGATGACCAGGGGAACAATTCCATTGCATTTACTCCAGGCGCTAACGGAGAACTCAACCCGAGTGATGTAGAATCTCACGCTTCATTGTTTGTGCCAGGTTCTATGTTGGTCATAACCCTCGAAATACCCATGGAGACAGTAATCGCCGCTGCAAAGCTTGCGCATCGGAACGATATGAGCATTATCCTTGATCCTGCACCAGCTCCAAAAAACCCTCTTCCTCAAGAGCTTTTTCTTCACGTTGATTGTGTGAAACCAAATGAAACGGAGGCGTCCCAAATCGTAGGTTTTCCTGTGTTTGATGTGTCTTCAGCGATCAAAGCAGCCAAAAAAATGCAAGAAATGGGTGTTAAGCTTCCGATCATAACTTTAGGAAGGAATGGCGTAGTCGCACTGGATCGAGGAGTACCGAAAGTGATTGCTTCTTATCCGGTTCAAGCAGTTGATACAACCGCCGCTGGGGATGTGTTTTCTGGAGGTTTGGCAGCGGCGCTATCCCATTCTTATTCTCTGGAAGCTTCCTTGCGCTTTGCCAATGCAGCTGCTGCGTTAAGTACTACAGTTCATGGAGCGCAAACATCGATTCCAAATAAAGAGCAGGTGGATCAGTTTATGGAAGAGCAGCGAAAAGGAGGCTAGGTTTTGCATCCGGCATTGGTTTTAAAGAGAATCTCGAAGCGTTTTGGAGGTGTTCAAGCCCTAATAGACGTGGATTTTACCCTAGAACAAGGAGAAGTTCATGCGCTTCTTGGTGAAAACGGGGCGGGAAAATCAACGCTCATTAAAATTCTTACTGGAGTCCATCAGAAAGATTATGGGGAAATGCTTCTGTTCAACGATCCAGTTACAGTGACAGATCCGGTTGATGCAAGATTCAAAGGGATTGCCGCAATATACCAAGAACTGAGTCTTGTTGAAAGCTTGAATGTAGCTCAGAACATTTTCTTGGGTCATGAGCCTGTCAAAGGTTTTTTTCATCGAGTACAGAAAAACGTTTTACTCACCAAAGCAAGAGAATATTTGGAGCGGTTCAAAATCCCAATCGACCCGAAAACTCCTGTATGGGATATAGGATTAGGCCAAAAGAAGATTATTGAAATCATGAAAGCGCTTTCTATTCAAGCGAAGATCCTGCTCCTTGATGAACCAACAACGGGTATGAGCAGAGCAGAAATCGAGACCCTTTTTCAGATCATCCAAGATCTCAAAAAGAAGAATGTGCATATGATTTATATCTCCCATCATTTAGAGGAGGTTTTTGAAATCTGCGACCGGGTTACCGTTTTGCGAGACGGAAAGAATGCTGGGACCTTTCCTGTTCAAGGGCTGAAAATGGACACTTTGGTGAAAAGCATGATAGGAACATCTTTAGGAGAAGAACTTCCTAAAAAAGGGGATGCTTCTACCGACTCCGCTGTTGTTTTGAGAATGGAAAAATTCCGATCGCAAAATATGCAGAAACCGGTAAGCTTCCAGCTTCATCGAGGAGAGATCCTTGGGGTAACAGGAATCATTGGTTCAGGAAAAAGTGAGCTAGGGCTAGCCCTTTTTGGGGCTGATCCGAAAATCCAAGGGAAGGTATTTGTAGACGCTCGTGAGGTTCGTTTTGGAAGCCCATTGGAGGCCAAAAAAATGGGAATCGGTTTTATCCCAGAAGACCGGAAAGGCCAAGGGCTTTTTTTGGGATTATCCGTTGATCACAACATTACAGTTGTCGCCTTACATCAACTCGAGCGATTTGGCGTTCTTTCCCTGAGAAAGAAAAAGAGAATGGCGCTCTCTATTGCCCAAAGCCTTAAACTCAATCCGCTTCGCATTGAATTGCCCGTGCACTCTCTGTCCGGAGGAAACCAGCAGAAAATTGTTCTGGGAAAATGGTTTTACAGGCGGCCAAAAATCCTCATTTTGGACGAACCGACTCGTGGAGTTGATGTAGGAGCAAAGAGAGAGATCTATCGCTTAATCCGAAAATGGGCGGATCAAGGGGTTGCTGTTCTCCTCTTATCTTCAGAGTTTAAAGAAGTCCATGAAGTATGCGATCGAATTCTTGTCCTGTATCGAGGAGACCTTCTGAAAGAGATTGATCCGAAGAGGACAACGACTGAGAAAATTATGTCCATGGCGTTAGGAGAGCATGTATGAATCATTCCACTCACAAAAATACGAAAGATTCCCATAGTCACCGATTCTTCAAACTCCTTCGGGGGGAGTTCGGGTTGTTTTTAATCCTCGTCGTACTGCTGATCACATTTTCTTTGTTATCTCCCTTTTTCTTTTCTTCGCGAAATTTGCTGAACATAACTCGGCAAATATCAATCACGTTGATTGTAGCTATCGGTATGACTTTCGTGATTCTCACGGGAGAAATCGATTTGTCTGTTGGGTCGTTAGCTGCATTGGCGGGTGTTACAACAGCAGCGACTCTGGTGGCAACTCAATCCATTTTCCTTGCGATCTTAGCCGGATTGGCAATGGGAATGGGAGTTGGTTTCATCAATGGGTTGCTGACGGTGTATGGTAGAGTCCAATCCTTTATTGTGACTTTAGCAATGCTGGGGGTAGCGAGAGGGATGGCGCTTGTTTGGACAGGGGGTCGCCCTATTTCTCAATTATCGGAAAGTTTTAGTTTTTTTGGAGCTGGTTATGTAGGGCCAATTCCCGCATCTTCATTAATCGCCGGTATTGTTTTTTGTGTTGGCCTGTTTTTCCTGAACCAAACCAAACACGGAGTGTATATTCGCTCAATCGGCGCCAATCGAGAAGCAGCGAGATTATCTGCTATTCCAGTAAAAAAATATCGACTCATCGCGTTTCTCGTTTCTGGATTGTTGAGCGGTTTGGGAGGAATCCTCATTACTTCTCGCCTTCTTTCAGCGCAACCTACTGCTGGGGAAGGAATGGAACTAAATGTCATCGCGGCAGTTATTCTCGGTGGGGCTTCTTTATCGGGAGGGATTGGAACTGTATTCGGAACACTGCTGGGAGCAATGATTATTGGCGTGATTGACAACGGGATGAACTTAATTGGTGTTTCTGCCTTTTTCCAACAAATCGTCAAAGGGGCGATTATCTTAATAGCCGTGTTGATCAAAAGGAACAATTCACAATAAACCCCCGGAGAGGGGTAATCAAGGAGGGAAATCAAATGAAAAAGGTAGTTGTTCTCGTATTGTTGTCATTGGTGGTTTTCTCATTGGGATTCTCTGCGACAAAGACAATCGGGTTTTGTGTTTCTACCCTTGCAAATCCATTCTTTGTCACCATGAAGGATGCAGCTGAAGCAACTGCGAAAGAAATGGGATTTACCCTAATTGTACTTGACGCACAGGATTCTCCTGAAAGGCAGATTTCACAAGTCCAGGACTTAATCATCCGAAATGTTGATGCGTTGGTGATCAACCCAGTTGACTCTGATGCTATTGGCACAGCGGTCCTTGAAGCAAATCGATACAATGTTCCTGTAATAACCGTGACTCGACCGTCTAGAATGGGGAAGACGATGCAACATCTCGATATTGATAATTCGCAAGCAGGAAGATTGATCGGGGAAGAACTCGCAAAAGTTCTTGGAGGTAAGGGAAGAGTAGCAATTTTGGAAGGGATTCCTGGCGCTCCATCAGCAGTAGAGAGGCAAAGAGGATTCCTTGAGGCCTTGGAAGACTTTCCTGATATCCAAGTAGTATCCAGCTTGACGGCAAATTATTCCCGAGAACAAGGAGCCAATGTAATGGAGGATATCCTTCAAGCCAATCCTTTTCTTGATGCCGTGTATGCTCATAATGACCAAATGGCTCTAGGAGCAGTCCGTACAATCGCTGCTGCAGGAAGGACGGGTGAAATCAAAGTTTTCGGGATAGATGCTATTGATGATGCCATCTCTGCGATTTTGAAAGGGGAAATGTCAGCTACCGTGAAACAGCAGCCTGGTTTACAAATCCAAATGGCTTTGGAATCAGCCTTAAAGGTTTTAGCGAAAGAAACTGTCGAACAATTGGTAATCGTCCCGCTGAAACTCATCACTTCTGAAGTTTTATCCGAAGAGTGATCCATCAAAAGGGGTGGGGAGATCCCACCCTTTTTTTCTATCAAATGGATCCTACTAGGAGTAGTTGCATTCTTACACAGAATCGGCTATAATCGATTATCCCAAATCGGCGTAAGAGGAGGGAGGATCCCGTGGTGGCCGGTTCTTTTTTTGTTGCTTTTCTATGTATTGCAATCATTGCAACCTTTCTTTCCATCGAGTCTTTGTGGGCGCGCAAAGCGCGTTCCAAGATTCCCTTACGCGTTTGCGTCACTGGAACTCGCGGGAAATCGAGCGTTACCCGGTTGATCACATCAGTGTTCCAAGAGCATGGGATTCGTACCATTGGTAAGGTTACGGGTACTCAAGCGATGCTTCTCCTTCCAAATCAACAAGAAAAACGAATCTTTCGCAAAGGTACGCCAACCATCTTGGAACAGGTCCGTGTGCTTCTGCGGTCAGCGGTTTCGGAAAACTGCCAAGCCGTCGTTTCGGAAATCATGAGCATTTCCCCAGAGATGCAGCGCGCCGAATCGATCCGGATTTTGCATCCACATATTACCGTAATCACGAACATCCGGATGGATCATATAGGGATCACAGGCTCTTCTATTCCAGAGATTGGGAGTGCTTTTCTGGATGCTGTACCTCCCCGCTCCATCATCGTGATGAGAAAAGAAGATTGGATTCTCTCGGAGTATTCTCTCAAAAAACTGCAGAAGCGATCCATTCGACTTGAATGGGTCGATGATGAAGAAGAAACGGATTCTTTCCGTTCTTCAAAGGATGAGCTTCAGAGAATCAAAGAGCAGTTGGGTTTACAAGCGCGACTAGAGAATCTTCTGCTTGCGGATCGGGTTGCTCGATTGGTCGGGATTCCTGTACAGTCAATCCAACAGGGAATATTGGAGGCAAAGAAAGACCCGGGCGCTTTGGAAATTACGATTCAGAACAACCAGCCAATTCTTATTCCCGTTTTTTCCGCTAATGACCCCGAATCGACCTGGATTCTTCTGGATCAAGCGATGAGGCAGTTTTCTCTTCGGCCCGATTCGATGGTTGGCGTGCTGTGCCTAAGGGCGGATAAACCCGAGCGCACTTGGCAATGGAAGCAGACATTCCTTGCTACCCCCCCTCCATTCAAAGAGCTTTTCCTCATTGGAAAGGATGCGCATGCCTTGAAACGCGGGTTGCCAAAGACCCTTAAGGTTAGTATTTTGAACGGCCTTTCTGTGAAAGATATGGTGAGAGCCGTTAGGGTTGGGAATCCGAAAGGGGTAATAGGTTTTGGAAACCATGTAGGGTGGGGGGAGAGATGGCAGGCTGCTTGGAATTCCTTATCGGAAGAACAACCAACTTGCAAGCAAGCATCCGAAATAGGCGATCACGATCCACAGAAGGATCGATAGAGAGGGTGGGGAGGTCGGAGGGACGGAATAGGCATTTGGTTCTGGAAGAGGGACAGGATCCCATAAAATCTGGTATTGATCTGCGATTCCTTTTAGGTATAGGACATGGATAACGGGAATTTCTGTTTCGAGCATCGCCTCGATGACCCCGTTTTTCGGGGGATTTTGGGTGTTTGATGGGAAGTTCAACCCTGGGATGAGATCATGGGGTTCAAGAAGATCTCCCGTATTAGCCAACGCGCCACCGATATTGATGAAGCACGATAGATTCCCATAAGGATCTGCTCTTTTATAGATCTGCATCCGCTTCTCCACATTCTCTTCCATTGGTTCCTCCATCATAAAAGGGATCGATAAGGCTTGAACTTGATCCATAAGGGTTTTTCGAACGTATGGGTCGATTTCCAGAGCGCGGTCCTCATCTCCACCTAAGGAGAGTCCATGAACCTGGGCATGTTCAATTCCACCCTTGCGGAGCGCTTGCGCCATCTCCAGAAGAGTGAACAGGGGATGATTTGCGCCCCATTGAGATGCAGTGAGGGACAGAATCGATATTGGTTGCGCCTCCAGGGCTATGCAGGCGGAAAGAGACGCAATCCAAATCCCAGGAAATGATCCGGAAGAACCGATTGCAACAGTATCGCCCGGACGCACGCCTGCTTCATGCAACAGCCAGACAAGGAGAGAAGCGAACTGAGGGTTCAAAGAGGTCCGTTTAGCTTCCAAGCTTCCCAAGGTTGTTGTCAGTTCTGTATACTCTTCCCCTATCATTCCTGTTTCATTGAGGTCCGTTTCCGGATCGATGGGAAGACCTAGCTCAATCCGATGAAGCTGGATGATTTCCATCATCTGAACCATTGTTTGGGCTGCTAAGATCCCTTTTTCCTGAATCTCGTAATGATGACGGCGCTCTTCCCATTGAAAAAGGGCATAAGCGATGATGCTGAGGATCAACCATATGCAGATCAATCGATATTTTGCTGTTTTCACTGGGTTCCCCTACACGAGTCGGTCCAGCATCGAAGTGCTGGCTGTTACGATGAAAAGCCCGGAAAGAGATACGAAGACACCTTGCTTTTCAAAACTATTGGCCAAGATGCCTGGAATCATCCATCCGATGATGCTAAGGGGCTGATGTAGGGGAAACAATTGAGGGAAGACCTGAAGCAAAAGCAAAGAGCAAAACCCAGAGACACAGAGAAGAAAGACAAACCGCCTGCGGCCAAAGAGGATCCACCATTGGCGGGCGATGGAAAAGATCCCCCAGGTTAGAAAAGCGACGATTAGCATGGCAAGGAGTTGGACCGGTTGATCAATCGATAGCGCGAAGTATATCGGAACAATGATCCCTCCTGGGTTGAAC
>Ga0334888_1004086_pt1 | contig 13589 bp, 17 predicted proteins | sample GraSluR1_MG_FD_207227 | JGI IMG/M metagenome (GOLD analysis project Ga0334888, IMG submission 207227) | Sludge microbial communities from methane-producing bioreactor in Wageningen University, Netherlands - Granular Sludge_3_08-R1 | ecosystem: Engineered > Bioreactor > Anaerobic > Unclassified ...
ATCGGGGCGAGCCTGGTGGACAACCACGCCTCTGAGGATGAGTTTGGAGAAGGGTGATTCCTCCAGAAGGGGGGGGAGGATTGACAAATCGCTGATTTTTCGATTGCAAAAACGTATGTTAAAGCGGTGAGTCGAAATTCGTATCGGATCGGTTATCAAATCGTGGATTTATCAACATACATAATTTATTTTTAAAATTCAAAAACGCTATCGACATATACAAAAACATAGATGTAAATCCTAATAATTCATAAAACCGATCTCTAAAGGCGGATTTAGCTTCAATCCAAAACTATATATAGGGTCGATGGAATTATAATTGGCGTGGTAAATATGTCGAACGATCTTAAGTCAGATGAGCGAATGGCCTTCCGGGTCGCCAGTTCCGACAAGCGAAGGATCGCTCAGGCCGCAGAAGCAGAGCGGCTGTGCATGGGCGCGTTCATTCGAACGCATATCATGAAAACGGTGGAACGGGCAGGGTATTGATATGGAAAATAGTGAGTTAGCGGGGCCTGGAACCCCGCAAGGTACGGTATTTGCCGAATATGACTTCGTGGCTGTCGATATAAACCTTCCGGTTGGTGCGCTCCTCGAAATGGGCGCAGCGGCTGTCGAAATGCGCGACTATTTTGAATCGCTCGCAGAGCCAGTCGGTTCGCTGAAAGACTTAGCAGCGGTCTACCCAGAAGAGGTCGCCCCAACGTTGACGACGGATGTCTTTTTGGAGTTGATGGCGGAGCCCGGCGAGTCGCGAGAAGAGACCATCGAACGGCTCAGCATACCAATAGAAAAGAGACAATGGTTCGTTGAGGCGTTGGCTATCCGGAGGGCCAGAAACAGGCTCAGGAAGGCCGAGAAGAGATTTGCCTGGCGGGGCATGGCGGCGAGGACTCTGAAGCCCGTATCCTTCATCATGCCGTGGTTGGATTTGATCGGGCGGCTACGTAAGGCGACAACTTCGGCCCCATGTAGTACCTTCTCTTTTCCATCTTGTGGGGGGTGGACTTCATGACCGTTCACGCGCCCATAATTCTTAAAGATTATGAGGAAGCAGTCGGCATCCTTCATCATCTCGTCCCTGACGGTGGCTCCCTTTTGGCGGAGATCGGCCCCATTTCGGTCGCCCTTCCATCTGACCTCGAAACCGAGTTGAGACCTCTTGTGGGGCAGAAGGTGGGGATAATTAAAACAGAAACGTCGCGGCCATACCGAGTCAGGGTGGTGATGAGATGAAGCTCGCCGAGATCACCCTCGACCCCGACCTGCAACCTAGGGTCATAATGGACCATGCCACCATAGCCGAATATGCTGAAGAGATGGAAGCGGGGGCAACGTTCCCGCCCATCATCGTATTCGACGACTGCGCGAAGAAATGGCTTGCGGACGGCTGGCATCGGTATTTTGCGGCCCAGAAAGCAGGGCTGGAAGATATCGATATCGATCTCAGGACCGGATCTCGTCGGGATGCCCTCCTTTTCTCGATCTCGGCTAATGCTAAGCATGGTCTGCGCCGATCGCGAGAGGATAAGCGACGAGCAGTTTTGGCTCTGCTCTCTGACCCAGAATGGTCGGTGCTCTCAGATCGCGAACTGGCGAGGATGTCGGGCGTCACTCATCCCACGATCGCGAAGTATCGAGCAGAACTCGATAGTGAGGGTGGTAAATTTACCACCTCGGAGGATGTCGGGGAAGAGTTCGAATGGCCGGGATTCTGGTATTTCATCGAGACCTACGGTTATCAATCGTTGCACTTCGAAGACTACGCGCTAGACTCTCTCCCTGTTCCCTCCGGCAGGTTCGGCGAGGTGCTCAAGAAGCTGGACGCAGAGATGTTAGCGGTCTTGGATCATCTGGAAAGGTGCGGCATAACTGACCACAGCCATATCTGCGGGCGCCGATTAGTAGCGGTGACCGAGATCGACGACGCCGGTATCTCGTTCATGCTGAAGCTGGCCCCTCATCCGTCTCCGTACGAGTTTTGGATGGAGATCATCAAAATCGATGAGCGGAACGAAACCGGCGAAGCGTTCGCATTCAAGAAGCCAGTGAAGCTCGATTATGTCGGATTCATCCTAGCCCTCGATATAGGTATAGGCAATGTCCGGCTTTCGGATTTCTGCATATGGTGCGAGGAGGACGGCGAGCCGTCGTACATTCCTCCTTTCAGGGACGATTATGAAGGGTTGTTCAACGACTGGGATCGAGGGTTTCAGGACCAGCTAGAAGCCGAGCGGAGGGGATCGGAGTGACCTCCTCCCTCCCTGTGGCGATCCCTGACCAGTTGAAAGGGAAAGGCCTCCGATTTACCAGGCTGAGGCCCCCGGTCATAGGAGACAAGACCACCGGAAAAGCTCCCTGTGACCCGAGCTTTTACGACGAGGGAGCCCTCCGAGAAGATGACCCCACCCTACTCTCCTATGTTGAGGCCGGGAACGGCTTCGGGATGGTGGGTACCTTCGGAAACTTTATCGGCTTCGACGCCGATCAGGGGGAGCTTTTGGAGGAGATGGGGATCATGGCCCGACTCCCTCCGACACTGACCGACAGAGCCCCCCACAAGCCGGAAAGCCTGCATCTGTACTGCATCTGCAAGGGGCTACCTCAGACCTTCCATTTCTGGCATCCTTCAATCCTCGTCCCTGAGGAGGAGGACGAGGAGGGGAAAATCCAGCCACGGAAAAGGCTTGAGTTGGGCCAAGTATGCGCGGGGAGAGGCCATATCACGGGGCCGGGGGCTCCTCACTGGAGCGGGGGCCGTAGGGAGATCATCGACGACTCCCCTCTTGCAGAGATCTCCATAGACGACCTGAAAGCGATCTTGAAGGGTGTTGTATTCTCCGACGACCCCACCAAAAATCCCTCTTTCGAGGACGCGGCGGGGCTCGTCGATACCTCGCAATGGGATAGGCTGAGGGAGATGGAGGTAGAGGCCCGGAAAGCCCGACGAGGACGAGGAGACGACCTCTCCCTATCCGAGAGGATCGGCGATATCCGGCGTGTTCTCAGTGCCTACGCATGGAACCCGACGGTGACGAGCGGGGATGAATGGAAGGGCGATGTACCGGGCGAATACTCGAAGTCCAAGACCGCGTTATCCGTCAATGTCGCAGAGGGGCTTTGGTATTGTCACCACCACTCCGACAGCGGAGGCGACGCGGCGGCGTTGGTCGCCCTCTTCGAGGGGCTGATAAATTGCCGGGAAAATGACCGGCTGAGGGAGTCGGAGATATTCGCAAAGGTCCTAACTGCCTGCGAGGAGAAGGGGCTGATAGATCCCGACGACGACCGAAGGACTGACGAGACCGAGGACGACGGGATCAAGAGCATATCCGAGGAGGAGCTTAACGGGTTGAATATAGCGACCCGTCCGAGACTCCAGAACGGGCTGGAGGATGACCATTTCATCTCTCAGTATCTCGAATATGGGGCGGCTACATGCGACGCCTTTCTTGAATACCATTTTTCAGGGGCGTTAACTCTTCTATCGGTGGCCGTCGGTCGAAAGCTGGTTATCAAGCTGAAGCAAGGTTTGATCCATCCGAATATCTGGAGCTTCAACCTAGGACCCTCCACCATTAGCCGAAAGTCTACGGCTATAGCAAAAATGGAGGATATGCTAAAGGTGGTCTGCCCGGAAACTGCTATCCCCAAAAGCTTTTCGCCAGAGGCTCTGATAGAGCACCTTTCAGAGTGTCCCGTCTCCTATCTCGTGAAGGACGAAGCGGCGCAATTGCTGGCGAGCATGAAAAAGCAGTATATGGAGGATGTGCGGGATTTTTTCAGCGAGATATATGATAACCGAGACTTCAGGCGTAAACTTCGGACCGGAAAGCGTAAGGACAAAACCGATTTTCAAATAACTGACCCCTATATAGTGCAATCTTACGCCACCACCAACACGCTATTCAGAGAGCATACCACAACCTTAGACCTTACTTCGGGCTGGCTTATGAGGTTCTTATACTTCGCTCCGAACTATCGAAAGCCGTCTATGGCTTTTGAGGTAGAGACGGGGGCGGAGGCGGAACTTTACGGGCGGTCGTTGGGCCGGTTCTCGGGTCTCTATCGGCTATTCAGCCAGATAGAGGAGACCGAGATAGAGCCCGAGCCCAAAGCTATGAAGTTTTACCAGAAATGGCAACTGTCTACTGAGAACGCGTTGATGGAGGAGAACGACGGCGAGATCTCCCTTTCCCTCTTCGGCCGGCTTCAAGTCTACGCCCTGAAACTGGCGGTGCTCTTTACCGTCGGTCGGAGGGGGTACAAAGTCGGAGATAAGATCTCTCTCGCCTACATGCAAGAGGCCGTTAGGCAGGTGGACGAATACTTCTTACCTGTCGGGCGGTCGGTGGTCTTGGAGGTGGGGAGGTCAGAACAAACCAACCTCCAGAACCAAATTATCGGGACTTTGGAGAGATGCGGCGGCAAGATGAAGCGGCCTGACCTCCTCCGATCCCTCCACCAAAAACTAAAAGACGTCGCCGACGCCCTGGCGGCTCTCGTCGAATCCGGCGAAATCGAGGCCCGGAAAGTGGACAGGCCCGGGAAAAAATCGGTTATCTGGTATATCCTCCTAGATAGTAGCCATAATAGCAATAATAGCAATAATAGCAATAATCGCAATAATCGCACGGATTCTTCCATAGATCCGGGTATTGAAGGGACTACTGCGATTATTGCTACTAATGCTATTATTGCGACTGAAGGGATTAAAGGCGGCGAGGAGCTGGCTGGAGAGATGCCCGAGCCCTCCGACGAATATGAGACCATCGCCGAGAACCTGGAAGAGGCCGCCAGAAGAGAGGCCGCCTACCTGGAGAAGTTCAAGACTCCAGAACCGAAGACGAAGCCAAAGCGATTCGATGTCATATATGAGCCAAAAGGCCCGGCGCGTGAGTATTCGGCTTGGGCATGTAACCTAGTTCAGAGCCCGAAGAGAAATGGTGAAGGTCCAAAGACGTGCTCACATGGTTGCCTGTATTGCTATAACCCGAAAGGGACCGAAGACGGACCGATACTAAAGCGCGACGTGATATCCAGGCTGAAGACTGATCTTCCTAAGCTTAAGAAGGTCATCAAACCAGGCGAGGAGCTGGAGTTTACTTTCGTTGGAGATATCTATGATCCTAAGTTGCCTGGAGTAGCGCGAGAATGTCTCCAAGCGTGCAAAGATGCCGGGATTCCATTTCGAGTATTGACGAAAAACGGATCAGCGGCCATTGAAGACTTCGATCTGTACCGGCCGGGTGACATATTCGGATGTACTCTTACGCTTCTGGACCATGAGAAGTCGAAGACCTGGGAACCTGGAGCGGCATTGCCTGAGGATAGGCTGAGAGCCTTAGAAGAAGCTCACAAGAGAGGTATCGAGACCTGGGCGAGCCTGGAACCTGTCATAGATCCGGCTGAAACTCTGGAACTTATCCGGCGGTCTCATGGCTTTGTGGACCATTTCAAAGTCGGAAAATGGAACCACGATAAGCGGGCCGATTCGATAGACTGGCGTAAGTTTGCCGTCGAAGTGGTGGAGCTGCTGGATAGTCTCGGATGCGACTATTACATCAAAGACGACCTGAAGCCATTCTTACCTGCCGAACGTGCTCGGACAAAAAAGGAGGGTGAACGTTCACCGCCAAAAAAGACCGATCCTCCAGAGGAGGGGGGAGACGGCCGGATTTTCAAGCTATCGCAGCCGGACTGGCGAGACCTGGCGAGGCAACATAACGGGCTGAATACTCGAGTTCTGAAGGCAGAACTAGGCTTTGATGACCTGAAAGCCGATATCTGCCTTGGTCTCCTCCGAAAGGCGGGCTGGATAACTGACTACCTGGAACGGCTACAGCCCCCAGGATACAGCGACGACGAGGAGGAGGCGGTAGCGTGAGCTGGCTTCTCTTCTTTGCCGGGGTGTTCTTGATGGGGGCGTTGGTCTCCCTGGTGGTTACGGTGGGGCTGATCCTGGAGGTGGTCCTGTGATCCTCTTCACCCCTCGTCACGTCGAAATGATCAAGGCAGGCGAGAAGACCCAAACCCGGCGGGTCTGGAAGCGACCACGGGCGAAGGTCGGAGCTGTCCATCTCGTCAAAACCGAACTCTTCAGCAAAGAGCACCATTGCAGGATTCGAATCACCGGTTTGAGGTCGCAAAGGTTAGCCGACATATCCGAGGAGGACGCCAGAGCCGAGGGCGGCTATACCGTTGCTGAGTATATCCAGGTCTGGCGAGAGATAAACGGCGACTGGAACCCGGATCAACTCGTCTATGTGGTCGATTTTGAGGTGGTCAAATGACCCTCCAGAGTTCTCTTTTTGCTTTCGAGCCGGGCCGATCTCCTAGGGCTGAGGTAGACGAGGATGATTCTGTCGTCTCGTCTCCTCCTCCGATTGCTTACCGTGGCCGGAAATGTGCGAAGTGTGGGCGGCCTCTCCGGGGCGGCGGCTTGGAGGTCATGGGATGGGGCCGGGTCTGCTGGGATTGCTACCATTCGAATTTAGGGCGAAGGGATGGAAGGACCGACCTCTCCAGCGATGCGAGCGGATCACGAAACAGTGGCTACAACCTTCGGAGATGACCATGACGACAAAGGCTGAGTTAGAACGGCTTTGGGAGCGGGTGGAGAGCATCCGGGAGGAGTTGGGGTCCCTCGCCGACGAGATAGCCGAACTGTACGCCGACGAGGAGGGGGAACCGTGAGGGGACTTCGAAACTTCGAGCGGCGGCTTCAGAAAATCGAGAATCAGATAGCCGCCGAAGATAAGGCAGCAGCAGCAGCGGGGCAAAAGGAGGAGGTGGCGAGCCTGGAGGCAGTCTTGAATCGATCCGAGCCGTGCGCCTTCTGCCTGAAGATCATGCAGAGAGAAAAATCGAGGTAGATATATATGGTAGCGGAAGAAAATAATACCGAACAGAGACCGAGACCTACCGGCCCGAACTACTTTATGAAGATGCTAGGGCAAAAAGTCTTGTGCAGATTGAACGATGGGCGGCCCTTGAACGCAGTTTTGGAGAGCTTCTCCCTCTATGAGTTGTGCTTTGATATCGGACATGGAAAGAAGATGGTGATCATGAAACACGCGATCAGTAGCATAGAGTTTACGGAGTCCGCCCTACCCCCCCAGGGGAGAGGCGATAACGATAAGCGGTGAGGTATAAATGACCGAGAATAAAAAGCCAAAGACGCGGGGGATATCGATCAAATCCCCCCAGGACGTGCAAAAAATTTGTCGAAGAGTGATAAATGATATCTTCGATGCGGGTCTTCAAATCGAGAATGCACAAAAAATTAACCTGTTGTGCATCACGTGGTTGAAGGCCTGGGAACTTTTGAAAGTCTCCGACCTGGAGAAGCGGGTTATCGCCCTGGAGAACGATAGGAGGCGAGACTAAATTGGCTTCAAAGAACGCGGGAGACCCGGAAGGACTCCAGAAATATCTGGAGACCCGGGCCACCTCCTCCCCAAAAGCGATACTAGGCGACCGTACCGGCGTGAGCAAGCTTGGATCTAGATATAAGGTCTCCTCGGAGGAGGTCCGGGAAACTTTGCGAAAGACTGGCTGGGAGCTGGAAGAGAGGCCCGACAGCGGGGGGCGGTTCTGGCGACCGAAAGACGTAAGTACTATGATGACCGATATATTATAGTTAGAACGTGATTATAATATTCGGGATGTCATTTATCTATGTTGGGGGGGACGGGCAGAAATGGCAACTCCCTTGTCTCGTCTCCCCTTGGAGAGGTTAACATGATTAAAAATTTAGAGCGAAGAATCGGGGCGATGGAAGGCGAGACCGAGCCCGAGTCGAAATTTTCGATATCGGAGGCCATGTTTGCAGAGTCCATGTCCAAGATAGCGGCGACCATCCCGCCGGATCTGGAGGGAGAGCCTTCTCCAGAGGTCGAAGAGGTCATGAAGATGCTTAAAGGGGTGTGATTATGGAATTTCTGGAAGATCACAGGATATTTTACAACGCCAGATTAGATGCAATCGAGAGCGGCGACGAGGAAAAGCTTTCAGATCCGACCGTTAGACTTGTGCTGGAACATAAGAGCCTGGCTGATGGGATCAAGAAAGCGAGGCGTGAGACTTACGATTGCTGTCACGTAGCAATCGATAGAGAGAGAGGCAAAATCGAAGTCGATGATATCCCGCGCCTTCAGCAGATCGCCGCCTCCATCTCCTCGATGGAGGGGAGGCGTGAGCACCTGGAACGGATCATAAACGAAATTTCTTTCCTAGGTGCAAAGCTTCTCTCCGACCTGGAGGAGGAGGCGATGGAAGGGCGTAAGGATAGCTTTTCGGCACCGGACGGCGAGGCGTTCCGGGCTGGAGCGAAAGCGAATAAGATGATTAGTGATGCGAGACTGTCTCTAAAGAAGGTGGGTATAGAATGATAACCGAATCTCAGTTTGAAGAAATGTCGGGGGCGCTGGCGACCGTAAGCCCGGCGCTGCTGGAGCACGTGCAGAACAATCCCGGCAACGTAATTATCGGCGGCCTGGATAGCGCGCAGCTGAAAGTCGTCTTCGGGGCGCTACCTGCTGGAGCGTGGCCAGAGTTCATCCTGAATCAAGAGCCTCCAGCCCGACTTAAGAACGCTTGGAGCTTGCATATCATCATATTCCAGAAGGACACGAAAGCAAAAAAATAACGAGGAGGTGAAACAACTATGGCATACGAAGACTGGAAAGATATAGAGCCTCAGTTGAAGGCAAAAGAGCAAGCAGCGAGGGTTGCCAAGGTGAAGGCAGACCAAGACCGGCGGCGTGCAACGGTGGACAGACTCCTGCGAAAAATGGGGCGCGTTCCCGTGTCCGTTCCGAAGAGCGCCGAAGGACTGACTGCGCTGGCTTCGAGCCCTGCACAAGCGGACCGCTTCGAGGCGAGGCGGGCGATGGTGGACAAGGTGATGAAGGCGGCGTTCGGTCATCAGTGAGGCGTTGATATGATCGATCCTGGAAAATTGGCCCTCGTCGTCAAGCTTCATGATATCGAGGAGGAGAGGCGACAGCGGCGACTGGCGGGGGAGCCGAGGGTGAGGGTCAACAATCGAGCCCACGGCGACCGAATACGCGCGGTCCTGGGAGTCTCCGAGCTGGGGACCCTGGCGTTGCCTGCTGAGGTTTGGCCGGATGGTCGGGTCTCCCTGCCCTTCGGTGGCGGGGAGCTGGTAGAGGTGGATCCCGACAAGGTGGTCGTCCTTCGAAGGCTGGCTGCGATCGAAGCCGAGAGGAGGAGGCTCGTCGAAAGCGGCGCGTCTCGGGCCGTGGTAGACGACGAGGCCGAGATCAAGCGGCAAAAGTTGATCTTGCACGTCTCGATAACCACGCTTCGCCAGTTGTACATGGCTGAGGAGCTGCCCGAACGCATCAAACCGATGAACGCTGGCGGTCTGCCGACGCCTCCCCCACCACCACGCAAACCACGACGGCGAGACCTCCGGCGCTAGATTTTCTTATGTAACCGATGGTCCTGTTATTGGTGGACTGGTTACATAAGAAAATCCCGGTTATTTTTATTCGGATTGCTTATTTTAATTTCTAGCGGCGTTTTTTCTGGCGGGATGGTAGTTTATTACCTTCTGCCTATCCACCCGTCGGGCTTGTCCGTCCTGGCGTTCCTGTGGTGATTATGACAGTAAGGAGGATCACCATATCGGAGTCGGTATATCGAAGCCTTCAAGCCGAAGGTCTGGTTACTGGAGAAAGCCCGGCGCCCGCCTCTCACTCTCTGGAGATAGAAAGATGAGGAAATTGTTGCGGAGCTTGAAGATCATCCCGACGTTGCGAGATATCAGATATTTAACAAGGATCGGGTAATGTGGACGAATATTAGCATTTTTTTATGACCCGCCCATTGAAGTGCCGGAAAACGATAAGCAGAAAGCGAAACTAAAGATCTGACGACATAAGTCGTTAATGATCATAATGTCTCCACCGGAACGATCGAAGAGGCACTTCTCCCCCTTTGACGTATTTAAATATTATCCTCATATATTATATCTTCATCCAGGTAGTGCACGTCATTAATCCCCTCAGTCCAATGATCACGGAGTATCCTTACATGTTCATATACATTATCAGTTAATAGATCATTGTTCATCACTCGGTCTTGTTGTGGTTCTACAAATACCCATCCACCTTCAGTCGGATAAGCTACTATAGCATGCCCCTTATCACTAAGGTATGGATAAGAATCAAAGAATGGATAGGGTTTTATGCTCACATAATACAGAGTAAATCCGGCTTGTTTAGCGTTTCTAATTAGTGTTTCTGCAAACTGTACGCACTGAAATCGGCCGGGGACATATGAGATCTTGTCGGTATCGTCCACGTCTTCAATCCAGATTAAGATATCACTACGCATCTCATCTCGTTTTTTCCTGTCCAAGTCGTCAATAGCAATCTTCCTATTATTTCTTGTAAGTGTGTCTTCTGGATCTATCTCGATAGCCTTATCATAGCAAACAATGGCCTCTTCATATCTATCCAAGTAGTAAAGAGCGAGGCCTTTGTTACTCCAAGCATCTGCGTATAGAGGATTAATCTCGATAGCCCTGTTAAAACACTCATTGGAATCGTTGTAGTCATCCATGTGAAGGAGAACAACGCCTTTGTTGTACCAGGCACCTGCGTATTGAGGGTCTATCTCGATGGCCTTGTCATAACACTCGATCGCATCTTCATAACGATCCAAATCGTAGAGAGCAAGGCCTTTGGTAATCCAAGCGTCTGCATACTCGGCTTCTATCTCAATAGCCTTTTCATAACACGTGATGGCATCCTCGGTTTTATTCAAATTATAGAGTGCCCTTCCTTTTCTATATAAGGGAGTTGCATCTAGTGGCTTGTGCTCGATAGCCTTATCATAGCAAACAATGGCTTCTTCATATCTATCCAAGTAGTAAAGAGCGAGGCCTTTGTTACTCCAAGCATCTGCGTATAGAGGATCGATCTCAACGGCTTTATCATAACACTCAATTGCGTCTCCATGCCTGCCCAAATCTGCGAGACTAAGGCCTTTATTGTTCCAGGCTACAACACATTCTGGATCGATTCGTACGGCTTCATCATAACACTTAATCGCCTCTTCAATCTCATCAATTTTTGCGAGAATGGCGCCTTTGTTATTCCAGGCCTTCACATTTAATGGATCTAATTCGATGGCATTATCAAAGCACTCGATAGCTTCTTCATATTTACCCAACTCACGGAATGCATTACCTTTGCCACTCCATGCGGCCGTGTATTCAGGATTTATTTTAATGGCGTTATCAAAACATTCGATGGCTTCTTCATATCTACCCATATCATAAAGAGTAGCGCCTTTGCTGTACCAGGCGCCCGCGTATTGAGGGTCTATCTCGATGGCTTTGTCATAACACTCAATTGCGTCTCCGTACATGCCCAATTTTGCAAGAACATTACCTTTATTGTTCCAGGCTCGAACAAATTCTGGGTCTATCCGGATGGATTCCTCATAACATTTGATAGACTCATTATATTCGCCCAGATCAAAAAGATCAGCACCTTTATTACCCCACGGCCATACAAAATTTGGATCTAGCTTGATGGCTTCGTCATAACACTCAATAGATTCATTATATTTGCCTAGATTAGAAAGGACGCAGCCTTTGTTAAACCAAGCCATTGCATATGTGGAGTTTATATCAATGGCTTCGTCATAACACGTAATTGCTTCGTCATATTTTCCCAAATAATTAAGAATATTGCCTTTTAATTTCCAGGCGATCTCATTGCGCGAGTTTAGCTCCAAGGATTCCTCGATATATTGAAGGGCAATGTCATACGATTTACTCGAATAAGACACGTTCGCCTTATCAAACCAATAATCTGCCGAATACGCTTGCCCTGATACTTCATCTAGAGTTACGAGTCCTACAGATGATAACCACAAGAAAGTCAAAGCACATTGTAGCAAGGGCCTCATTCACCATCGTTTCCTAGATCTTGAAGCGCGATTTACCTTGGATGGGGACGATTGCAAAAGCATTTAGTTCTTTCGGTCCGGTACTTTCTTTCATTCTCGTTATTTAATAAGCTCATAGATCTGACGTTTTCGAGCGGGATTTACTAGTAAAAGCGGGCGAAAATCCCGTTCCCCGCACCAATTTAGCCCTCTCACGTCGATAGACCTTGGGGCGGTTCGGTCTTCCGCTGCGAGGAATATATTTTTAAATATATTTTTATTAGCTCTATAAGCCTTCAACGGTCTCTCCCGCCACCCTTCGATGGTGGTCCTCGCCGATTATATGCTGCCTTCCGGCAGGCGGCTGGCGGAGGCGAGGGCCGGCCATGAGAAGGCCCTCCTCTCGGGCCAGATCGAAGCCACCGATGAGCAGATCGACACCCTCGTCCGCGAGCTTTACGGGCTGACGGCGGAGGAGATCGAGATCGTCGAGGAGGCGACGGCGTGAACCCCGAATCTCGGATGCTCTATATACTTCTTGAAATGACAGATTTGTACGAGGATCGAAAGCTTAAAGATATAGATGAACTAATCGCCAACTAAGGAGAGCATAATAATGAGTAAAATAACTATTCATGGTGAGTCATATCCTATCAGCAAGATATTCAGTGACGAATTTGTCTTCACCATACCTCTTTATCAACGTCCTTATGCTTGGACGACTGAACATGCAGGTGAGTTATTAGATGATATAATCACTTTCAGAGAGGATAATAATGAAGACGGAGGTAGCGTCAGTCCTTACTTCCTAGGAAGCATAGTTCTGATTAAAGATTACGCTCCCGATGCTCAAGTGGTTGACGGCCAGCAGCGATTGGCTACCCTTACAATTCTGCTATCGACCCTTCGGCATTTAACGCCAACGTATGCAAGTGATATAACTACTTTTATATATGAAAAAGGAAGCGAGATAAAGGGCACGCCCAACCGTTATCGTTTAACACTAAAGGAGAAAGATGCCGAATTCTTCAAGGAGTACATTCAAGACGAAAACGGTTTAGAAAAATTAAAAAATTTAGACACAAATAAACTTTCTGATAGCCAGCGAAACGTAGTGGAAAACGCACTTTACTTCCTAGATAAACTTAAAGATTATCCCGAGAAAGAGTTGTTAAGCCTCACCCAATTCGTGATAAACAATTGCATAATTGTCGGAGTGTCCACTCCCGATTTCAACTCTGCCTGGCGTATTTTCTCAATACTCAATGATCGTGGTTTAGATCTCTCTATTACAGATATTATTAAAGCGGATGTCATAGGTCAAATAATACCTTTAAGCGAAAAGGATTCATATACTAATAAATGGGAAGATTTAGAAGTAGCTTTGGGAAGAGACACTTTTCGTGATCTATTTGCCCATATCAGAATGATTCATCGAAAAACTAAACCAAAAGATACGATACTTGAAGAGTTCCGCCGGTATGTTGTTAAACCGACCAAAGATTCTAAGAGTTTTATTGATAATGTATTGATTCCGTATGCCAATGCTTTCGACGTTATCAAAAACTCATCATACCAGAGCTATAAACATGCAGAGGAAGTAAACGCTCTATTATCTTGGTTGAATCGAATAGACAACGTTGATTGGATACCTCCGGCGG
>Ga0334888_1004106_pt1 | contig 13545 bp, 9 predicted proteins | sample GraSluR1_MG_FD_207227 | JGI IMG/M metagenome (GOLD analysis project Ga0334888, IMG submission 207227) | Sludge microbial communities from methane-producing bioreactor in Wageningen University, Netherlands - Granular Sludge_3_08-R1 | ecosystem: Engineered > Bioreactor > Anaerobic > Unclassified ...
AACCCGCTCGATCTGGTGATCGGTACCGGGGAAACCCACACCATCCGCGAATTTCTGGATGAGGCCTTCGGCTACGTCAACCTTGACTGGCATGACTATGTCAAGATCGACCCGCGCTATTTCCGCCCCAATGAGGTCGATTGGCTGCAGGCAGACCCCGCGCGCGCCATGCAAGAACTTGGTTGGGAGCCGCGTGTGTATTTCAAAGATTTGGTGCGCATTATGATGGATGCTGACCTGGAGCTTTCCGGGCTGGAATCACCCGGCGAAGGCAAAAAATTGCTGGAACAGCATCACGGGCCGTGGCACCGCTGGGAGCAGCAGGTGGTCAGCATGGACCAGCTACCGCTACGCGGCAAGGAGGAGCGATGAGCTTCTGGGCGGAAAAACGCATCTGTGTGACCGGCGGGGCAGGATTTCTCGGTCAGGCGGTGGTCAAGAAGTTGATCGAACGCGGCGCCAAAGAAGAGAACATCTTCATCCCGCGCAGCCGCCAGTATGACCTGGTGGACGGCGACGCCATCGAGCGCTTGCTGAACGACAGCCAGCCGGACATCATCATCCATCTGGCAGCACAGGTGGGCGGTATCGGCGCTAACCGCGAACACCCCGCCGAGTTCTTCTATAACAACCTGATGATGGGCGTGCAGCTATTGCACAAAGCCTGGCAGCACGGCGTGGAGAAATTTGTGGCGGTCGGCACGATCTGCGCCTACCCCAAGTTCACGCCGGTGCCGTTTAAAGAGGAAGAACTGTGGAACGGCTACCCGGAGGAGACCAATGCCCCCTACGGGCTGGCCAAGAAGATGCTTCTCGTCCAGTCGCAAGCTTACCGCGACCAATATGGCTACAACAGCATCTACCTGCTACCCGTCAACCTGTATGGCCCCGGCGACAACTTTGACCCGGCATCGTCGCACGTGATCCCGGCGTTGATCAAGAAATGCGTGGACGCGCAGGCGGCGGGTGACGAGCAGATCGTGGTGTGGGGCGATGGCTCGCCCACGCGCGAATTCCTGTATGTGGACGACGCCGCGGAAGGCATCCTGCTGGCGGCGGAGCATTACAACGATTCGGAGCCCGTCAACCTCGGTTCGGGCATGGAAATTTCGATCAAGGACCTGGTGGAAGAGGTTGCCAACGCCACCGGGTTTGAGGGAAAACTGGTGTGGGATACCAGCAAACCCAACGGCCAGCCGCGCCGCTGCCTGGACGTGACAAGGGCGAAGGAGTGGTTCGGCTTCGAGGCGCAGATGCCGTTCGATGAGGGGTTGCAGAGGACGGTGGCGTGGTATCGCGCAAGACACACGGAATAAAAATCATCAGTTTTTGATTTCCAAATATTAAAGAAGTTGTATAGAGTAGGGTTGTAGAAAATGAAATTAAGAAAGTTAATTATTCAAAAGTTTCGTGGAATAGACAATCTTGAGTGGGAAATAAAAAGTGACTTAGTTTGCTTAGTTGGGCCTGGTGACTCTACGAAATCAACGATTCTGCTTGCATTGGAGTACCTATTTTCTCCTAACTGGAATTTACCAATTACTGATTCGGATTTCCATCAAATGGTAGTACAAAACCCGATCATTATTGAAGCTATCATAACAGAACTACCAGAAAGTCTACTCAGTGAAGAAAAATTCGGTTTGTACCTAGGATTTTGGAATAATGATGGGGGCAGTAAGAAAAATCAAGAAAATGATGATGACCATATAGCATTGAAAATTAGATTGACTATAGATTCTGATCTTGAGCCAGTTTGGGAAGTAATGTCCTTTCAAGAAGATGAAAAGGAACCTCGTAGAATTTCTTCAACAGATAGACAGAAATTAGGAGTAGCAAAAATTGGAAGTTATGTTGATGCTGATTTGGCGTGGGGTCGAAATTCTGCATTAAGTCGCCTAACCCAAAGAGATGATCTAACAAAAATTCCAAGTTTGTTAGCTGAAGCAGAACGCAGAGTGCTAAATTCTCTTGCTGAGTTAGACTTAAGCTTACTAGAAATGGCGATAGGTGACATTGTTCCAGTAGCTCAAATAATGGGGATTAATGCCCAGGATGCTTTCCACGCAGGTATAGATCCTCTACGAGTCAGTTTGCGTCAAGGAGCTATTTCATTATTTGATGGACAATTACCCTTATCTCTTCGAGGGGCAGGTAGTCGCCGGTTGATGACAATGGCTATACATAAGTCAGGCGTTAAGGAAGGGGCCGTTATTTTGGTTGATGAAATTGAAAACAGTCTTGAACCTTATAGGTTACGCCATTTGATTCGTCAACTACGCCCAAATGACAATGACAACCATCAAGTACTATTTACTACACATTCGTCGGTAACAGTTGTAGAATGCATTGCAAGTGAAATTTTTGTAGTCAATTCTCAAAATGGAAACACGAAAGTAATTCAGGTTTCAGTAGATTTGCAGAATATTGTCAGGAGTATACCAGAAGCATTTTTGTGTAGAAAAGTAATAATTTGTGAAGGGAAAACAGAAAGCGGTTTATTATTAAGTCTTGATCAAAATTTCTGGCAAAATAAACACGAAAAAGAAACAGGTCAATGGCGTTATTTAACTATGGCAGAGGCAGGAGTGTCTCCTATTGAGAGTCCTAAATCTGGGGGTTCAGAAGCACCTAAATTTGCGTTAGCAATGGCAAAATTGGGGTATGAAGTTGCATATTTTGGTGATTCGGATAGAGATTTGAATCCATCAGCTGATTGTATGAAAGAAAATGGTATTGATGTATTTCTCTGGGACGGCAATGTTGAGATTGAAAGAAGGTTGTGCTTTGATTTACCTCAAAATGAATTAGAAGGACTTATTACTTTAGCGGAAAACTTGAATGACAGAAATAAAGTATGGGCGGATATTAAGAAACAGTTTTCTACTCATATTTCACCTGAGTTCTGTTCAAGTTGGGAAGGTTTAATTTCGCTGGGGGATGAACGAAAATTACGGGAATTGTTGGGTAAAGCTGCTGATGATGGAAAGTGGTTTAAACGTCGTGATAAGGGGGAATCTCTTGGAACATTTCTATCCGGATATTTGGATATGATGGGAGATTCTCCAACATTCAGAACATTGGTGTCCATTGAAAAGTGGTGCTATGGTTGATGAATTCGATATTGTTGTTGAACAGTTAGTCACAGCGAAATCGCCGGTTTCTGTGAAAGCTGCTGCTGGTTGCGGAAAGACCGAAGCAATTGTTAGAGCTGTTGCATTATCTACGGGCAAACAATTAGTGTTGACTCATACTAATGCTGGTGTGGCTGCGCTACGCTCACGGTTTCGAAAGCACCATGTACCTGTGTCACAATACCAAGTAGATACCATAGCTAGTTGGTTATTGAAATATGCTTCTGCCTATCCTTCAATGTCGAACCTAGCAGTAGCTAAGCCACAAGGCAATGATTGGGGAGAAGTCTATCCTGCAGCCCAGAAACTTTTTTCTTATGCGTTTTTAGAAAATGTATTAATGGCATCATATGATGGAGTATATATTGATGAATATCAAGATTGTACACAATTGCAACATGCTATTGCCTTAAGGTTATGCAACTTCCTTCCAGTACGTGTATTGGGTGACCCATTGCAAGGAATTTTTGATTTTTGCGATCCAATTGTTGACTGGCAAACAGATGTTTTGCCAACATTTAATCCTACTCCTGACTTAACCCAACCGTATCGATGGCAAAATTCAAATCCTGAACTAGGTAAACAATTAGGTGATATCCGTACAAAGCTCCTAAACCATGAGCCTGTTGACATTAACCTTTACCCAGAGATCAATTGGCAACCATGGAGTGAAAATAGTGAAATTGAGGTTTGTAAATACGTCAAAGCACATAAGAGGGGAACGATTGCAGGGATTCACTATTGGCCTGATGATGCTCATCGTACCGCTAAAGGCCTTAATGGTCTTTATCAATCAATAGAAGAAATGGATTGTAAGGAGTTAATGACCACAGTAAGGAGAATTGATGAGTGGTTATTACAAGAGAATTTTACAGCAATTATCAGTGGAATAAAAAACCTCACAATGAAAGCATGTGCAGAGAGAAGTATATTTTCGGATAAGGAATACCTAAAAAAAGAATTCGAGCAATTACAAAATGGTGATTTATCTATAGTTCCGAAAATTATTGACTCGATAACAAATGATATTGGAAAAAAGGTTTATCGAAAAGAATTGCTAAATGAGATGAAAAATACATTTCAAGAATTCTCCACTGAAAAGTATTCGTCTATCTATGAAGCGGCTTTTGCCGCTCGTTATAGGACAAGAGTAAATGGGCGAAAACCTGAGAATAGAATAATATCTCGAACTTTGCTCATTAAAGGGCTAGAATTTAATCATGCAATTGTCTTAAATGCTGATAAACTTCAAAATCAGAAAAACTTTTATGTGGCAATAACACGAGGTTCGGAAAGCTTAACCATCCTCTCTTCAAGTCCTCTTTTGAATTTGGATAAGTAGATATCCACCCAATTGCCAAAATCCGCATTCCCTCGTATGATTCCCTCATGCACGAACAACCGAACGACGCATTTGAACAGCACATCATCGCCTGGGGGCGGGCACGGGAAGATGTGCGCGCTTTGCTCATCACCAGCACGCGCGCCATCACCGGCGGGGTGACGGATGCGCTGTCCGATTATGACATCATCCTGGTGGCGGATGACATCACCCCCTACCACGCCAGCCGCGACTGGCTGGCAGCGTTTGGCACGGTGCTGGCGCTGTTCCGCGACCCCATCACGAAGGAGTTTGGTTCGCCTTCCTCCGGTTATGTGATCCAGTTCGAGGGACATTTGAAGATCGACTTCACCCTGTGGACGCCGGCGGCTTTGCGACATATCGCCGCGCTGCCGACCCTGCCGGATGAACTGGACGCCGGGTATCGCGTGTTGCTGGACAAGGATGGCTTGACTGATAACCTGAGAGCCCCCACCTATCAAGCCTACATTCCGAAACCACCCAGCGCACAACAATATCATGACTGTGTGGAAACCTTCTTCCTGGACTGCCTCTATGTCGCCAAGTACATCTGGCGCGGTGACCTGAACGCCGCGCATCGTGTGTTGAATGAATTTGCCAAACAGGAAGAACTGCGTTTCATGTTGGAATGGCGCCTGGAGATCGATCATGACTGGGGGCTCAAAACGGGCCCCTACCTGCGCTGCATCGAAACCTATCTGCGCCCGGACTTGCTGGCGGATTTGCAGGCGACGTATGGCGGCATCCAGCCCGAAGCATTGTGGCACAGCCTGTACCGTACGCGTGACCTGATGCACAAGGTGGCCATCGAAGTGGCGCAGGCGTTGGGGTTTGCCTATCCTGAAAGCATCGAGGAAAAGGCCATGGCGTACGCGGCAGAGATCCGCCAGATGAAAAGATGAGGCGGCGTTACCGTGCGTGAAGTTGCTTTTTGGGGCGTTCACCACTATGATTAAGGCATGACGCAAGCGCGCAACCTTCTCTCACGACGTGACTTTCTCCGCCGTGCCACGCTGGGTCTCACGGGGGTGTTGTTTGCGCTGCGCGGTGAAGCGAAGATGGGCGCATCCAACCCGACAGACAGGTGGATGCCTTTGACGGACAAAGAAAGTGTTTTGCGGCTGGCAAACGGCCGGCACCTGCGCATTATCCGCCTGACTCAGGACAAGGGCGCGGGGCGGTTGCTGTGGCTGTCGGGTGGTGAAGAAACCGATGATGTTGACGGACGAGGGATACGCTGGGGACAGCCGGAAGTACTTCGTGTAATGCAGGACGCCCCCGCAATTGGCGCTGCGTTGGTGGCTTATCTGCAAGAACATCATGCGGAGGTGCTGGCGGGACTGTGGGGGCAGACGGAGCGCGCCGAGTTGACGAGCGCGGGCTTGCTGCTGGAGTGGGACGCTCAGCGCGATGCAAGCACTACAATACCATTGTCTGCGGCTGACCTGCAGGGCGGGTTCACGCTGGCAGGCTGGTTCAAGGTATCACACACAATGACCGCTGAACAGTTGTTGCTGACTATAGAAACCGATCAATCTCACCTGCGATTGCTGCTTAACGCGGACTGTCTGACGCTGCTGATGACAGATGATGCAGGCAAACTGCACGTGGAGACAGACAGGGCGATGCTGGCAGACGGCGCCTGGCATCATGTGGTATTGATCGCAGATGAGGAGGCCGGACTGGTTCGCTGGTTGGCGGATGGCGAGTGCCAGCCGGGGTGGACGGTGTTAGCCAACCCGTTGCCTGCCCTGTGGGAGCCGATGAACCTGCATGTGCTGCAGGAGAGTGTTGTTACAGGATCGCTGCGCTTGTACAACCGACCATTGCGCACGGCAGAAGCCGCCGCCAGTTACCGCTACTATGGGCAGGGCATGGGCAGCAGCGCTTATTGGGGCTGAGCGTTGCGATCAATCAGACAGCGAGACCAGCAACAGGTCGTTCACAGCGGTGAATGACTGGAAAGTTTGTCGGATTTGCTGTCAAACAAGGCCTTTATCGTCTTCAAAACCACAAAAATGGCGGTTCCTATCTAAAAAGATAGTGGTAAATTTCACAAAGTCTGTTGTTAAGAACGGGTTAAAACCTTCTTTTGACGTGTTTACAACGGGCTGGATGGGTGTAGAATAAAGACAATAAAGGTACTCCTTATTCTCAGTGAATTATTGGTGAAACAACGGTCTCGAGTCACGGCGAACTCGAGACCCTTGTGTTAAGTACCTGTCATCATCTTAGCGCAGGTGTGCGATAAGTGGGGGGTGGAAACGGGCGCTGTTTTCCTTATAATAGAATCAGAAGTTATCATTGTTCATAATTCTATCCTGAGAGTGAGGTAGTGATGAAGACTTACAGTGTTGCATTGATCGGCGCCAGCCTGCGCGGTGCGTATTTGTTGGCGCCCGCCATGGCGGATACGGTTGCCCGGCACGGGTTGCAGGTGTGCGCGGTGTATGACCCCGATCTGGCGAAGGCAGGCGAGGCGGCGCTGCTGCTCGTAAGCCGCTACGAACAGGCGGGCATGTCTGTCGAAGTACAGGCTACTGATGACCTGACGAGTTTGCTGACTGATCAGGTATTTGATCTGCTGGTGGTGAGTGTGCCGGCGGAAGACCACCTGCCACTGGTGGAAGAGATCCACCGTGTATCGGACCGGCTTGTGTTGGAAGCGCCTATCGCGTTGAATGTGGCAGAAGCGCGGGCGATTGCGGCAGCGACCGAAGATCACCCTGTGTTTATGAACTTCCCGCGTCGTTTTGACAGTGGCTGGTACAAGGTGTTCGAATTGCTGCAGGCTGGCATGATCGGAGAATTGCAGTTTATCAACCTGTCGGTTTATTTGGCAGCGACCAATTACCTGCGGTTGTGGCAGCGCAGCCAGGAGCATGCGGACGAATTGTTCCTCGGGCTGTTGTGCCAGTATATGGATGTGTGCCATTGGTTCGCGGGCGATGAATGTGTGTCTATTGCGGGGGTAGGCGATGTGGGCCATCACGACCTGGATGATTATGACCCCACGGGCGCGTTCAAAACGCTGTTCAGCCGCCTGCCGATTGCCTGGCGTTCACTGGTGAGTGAGGCCGCTGAAGGCGATGAAGTGGATGACTTTCCGGGTGATGATTTCCTCGATCACGGTGCGTTGACGTTGACCTATGCCAACGAGGTGACCGCCACGGTGCTATTCACCAGCCATGGGCCTGCAGCGGTGGATGAAGAAGACCTTGAACTGGTCGGCTCCAAGGGGCGCATCTGGTTCAACGCGCGGCGGGGTGTGCTGTATGTGCATACCTTCGACGGCAGCGAACCCGAGCGCATTGATGGGCTGGCAGACCTGTCGCTGCCCTGTTTCGAGCGGCTTGACGCGGCTTTCTTCGCGCAACTGCCCCTGTTCGCCGAAGGCATTCCGCCCGCGGTGACGGCGGCGGAAGGCGCGCACGCCCTCACGATGGCACTGGCGGCGTTGGAATCGATCAATGCCAATGGTGTGCCGGTGCTGCTGCCGCTGGAGATCGGTGAGGGGGAGGGCTGATCCTGTCATGCCGACTGGAGGATGGCGCAGCCATCTGCAATGGAGGCATCGAAACTCCTGGCGGTACAGAATACTTTCCAATGATTTTTGAATGCTTAAATATTTCGATGCCTCCGTTCGCGAAACCAGCTTTACTGGTTTACGCTCAGTCGGGATGACAGGCTTGATATAGTAGTTCGTTGCTGATTTCGACAGGTATTGTAACTATAGCTATACTAAGCACATGTCATTTAGAAATAGAAAGATATATTTCGTTTACATACTTGGAAGTGATCGCGGTGTGCTTTATACCGGAGTCACTAACGATCTTGAGAGGCGGGTTTGGCAGCACAAGCAAGGTCAACAGGAAGGTTTCACCAGCCGGTACAAGATCCATCGACTGTTACATTATGAAGAATTTGAGTATGTTTACGATGCGATAGAGCGTGAAAAGCAGATCAAATGCTGGCGGCGGGAAAAGAAATTAGCGTTGATCCGTGAATTCAATGAAACCTTTGCAGATTTAAGTGAAGGCTGGTTTTCTCAAGAAGGTGGATAAAAGGTATGTGGTTTTGTGTCATGCCGACTGGAGGATGGCGCAGCCATCTGCAATGGAGGCATCGAAACCGCTGGTGGTGATATATTGTTAATCCTCGATGAATAACTGATGGAGGATAATTTCGATCCCTCCGCTCGTTTCACTCGGTCGGGATGACACCGCGCTGTGAATGAACTCCCTCCTGCGAAATAAATTGTAGATACAAATACAACGCCGCGCATACGCGCGGCGTTGTATTTGTGTGAGTCAATTCGTTTACTTGTTGGTAATGACGATGGTCACCTGGGTGGTACTGCCTTCTCCGGTGATGCCGATGATGGCAACCTGGGTTTCGTTGGAAAAATTCATCAGGGCGAATTGTTCGCTCTTGACAATGTTGGAAGCATTGGCGTTCATCTCCCAGCTCAGTTGTGCCATCTCTACTTCGTAGAAGGAGAGCACATCTTCGAATGCCAGCGGGGTTTCATAATAGATGGTACCAGCCAAGGTGAACAGGTTGTTGTAATCTTTGACCACCGGTATGTTCTCCGGCACACCCTGGTTGAGCAGGTCGCCGACACCGGGCAGCAACTCCGTCAGTCCTTCGGATTCGAGGGGCAGATCTTCCAGCAGGCCGCCCATGTCGGGCAGCTGCTCGGTGATGCCTTCGGGGATGAGTTCCACGATGTCTTCCGGCCGCGCGCTGGCAACACTGCTGATGAGATTGGTAAGCGGGCAGGCACAGGCGATGAGAGCCAGCGCTGCCAGGGTCAGAGCAATGATCTTGATGGGTTTGTTATTCATCATTATTCTCCATTCATTAGATAAAAATCATCTTTATTATATACCTGCAAGCGGCAGAATACCACAGGTATTTTTATTAGGATGACTGGGAGGTCGGGATATTTTTCACTTGTGAAGCGCTTGCCTGGTAGCGTATAATAAACGGATATGGAACCCAAACACAATAAGGAGTCTTTGTTATGCAAAAACATTATCAATTAACGCTTGGTCGCATTAAAAAGCACAAGCAAACCCTCAAGGGGCTTTGTTATACTGATTCCCGCCCGGTGAAACTGAGCGCGTATGCCGCGCCCGGGCGTATCACCTACGAAGAAGCCATGCAGGGGGACTACAAACCGATTGACATGGATCACAACTTCAGCCCGCTGTGGTCAACTCACTGGGTCAAGGTGGAGTACGAAGTACCGGCTGAATGGGCGGGCAAGGAAGTGCACTTCCTGTGGGATTCGATGTGCGAAGGCGCCGTGTGGATCGATGGCAAGCCCATGCAGGGCCTCACTGGCAGTGTCGTCGGCCTTGAGTGGGACACCACCCGCCCTGAATACATCCTTGGCAAACCAGCCCAGGCTGGCAGCGGCGTGCTGTATGTAGAGGTGGCGGTCAACCATTTGTTCGGCGTGAATGGCGGCGGGCCTATGGTTGACTATATCCTCGGCAAACTGCGCCAGGCAGAGTTGGCTTTGTTCGACCGCGACGCCTGGGACCTGTACTGGGATTATGTAGTCGTGGCGGACTGCGCCGTGGAGATGCCCGAAGCGACCCCGCGCGCCGGCCAGGCCATGCATATCGCCAACGAGATGATCAATGTAATCCGCCTGAACGACAGAAGCACCTGGGGCAAAGCGCGCGCCTTGGCGGCAGATTTCCTCGGCAAGAAGAACGGCGAAGGCCAGCATACGGTTTCTGCGGTGGGACATGCCCACATCGACACCGCCTGGCTGTGGCCGCTGGCGGAAACACACCGCAAATGCTACCGCACTTTCTCCTCCGCTGTGCATTATATGGACCTCTATCCCGACTATATTTTCACCGTGTCGCAGGCGGTGCAATGGGAATGGATGAAGGAAGAACATCCCGACCTGTATGACCGCATGGTCGAAAAGGCGAAGAAAGGCCAGTTCGTGCCGGTTGGCGGCACCTGGGTCGAGATGGATGCCAATATCCCCAGCGGTGAGTCCTTCGTGCGCCAATTCCTGTTCGGCAAGCGCTTCTTTGAAAAAGAATTGGGTTTCGAGTGCAAGATTTTCTGGGTACCGGACGTGTTCGGCTATTCCGCCGCGCTGCCGCAGATCATGAAGCAGTCCGGCATTGATTATTTCCTGACGCAGAAACTGAGTTGGAACCAGTTCAACAAAGTGCAGAGCCATACCTTCCTGTGGGAAGGGCTGGACGGCTCCAGCATTCTGACGCACTTCCCGCCGGCTGATACCTATAACTCGATGGCGAATGTCAAAGAGGTGCTGTACAACGTCAAGAACTACAAAGACCACGATAACTCCAACCACAGCTACCTGCTGTATGGCTATGGCGATGGCGGCGGCGGACCCACCAAGGGCATGATCGAACAGATCGCGCGCATGAAAGATGTTGATGGGCTGCCCAAGGTGGAGTACCGTGCGCCGAAAGATTTCTTCAAACTGCTGGAAGACGACATCAAAGACCCGGTGCGTTGGGTGGGTGAGCTGTACTTTGAATTGCACCGCGCCACCTATACCACCCAGGCGCTGACCAAGAAGAACAACCGCGTCAGTGAATTCCTGCTGCACGATGTTGAATTTTTGGGCGCGCTGGCGAACCTGAAGGGCGCTGGTTACCCCAAAGATGAAGTCGATTGGATGTGGAAGACGGTGCTTACCAACCAGTTCCACGACATCATCCCTGGCTCATCGATCACCGAAGTGTATGACGATGCTGCCCGCGATTACAGCGCCGTGCTGGAAAAAGGCAAAGAACTGCGCGCTGTCGCTATCAGCGATGGTTTCAGCCCGGATGCGGCTGGCGAGAACCTGCTGGTGATCAACACCACCAGTTTCGACCGCGAAGAAGTGGCAGAGCTGCCCGAAGGCGTGCCTTCTGTGCAGACCTCAGCCTGCGGCAAACCGCTGGGCATCGTTTCAGCGCCTGCCTACGGCACAGCTGTGATCAAACCCAGTGACCAGGTTGCCAAACGGGTCAAGATGAGCGCTGACGCAGACGGTTTCGAGTTTGAAAACGAGTATATGGTGGCGCGCCTCAACAAGGGCGGACAGCTGACCAGCCTGTTCAGCAAAGAAGCGGGACGCGAAGCGCTGGCGCCGGGAGAAGTCGGCAACCAGTTTGTGATGTTCGAAGACATGCCCACCAACTGGGAAGCCTGGGACGTGGATATCTTCCATCTGGACACCCGCGAGGCACTGCCGGGCGCGCATTCCTTTGACGTGATCGAGGAAGGCCCCTTCCGTGTGGCGGTGGCGTTCGACCACAAAATTTCTGAGACCAGCAGCATCAACCAGGTGGTGCGCCTGAGCGCCACCGGCAAAGCGCTGGAATTCATGACCAAGGTTGAGTGGCATGACGAAGCACAGAAGTTCCTCAAGGTGGAATTTCCGTGGGATGTGCGTTCCAGCAAAGCCACCTACGAAGTCCAGTTCGGCCATCTGCAGCGCCCGACGCACTTCAACACCAGCTGGGATTTCGCCCAGTTCGAGGTGTGCGCCCACAAATGGGCAGACCTGAGCGAGTACGGCTTCGGCGTCAGCCTGCTGAACGACTGCAAATACGGCCACAGCACCCACGGCAACGTGATGCGCATTTCGCTGCTGCGGGCGCCCAAGAGCCCTGATCCGGTGGCAGATTTGGGCACGCACCGCTTCAACTACGCCGTCATGCCGCACAAAGGCAGCCTGCAGGAAGCCGGTCTGATCCGCGAGGGTTACCGCTTCAACCAGCCGCTGCTGCTGGAGAAAACCGCCGCGGCGGTAGGCAAACAATCCTTCTTCAGCGTGGATTCACCGCAGGTGGTGATCGACACGGTCAAGAAAGCCGAAGACAGCGACGAGATCATCGTGCGCATGTATGAATCCTTCGGTGCGCAGGCGAATGTGTCCCTGAAAGTGGGCCTGCCTGTGAGCGGCGTGGTGGAAGTCAACCTGCTGGAGCGTGAGACCGGCAAGGTGGACGTGAATGACGGCGCGGTGGCGCTGCACTTCGGGCCGTTCCAGCTGCGGACGTTGAAGTTGAAGATGAAGTAAGCTGTATAGTAACGAATGAATCGTGTAGGGGCGGTATGTATACCGCCCCTACTTCTTTATTGCGCTTTGTCTTCCTGAGTAAGGGCCGACGGAGTCGGTCTGCATCGAAGGATCAGAGGAATATAAGCATTCCATGGATAAAACCTGCAACAAAAAGTAACCGCCTTTGTTTGAGAGTTACACTTTGGTGGCTGTTCGATTTGACTGATCCTTCGACTACCACTCATCTTTGATGAGTTATTCGCCTACGGCGAATCTCGCTCAGGATGACAAATAACGCGAAGGTGTCTTTCCGACCGACCGCAGGGAGGGGAGGAATCGAAATGGCTGGGGGTGTTAAGCCGCCGGTGGTTGCGGTATGTGAAGCACAGGGGGATCCTTCGACTACAACTCAGCGCAGCTGAGTTGTAGTCGAAGGAAAACACAGGCGCGTTCTTGCTCGATGAATGAATGCGCCGCTGCCCTTTACAGATACTGAAACATATCCCCGGCAGACACAAACGTAATGGGCAGTTCATCGCCGACGAGCGGGCGCAGCCATGCTTCCGCCCAGCGCATGCCGGCTTCTTCCTGGATGAAATGCCCGGGCAGGATCATGCCTTTGGCTTTACCCAGCAGGGCGGCATCCTGGATATACAGCGGCAGCGTCCATTCGACGACCTCGCCTGGAATGACCACGTCATATTGCCAGGCGGCCGCCACCTGCTCATTGTTGCTCCAGTTGGTGCTCTCGTTCGGCAGCAGATGGCCGCAGAATCCGACGGTGGAGACTTTGGCGTCCAGGTTGCCGATGTAGCGGATGGTCTCCAGCCCCATGGCTTGCTTGACATGCTGCACCAGTTCACCGAAGGTTGTTTCGGGCAGTTTGATCTGCGACATTAATCCCGCGCCCGGTTGTATGTATTCCAACCAGCCTAACTGTTTCATCATGTAGTGAAAGATGCCGTCGGGTCGGTGGGTGTGAATATGGT
>Ga0334888_1004107_pt1 | contig 13544 bp, 10 predicted proteins | sample GraSluR1_MG_FD_207227 | JGI IMG/M metagenome (GOLD analysis project Ga0334888, IMG submission 207227) | Sludge microbial communities from methane-producing bioreactor in Wageningen University, Netherlands - Granular Sludge_3_08-R1 | ecosystem: Engineered > Bioreactor > Anaerobic > Unclassified ...
GTCTTCTACCAGCCGGGTTTCCCCATTCGGGCATCTCCGGTTCAATGGCTGCTTGCGCCTCACCGAAGCTTTTCGCAGCTTGCCACGCCCTTCTTCGGCCACTGGTGCCAAGGCATCCCCCGTGCACTCTTAGTACCTTAACCTCTTTGATCTCCTTCATCCATATTCGGTTGTCAATGTGCCTGCGCCACTATTTTTGCGCAAAAAAATGGTGGAGATGATCGGATTCGAACCGACGACTTCCTGCGTGCAAGGCAGGCGCTCTCCCACTGAGCTACATCCCCAGGCATGTTATTAAATTTATTGGTGGGCCGAGGAGGATTCGAACCTCCGACCTCACGGTTATCAGCCGTGTGCTCTAGCCACCTGAGCTATCGGCCCTCAAAAAAGAAACAGCGCATACGAAAAGGCGAGAAAATTACAGTTACTCCTTAGAAAGGAGGTGATCCAGCCGCACCTTCCGGTACGGCTACCTTGTTACGACTTCACCCCCCTTACCAGGCACACCTTCGACGGCTCTATCCCGGCACTCAACAAGAAAGAACCTCCACTCCTTAAAGCACTTCCGTGCCTCTAAAAAAGAGGATGCTCTCCCCAGTTGAGTGCCGGGTTTAGCCACCGGCTTCGGGTGCCCCCAACTCGGGTGGTGTGACGGGCGGTGTGTACAAGGCCCGGGAACGTATTCACCGCGGCTTGGCTGATCCACGATTACTAGCGATTCCAACTTCATGCAGTCGAGTTGCAGACTGCAATCCGAACTGGGACCGGCTTTTGTGGGATCCGCTCAGGGTCGCCCCTTCGCTTCCCGTTGTGCCGGCCATTGTAGCACGTGTGTCGCCCTGGACATAAGGGCCATGATGACTTGACGTCGTCCCCACCTTCCTCCGGCTTGTCGCCGGCAGTCCATCCAGAGTGCCCGGCCTTACCGATGGCAACTGAATGCAGGGGTTGCGCTCGTTGCGGGACTTAACCCAACATCTCACGACACGAGCTGACGACAGCCATGCAGCACCTGTGTACGCTCTCACTCCGAAGAGTAAGTCCTTCACCTTTCAGATCCGTACCACGTACATGTCAAACCCAGGTAAGGTTCTTCGGTTTGCATCGAATTAAACCACGTGCTCCACCGCTTGTGCGGGCCCCCGTCAATTCCTTTGAGTTTCAATCTTGCGACCGTACTCCCCAGGCGGAATGCTTATCGCGTTAGCTGCGGCACGGATGCCCTGCGACACCCACACCTAGCATTCATCGTTTACGGCTGGGACTACCCGGGTATCTAATCCGGTTCGCTACCCCAGCTTTCGCGCATGAGCGTCAGTAACTGGCCAGAAAGCCGCCTTCGCCACCGGTGTTCCTCCCGATATCTACGCATTTCACCGCTACACCGGGAATTCCACTTCCCTCTCCAGTACTCCAGCTATGCAGTATCCGCCGCAAGGCACCGGTTGAGCCGGTACATTTCACAGCAGACTCGCATAACAGCCTGCGCGCCCTTTACGCCCAGTAATTCCGGACAACGCTCGCCCCCTACGTGTTACCGCGGCTGCTGGCACGTAGTTTGCCGGGGCTTCCTCGTACGGTACCGTCACTTCCTTCTTCCCGTACAACAGAGGTTTACGATCCGAAAACCTTCTTCCCTCACGCGGCGTCGCTGGGTCAGGGTTTCCCCCATTGCCCAATATTCCCCACTGCTGCCTCCCGTAGGAGTCTGGACCGTATCTCAGTTCCAGTGTGGCCGATCGCCCTCTCAGACCGGCTACCCGTCTTCGCCTTGGTAGGCCCTTACCCCACCAACTAGCTGATAGGTCGCGAACCACCCCATCGGCAGCCATTTGCATGGCCTTTCACCTTTCGGCTTACGCGGTATTAGCCCGCCTTTCGGCGGGTTGTCCCCCTCCGATGGATATGTACTCACGCGTTACTCACCCGTCCGCCACTATCCGGCACTCAGCTCCCCCCATCAACTGCAACTCCTGCAATTGAATGCCACTGCTTCACGGTTTCTCCTGTGTCGCCGCTGATGAATGTAGCTGAGTGCCGGACCGTTCGACTTGCATGTGTTAAGCACGCCGCCAGCGTTCGTCCTGAGCCAGGATCAAACTCTCCAAAAATTTCTGGCGTTTATCTTCGCCCGCTCCTTCTCCTGCCTATATAGCTTTGTCAAGGTGCATGAAAAAACGCCGCTTCGGCTTCGCCGACCGCGGCGCGCAAGGGGTATAATAGCGGGCCTTGAAGAGGAAGTCAAGGACTTATTTTCTGGACCAGACCTCTCACCACAGGGATACACAGAGATAACCTTTCTTTGTGAGGGGCAAGGGCAAGACACAAATCTTTTTTCACCACAGAGATACCGTGTTGTAAGTCAAGTATTTTTTTGAACCTTGACAATCTGGTTGTAAGCTTTTCAGGACTATTTCATCGAACTTTCGGCATACAGAGAGCGGGATCGAAATATGCCTTGTTCTTCATGATCCCGTACATTATGTGGAGCATTTTCCTCATGCAGGCCGTTATTGCGACCATCTTTTTCTTGCCCTTTTCCAGAAGCTTTTCGTAGAAGCTTTTTATTACAGGGTTGCACCTTATTGCTGCAAGTGTTGGCATGTAGAGGATCTGTCTTAGTTTACTCGATCCCTTTTTGCATATTTGAGCTTTGCCCCTTATGGATGTACCTGACTGTTTTTCCATCGGCGAAAGTCCAGCATAGGCGACTATCTGCTTTATTCCATCAAACCTTTCTATTTCTCCTATCTCTGAAACAAAGCTTGTCGCAGTCAGATCTGATATGCCTGGTATGGACTTAAGTCTTTCTATGTCCTCTTCGATATCCGGGAAATTACCATGCTTGATATTGTCTTTCAGTATTGCCTCCAGTTCCTTTATCTGCTGGGACAGATAGGCCACGTGGTCTTCAAGGATCTTCATCGCATGGGGTGAATGGTCCGGATTCTGTTTCAGACCTTCTATCCTGTTTTTCTCCATGGTTTTCATAGTCAAGAGGCTCTCTCTCAGCCTCACAAGCTGTTTCAGCTCCTCGTGCTCTTTACGGGAAGGGAACCAGGGCCTGAATAGACCATTTTCAACTCCGTCCCTGATGCACATGGCAATGATCCTTGAATCCTGCAGGTCTGTCTTGGTCCTGCTACCCCTGTACTCCATGTATTTCTTGACCTTGTTGGGGTTGATGACGTAAGGCGTTACCCGGTCTTCCTTCTCGTAAAGGAACTTCACAAGCTTCAGGTAATATGTCCCAGTGGCCTCCATGCCTGCATAGATCTGGTATTCTTTTGAGAGATTCAACGTTACCCCGGTTACTGCTTTCATCATTTCCCTGAAACCTGAAAGTTGATTCTTGAAGGACCCTCGGAACAGTTCCTTTTCTTCATCATCCATAAGGGTCGCAACTATTTCCGACTTGCCTACGTCAAGACCAAGAAAGAACCGGACCATTTCCATGATAAGCACCACCCTGGTTGTATTACAGGTTGGGGGAAAGCTCCACCAAAACCGACTCATTCATGCAGGCTCGAAGGCCTAAGGATACCGTTCGTTTTTGAGGTGGAACGGGAGACCTATCTCTGTGACAGGTTTAAAAACCTCGAACACAAACCGATCTTTCCCCTTCCTGTGATGTATGTTTCCTAAAAGTTTACAACCAGATGGCTCCTCACCAATATATGAGATCGCAGAGTTACGCAGAGAAAACCATTCTTTGTGAAGGGCAAGAGCAACTGCGTAAACGGTAAAGGATCAACGGTAAACTGAAGGGGCGGAAGGGCAAGGATACAGGATACTGGCGTCAGGAGACTGGAAAATCTTAAAGACGAACCAGATCCTTCGCTGCGCTCAGGATGAAAAAGCCCCCGCCCTTGTTTTCCCATTCGTCTCACGTCTAACGTCTTACGGCTTTTTTGCCCTTCCTGCCTCCAGTATCCTGATGGAATTGAACCAGATTCTTCGTCATTTCATTCCTCAGAATGACAGGCAAGACCAAGGAGACAGGATACTGGCGTCAGGAGACTGGAAAATCTTAAAGACGAACCAGATCCTTCGCTGCGCTCAGGATGACAAAGCCCCCGCCCTTGTTTTCCCATTCGTCTCACGTCTAACGTCTTACGGCTTTTTTGCCCTTCCTGCCTCCAGTATCCAGTCTCCAGTCTCCTTGACTCTTCGATTCACAATTCACAATTCACAATTCACGCTATTGGCAATTCACTCTTTAATCTTTTCCAGGGCCCTGGCAAAGGATTCCCAGGTTTCTTCTCCGAATAGGTAGAAAGCCACCTCCCGGAGGGATGTATCGGTTTCTTCTTTCAGATACATTACGACTTCGTCGATCATGGCCGTCGCGCAGGCGTCGACGGGGAAATGGCCAACTCCGGTCCCAAGGGCCGGAAATGCCACGCTTTCGATATGGAGTTCATCAGATCTGTAGAGACAGTTCTGAGTGGCAGTCCTGATAAGGCCCTCGCTGGTGACAAGGTCCTCCCCCATGACGGCGGCGTGAATGATGTAGTTTGCCTTCAGGTTGCCGGCACTTGTCACGACGGCCTCCCCCGGTTGTATGGGAGCTTTACCCAAAGCTTCCTCCTCAATACTGTTTCCTCCAAGGCGCTTTATCGCCCCGGCAACCCCTGAACCCATCCACAGGGCCGAGTTGGCCGCATTTACTATGGCCCCACCCTGAAATCCGGTAATATCCCCTTTGTAAAGACGGATACTGGTATTTCCGACACCAAGTTCGGAAACCATGTTCTCTCCTCCCTGTCGGGAATGAATTAAATGCTTCCGGCGCAGGTGCGCAGACCTTCCACTTTCGATTTTACCCTCTGGCGACCTCCACGGGAACAAGTTCTTTCATCAAAAGATCAGTACGATTTGGCGAAAACAGCCAGCCGGGCTCCTTTTTTGCCTGTATAGAAACAGGTCCCTGTTTCTTCCCTTCCAAGGGGAAAACAGCGAACCGTTGCCCCTGTCTCCTCTTTTATCTTTTTCTCTTCTTCACGCCCGCCAGCGAAAAAGGCCTCCACGAAACCTCCGCTGCCTTCAAATATTTTACTGAACTCTTCGTAACCAGTTACATGAATTGTGTTCTTTTCCCTGAAGGCAAGAGCCTTTTCGTAGAGGTTCTTCTGTATATCCTCCAGTACTTCCGGAACCCTTGTCGCGACCTCATCCCATGGGATGTCGAACCTTTCCCCTGTGTCCCTCCGGACCGCATGGAGAACTTCTTTTCCAAATTCCTTTTCTCCGAGCTCCAGCCTCAGGGGGATCCCCTTCTGAAGACTTGCAAAGAAACGGTCTCCGGGCCTCATGTGGAAATTTTTGTCGATCTTTACGGATCTTTTCCCAAGAACCGCATTGAGTTTTTCGGCGATCTCCGCAGCCCTGGGAAGAAGTTTGCCCTCGACCATCTCCTGGTCGGGGCTGATAGGCAGGATCACGGCCTTCACCGGAGCCACCCGGGGGGGTATCACCAGGCCATCATCATCGGAATGGGTCATTACTATCGCGCCGATAAGCCTCGTCGAAACACCCCAGCTGGTAGTCCATGCGCTCTCCAGTTCTCCTTCCCTGTTCTGGAAGTTTATCTCGAAAGCTTTGGCAAAGTTCTGTCCCAGAAAGTGGCTGGTTCCGGCCTGGAGAGCTTTCCTGTCTGTCATCATGGCTTCGCAGGTGTAGGTGTTGTCGGCACCGGGGAAACGTTCTCCCTCGGATTTCTCCCCCGCCAGGACCGGCAGCGCAAGGACGTTTTCCATTATGTCCCTGTATATTTCGAGCATGCGCAGTGTCTCCTCAACTGCTTCTTCGCGTGAGGCGTGCGCCGTATGCCCCTCCTGCCAGAGGAATTCGGAGGTTCTCAGGAAAAGTCTGGATCTTTTTTCCCATCTCATGACGTTGCACCACTGGTTGATCAGGATGGGAAGGTCTCTCCAGGACTGGACCCATTTACTGTACATATGGCCAATGACGGTCTCCGATGTCGGCCGGACGATCAGCGCTTCCTCAAGTTCCTCTCCTCCTGCATGAGTCACCACAGCGCACTCGGGAGCGAAGCCTTCCACATGATCCGCTTCTTTCTCAAGGAAGGATATCGGTATGAGGAGCGGGAAATAGGCGTTGACGTGGCCGCTATCCTTGAAAGCCTCGTCAAAAAAATGCTGTATCGATTCCCAGAGGGCATAGCCGTCCGGTCGAATGACCATGCAACCCCGGACCGGCGCGTAATCAGCAAGCTCCGCCGCCTTGATCACATCGAGATACCACTGGGAATAGTCCTTTTCTCTTGGAGCAATATTGCGAGCCATATTCTCTTCCTCCTCAATACGTTTGCGTGTCCTTAAGCAGCCTCTTTTACGACATATCGCACATTGTAGTCATAAAGCCCCTCCCGGGGCAAGCCGGATATCATGGAAGCGGGTCGTTTTCCCAAAGCGGTCTCCCAAGAACAAACCCGAAGCTCCAGTCCGACCGGTCATCATAGATTACAAGAATCTTGCCATCGAAAATTTTTCCGGGAAGAGAGACCGCGATGCCCGTCTCCCAGATTTTGTCAACACCACTCCAGGATGAGTCGTATGTTCTCCCCGCTGTCGCGAACAGGTCCAGGTTTATTGTCCCCCACCAGCTCTTGAGGAAAACTTTCCTTATCCCTACACCCGCCCAGGCAGCATTGGAAGAACGGAGTGGGCTTGCCCCCCTGGAGTAAAGTTCCTCCCTTGCTCCCAGATATGCCGAATGCCATGCCCTGCTTCCATCTCCAAGGATGGCTCCGCCCCTGATATAGAATCTCCAGTCCTTTGCTGAACTCGTTACCCCGAAGAAACGCATTCTTCCGAGGAGTTCGTCAGTATCGGGCCACCATAGTGACAAGGAGGCCGAAAACCCCTCAGTGGGGTCTATCGGGTCATCCAGGCCTTCAAAGGCAAGAGAGAGAACAGGACCGGTGTAAGTGTTGGTCTGCCCCCCTGACCTTGTCTCTTCCACGGCAAAACCCAGAGAAGCCCTGAAAGGACCGTCACCATAATGCCGCCACAATGAAGCGGAATACTGCTCCCACTCCAGTGTCCCAGATCCTGGTGGAGAATAGATCCTTTTGCCTCCCTTGATGTTTGCCTCCCACCTGCCGTAACCCTCCTCGACGGGAGAAAGGTATCTCGCCGAGAAATGCCAGCGTTCGCTGATCCCGAAGCGGGTCCTTAGAGAATCTCCTTCCGAAAAGAGATCCCTTCTGATCGTATCGAGGTAGACCGCGGCATAAGGGTTGAGATTGGAGGCATATCCTCCAGCAACAACTTCCCAGGCTGGTTCCTTTTCGACATTCAGAACCACGGCAGCCCTGCCATCCGGTAGATATTCGAGGGAGAAATCCGCCGCTTTGACATCATCTCTTTGTCTCAGGTCAACGCAGGCCTGAATAATAGATTCGGGGTCGGCTTCTTTCCCTACCCAAAGGTCATACCTGTCGATAACCGCTTGAGAGAACCTTTCTCCAAGCCCTGTGGTTCTGACCTCGGCGACAATAATTTTTTCACTTGCTTTGAGGGGGCTGGAAGGGGTCGTTTTTGAGGCAACGGATATAATCTGGTCAAGTTTGTCCCTCGCGGCAAGTTCCCCGCTTTTTATGATCTCCTCGTGTCCTGCCACGTCCAGCATGGGAAGTCCCCCTACATCAGGGGTTATAACGAGATCCGCATGTTTAAGTTCTTCCTGCACATTTCGCATGGTCATGATGGAGATCATCTGATCCATTACATCCACAACGGTTCGAATGTCATCCCTGCTCTTGCCCTTACCGCTTACGTCGACGACCACCACCGGATACCCCGGGAAGAGTTCTCTGGCAACCAGCACCGGAGCGTTGGACACAAGGCCTCCATCCACCAGGAGTCTGCCGTCCACGTTCCATGGAGAAAAGAGGCCTGGAATAGCCATGGATGCGCGCATGGCGGAGGCAAGATTTCCTCTTCTGAGTACAACCGGCTCACCGGTCACAAGATCCGTCGCTACTGCCGCGAAAGGCACTGGCAGATCAGCAAAATCGAGAACCGGGCAACGAACCGTCCATTCCTGGAGTCTCTCAAGAAGTCTCTTCCCGCTCAATCCCCCGAGAGGTCCGGTTATATGTCCCCTTTCGCTGAACTCAAGCCGGAACAGGGAAAGGGATGAATCTGTCCCTTCCTCACCCGGAGGAGATTGGGCCTCTCTCTGTCTGTCGTATAGCAGGGAGGTCATGTCCAGGCCGGCCAGCATGTCTTCGAGTTCTCCAGATGAATAGCCGCAGGCCGCCAGACCCCCCACAATAGAGCCTATGCTTGTCCCCACGATCCCTTCGACACTGATACCGTTATCTTCCAGGACCCTGAGGACTCCCACGTGGGCAAGTCCCCGGGTTCCTCCCCCCGAAAGCACCAGAACCACCCCGCCCGCGTATGATCCCGAAGCGGCAAGAGCGATAAGAAGCATGACTATAAGGCCTCGCATAATCACCCTGCGCAAGAAAGACCCCTCCCGTGGCTGGACGAATAAGTTTCCAGACCATATTACCAGATAGAACGCTTCCCAAGCACAGTGCCGAAGACAAAAAGAGACAATTGAGATATAATCTTGTCAGCGATTCATTTAATTTCCTCTTTTATATCTACCTTTCCCGGAATATTCACCCGGAGGTGATCGGCGGGAGGGATGATGTCGTTTTAGATGAACCGTTTCATCCGGCACCTTGAAATAATTGAGAGGAGTGGGATATTTTGGCAGAGAAGAAAAAAATGCCCCTGATCTGGAAGATTGCGATCGGTTTCGTCGCCGGTATCCTGGCTGGAATAGTTTTCGGAGATTCTATTTCGTTTATAGCACCCGTCGGGACTATCTTCGTCACTCTACTCCAGATGCTCGTCGTTCCCCTGGTTTTTTCCAGCCTCGTAGTGGGGACCGCATCACTGGGCGATCCCCGAGCCCTTGGAAGAGTTGGTATCAAAACCATCGGGCTCTATCTGGCAACCACGGCCGTGGCTATCGCTATAGGGCTTTTACTGGGAAACATCATACAGCCGGGAGTCGGTATGGGTCTCGGAGCCGACCTTTCAGGGTTCAAGGTTCCAACGCCGCCTTCTACCTCTGATGTCATAATAGGACTCTTCCCCAAAAACCCGATATCATCGATGGCGTCGGGACACATGCTGCAGATAATTGTCTTCGCCCTTTTCCTGGGAATTTCAGCGGTCTTCGCCGGAGAAAAAGGGAAGCCCCTTATCGGATTAATGGATTCTGTGGCCGAGACCATGTACAAAATGACCGGACTGGTTATGCATGTTGCCCCCTATGGCGTTTTCGCCCTGATAGCGGCAACGGTAGCAAAATACGGTGTCTCTGTCCTTGCTCCCTTCGGCAAGGTCATATTCGGGGTCTACCTGGGATGCATCCTTCACGCACTTCTGGTCTACTCCGGTCTCCTCGTCTCGATAGTTCACATGTCACCCTGGAAATTCTTTGACGGGGTCAAGGAGGCCACCCTGACAGCTTTCGTCACACGTTCAAGTTCTGCAACCCTCCCCATTACTATGAGGGTAACCCAGGAAAACATCGGTGTTTCCGAGAAGATCTCCTCTTTCGTGCTGCCTCTCGGCGCTACGATCAACATGGATGGCACGGCTCTCTACCAGGGTGTCTGCGCCCTCTTCGTTGCCCAGGCCTTTGGTATTCCTCTTTCGATCGGAGCCCAGCTGGGAATACTTCTGACAGCTACACTGGCATCGATCGGCACGGCAGGTGTTCCCGGAGCCGGTCTTATCATGCTGACCCTGGTACTGACCCAGGCGGGACTTCCCGTTGAAGGAGTGGCTCTGATAGCGGGGATCGACGCTGTCCTCGATATGGCTCGTACTGCCATCAACGTGACCGGCGATGCCACTGTAGCGACGGTCGTCGCAAAAACGGAGGGCGAACTGGCGGATGTCAAAAAAGCCGCATAAAGTCCTTGGTATCCTCGGGGGTATGGGACCTGCCGCCACGGCGGAATTCCTTCGTCTTCTGGCAGAAATGGCCGGTGCCGAAAAAGACCAGGACCATCCAAGGATAGTACTGTTCTCGAATCCCCAGATACCTGACAGGACCGCGGCAATTACGGGGGGCGGGGAGGATCCCGCCCCTCTGCTTCTGGAAGGACTGAAAACGCTACAGTCATGGGGGGCTCAGTTGCTTGCTGTTCCGTGCAATACGGCTCATGTTTTCATCAACAGATTCAGGGACCGGCTGTCGGTCCCCCTGGTTCATATTGTCGAGGAGACAATATCCAGGGCAATGAGAACAAGCCCCGGGGGAGCCTGGCTGACAGCGACCAGCGGCACTTCCTCTTCGAGGATATACGAGACCGAAGCAAAAAAACGGGATTATCCCCTTCTTATACCGGGACCTGAGACACAGAATATGCTGGAGGAGGTAATAGCCCTGGTGAAAGCCAACAGGCTGAGTGAGTCGGCGGCCAGACTGGAATCCTGTCTCAGGATACTGTGGTCGGAAAAAGATATTCCCGTTATTGGAGCCTGTACGGAACTCCCTCTTGCATACCGTTCGTCGGCAATGGATCAGGAAAAAATTATATCCAGCCTCGATTCTCTGGCACTGGCATGCCTTGAAAGGATCTACTCTCCCTCCTGAACATCTTTCGGTTGTTTGACCTCAGCCGGTGACTCCATGTCCCTGGGGAAGAAAACCCGCCTCTCCCAATATGCTTTTGCCTCTAAAAGCATCGAAGGGATCCTGGTATCGGAAAGATTGATCCTGTTTTCGTGAAATTCCACAGGGAGACCATCTTTCGAAACCCCGAAAACAGATGATTTTGGCCTTGCCAGGATCTGGCTTGGATAGATGCTTCTGTGACCACTAATCGCAAAAGAGACTATACAGGCGATGGCAGCATAGGAAGCAACTTCGGAACCAAAAAGTTCTATCGCCATGATCGTCGCGGAGATCGGCGTATTTGCGGCCCCGGCAAGTACGGCTACCAGACCGATGGAACTGAAAAGCGCTCCATCAAGACCGAACAGGGATGCAAAAAAAGAGCCCGATCCCGCCCCTACGAAAAAGGTCGGCGTCAATATCCCTCCGGTACCCCCTGCCGAAAGAGTTATACCAGTAAACAGAGATTTCAGAAGAAAGGCTCCTCCCGGAACATTCGAACCAGAAATGGCCTCCTCAATAAAATCAGTCCCCAGGCCCAGGTAGCGGGTTCCAAATAACATGGCCAACACAAGGAGAACCACACCGCCTCCTGCCGCCTTGATGTAGGGCCCTGCTGGTATCCTGCTTATCCATTTATCTGAAGCCGATACGATCTCGATATGTGCAAGGGCAACTAATCCAAAAAACACACCCGCCAGAGTCGCCCACAACAAGGTTGTCCCCCCCAGGGTCGTCAACGAGGAAAGTTTCTGTTCGGCGTACACAACCCCAAGCAGTGACGCGGTCTGAAAGGAGATCATCCCGCTGATAAAGGCAGGCAGCATGACGTCGTAGTACATTTTCCCAATAAAAAGAACCTCGAGCCCAAATATGGCCCCGGCCACAGGGGTCCCGAATATGGCCGAGAAACCAGCGGAAATTCCACATACAACAAGTTTTTCCCTGTCCGTATCATTAAGCCCCATGAGGCTTGCCATGGCAGAAGTAAGTCCCGCTCCAATCTGGGCACATGGGCCTTCTTTTCCGGCGGACCCACCCGATGCGATAGTAATTACAGTCGCAACAAGTTTTACGGGGACGGTGGGAAGTGATATCCTGCCAGACCTCTGGTGAATCGCTTCTATAACTTTTTCAGTACCATGTCCCGCGGCATCGGGAGCCATTTTTCTGACCAGAAAGACGCTGGCCAAAAGTCCTGGAGGGAGAAGCAACAATCTGGCCGGACCCAAAGATAACCCCCCGGCAACCCCTTTATCGAGTAACAGGAGAAACAACGAAGCCGCGGAACCCACAATTAGACCGGCAAATACAGCAAGTATGATCCACTTTACAAAGGCATATCCAAGAACCAGTTCCTCAATTGCAACATCGCTGAACCATTTTTTCAAACCTCAACACCCTGCTTCCTTTATTATCCGGGAAAAGCATCAATTATTGCCTGAAGTTCCTCCCATTCGGGAACCCCCCTGAAGATCAGTTTTCCGTCCAATATCCAGGTAGGCTCGGTGCTCTTGATCCTGTATTTGAGTATGTCCAGCATTGCAGTCAGACTTCTGGGGTCTATCAGATCGACCCGAAGGTCGTCGCCGTATTTTTCGCGAAGTTTTACCAGGATCTTCCCGACCTGAAGACGTCCTGAAGCCATGGGGAAACTCTTCATTTCCTCCTCACTGTACTCCAGGTCAACACATCCCACTGAAAACCCGGGCTGTTCAATGTAAACCTTGAGTCTTGAAGAATATGACATGACCGTTATCCTCCGGATCTATCAATATTTTTGGATCTCTGCCTTTCCAGATGTTCAAGAACCAGGCACCATGCTGCCATATCATCGGCACAACGCCATGGTACCGCGAGAGATCTGGGCAGAAGCCTGGCCAGGCCTTTCGGAGGATGGATCTTCCAGAAAAGGGCCCTTCCCCTGAGGGTCGAATTTTCCTCTGGAACAGCAAATACCTCGAGACCTGTCTGCCGCAACATTTCAATTACATGACCGCTCCCGGTTCCCGAACCCGCAAGAAGGAGGAACTGACGGTTTTCAATCTGAAAGGGTCCTCTTTTTTCAAGGGCAATGCTCTCCAGGTATTCATAATCCGCCGCCGCAAGAGCCCCGCCCCATCGACAGACCTCTCCGACGGGAGAAACCCCCGAAAGGAAAAGTTGCCCTGCTTCGTCACAGATAGCCCACCCAAACTTCTCCCTTCCCGGATCCACGGCCGCGATCAATTACCTGTCTCCTGTCGTTGATGCCCAACGGGGGTATAGCCACATCCACTGGTCGGGGTGTTTCCTTATCCATTCGCCAAGGGTGTCGTTGCACAGCTTAAGGGACGCCTCTACATCCTCACCGAAGGGTTTGCCTCCAGCAAAGTCCAGGGGGGGCAGAATATACAGATCGTGATTTATTCCATCCTTTCGGCGAACAATGAAAGTCGGCACTACGGAGGAACCTATCTTCCCGGCCATCTTCACTGGACCGAAGGGAGTACTCGCCGGAATTCCCAAAAAAGGAATAACTATACCGTTGTCCGCAAAATCCTGATCAAGGAGTATGCCCAGTATCTCCCCCTCTCTGAGGCATCGCACCGCGCTTTTGAGATCGAAGCCCTTGCTCATAGTCTTGACACCACAGGCGGACCTGAGCGACACGACAAGTTCAGTGATCCTGGGATCTCTCTGCTCTGCCCCTATAGCGTTCATGGGGAAACCCCTTACGGCCATGGTGGAGGCGTTATACTCCCAGTTCCCGAAGTGGGCCGTAAGGAATATCACGCCCTTCCCCCTTTCCAGTGCGATTCTGAGGTTGTCCTCGCCATGTATATCCACATAATCCAGAACCTTTTTCCCAAGAACGGGGAGTCTCA
>Ga0334888_1004108_pt1 | contig 13544 bp, 9 predicted proteins | sample GraSluR1_MG_FD_207227 | JGI IMG/M metagenome (GOLD analysis project Ga0334888, IMG submission 207227) | Sludge microbial communities from methane-producing bioreactor in Wageningen University, Netherlands - Granular Sludge_3_08-R1 | ecosystem: Engineered > Bioreactor > Anaerobic > Unclassified ...
CACGTGGAGAGGGGGCCGGGGGGTGAGGCTAGACGTGAGACGTTCGCCTGCTTTCACGTTTGCTCAACACCTGCCCGCCCCAGACTCCCAGCGGAGCCGCTTTCACCAATAACCAACAACCAACAACCAAAAACCAATCACCACAAATTGCCCTATCCCGGCAGATACTATAACATCCAGTCCGCCTAAATTGCGCGACCCGCTGCGCTCCAGGAGATGCTATGCCCGGCGAGATGCCCCATGTCACGGTCTATACCGATGGTGGATGCGCGCCCAACCCCGGCCCCGGCGGTTGGGGCGCGCTGCTCATCGCCGCCAACGGCGTCACACGCGATCTGAGCGGTGCCGATCCGCAGACAACCAACAACCGCATGGAGTTGACGGCGGCGCTGGAAGCACTGCACAAGCTCAAGCAACCCTGCCGGGTGACGCTGCACACGGACAGCGAGTACCTCAAGCGAGGCATTACCGAATGGCTGCCGGATTGGGTCGCGCGCGGCTGGCAGCGCAAAGGCAAACGTCCCCTCGAGAACGAAGACCTCTGGCGGGCGCTGCACGCCGAAACGCAGCGCCACGCCATCACCTGGCAGTGGGTGCGCGGGCACGCCGGCGACCCTCACAACGAGCACGTGCATCGCCTGGCCACTGCCGCCCGCGAACGCCTGCTGGCGCAGCAGGGGTCGCCCGCCGGAGATGCGCAGCGGCCCGACTGGGAGATCGCTCTACGCGTCTCGCTGCCCAGAGGTGCGAAAGCCGGCGGCTGGGCGGCGCGCATTCGCGACCTGTCGGCAGAGAGCGAGCACATCCTCACCGGGCGCGCGCCGGTCAACTCCGCCAACCAGCTCTGGCTGATCGCCGCCCGCGCCGTGCTCAAGGACCTGCCCGTAGGCGCAGCCGCCCGCCTGCACGCGCCGGATAGCTACCTGATCCAGGGCATCACCCGCTGGGTGGCCGGCTGGCAGGCGCGCGGTCGGGAGACCAAAGACGGCAGCGCCGTCAAGCATCGCGCGGATTGGGAAGCTTTGGCCGCAGCCGCTGAACGCCTGCGCGTGCAGTGGGTGCAGGAAGGGAGCGAACCGTCGCCGCTGGCTGAGGGCCTGGCTGCGCTCGCCGCAGACGCCGCGCGCGGAGGCTGATCCGGCCCTGAATCGTCGGGGCGTTCCCTGCTGCGTGGGTGCCTTTCATTATCTGGGCACAGCCTCACCGCAGAGGCGCAGAGATCGCGGAGAAAAGCAAAGACTCCCAGTATTCCTTCTCTGCGTCCTCTGTGCCTCTGCGGTTCAAAGAATCCCGCTCCCAAAGCGAGAGGCTCTCTGCCAGGTTGGAGAGGCCCCTTACGCCGGACTCCGTGTTACAATGAAGGCCATGTCGCCAACACCTGCCGCCCCCCCGCCCAACGCCGCCAACACGCGCGACGTGCGCCGCGTGTTGTGGATCGTGCTGTTGCTCAACGCCCTGGTCGCCTCCGCCAAGCTGATCATGGGGCTGGCGACGGGCACCGTGTCCATGATCGCCGATGGTTTCCACTCGTCGCTGGATGCGTCCTCGAACGTCATTGGCCTGGTGGGGCTGCGCCTGGCTGCCCAGCCGCCCGACGAAGATCACCCCTACGGTCACCGCCGCTTCGAGACGCTGGCTACGCTGGGCATCGGCGGGCTGATGCTCGTCGCCGCCTGGGAAATCCTGCAAACGATGGTTGACCGCCTGCTGCACGGCGGCGCGCCCGAAGTCGTGCCGCTGAGCTTTGCAGTGATGATCGGGACGATGGCTCTCAACCTGTTCGTGACCACCTACGAGCGGCGGCGCGGGCGCGCCCTGCGCTCGGACATTCTGCTCGCCGACGCCTCGCACACGGCCAGCGATTTCCTCGTCTCAACGTCCGTGCTGGTCAGCCTGGTGGTGATCGCGCTCGGCTATCCCTGGGTGGACCCGCTGATCGCTTTGGTCATTGTGCTGATCATCGCCCGCATGGGCCTGCGCATCATCCGCCAGACGAGCGACACCCTGGCCGACCGCCAGATGATCGATCCGCAGGCGGTCGTCGCACTGCTGGAAGACGTGCCCGGCCTGGAGGAGACTTCGCGCGTGCGCAGCCGGGGGCCTGCCGACGCCATCTACATGGACATTGACACGCGCATCAAGCCCGCCGTGACCACCGATCACGCCTACGCCATCGCCAGGACGATCAAGGAGCGGGTGCGCGCCACGTACCCGGACGTGGCTGAAGTGCAGGTGCACTTCGCCCCTCAACGCGACGCGGGGCTGGACTGGATGCTCGAAGCGCGCGCCGTCGCCGACGGGCTGGGCCTGGCTGTCCACGAGGTGATTCCCGTCCCTGCCCGCGATGGCGTCGCCCTGGAGATGCACGTCGAGGTAGGCCCCGGCCTGACGCTCGGCGAAGCGCACCGCCAGGTCAGCGACCTGGAGCGCCGCCTGAAAGAGAGATTTCCAGAGCTGCGCGAGGTGCTGACGCATATTGAGCCGGCCCACCAGCACGGCGCTCCGCTCGTGCAGACGCAGGCCGCGCTCGACCTGCGCGACCGTGCCGTGACCATTGCCAGCAGACTGTACCCGGACGCTGACTGGCACCAGACGACGATCCGGCTGGCCCTGGGCGGCTACGCGCTGACCATGCACTGCCACCTGCCCGCCTCGGTGAGCGTGGAGGAGGCGCACGCCATCGCCGAGCATGTCGAGACGACCATCCGCAACGAGCTACCCCTGGTTCAGCGCGTGACCATTCACACCGAGCCAGTGGAGAGCTAGGCGGTCGGTCATCAGTGATCAGTTGTCAGTATTCGGTTTCCAGTCTTCAGTCTGCCGGGTGTGTGCAAGGCGGAGGCAGTGGGCCGCGCCCTGGCTTACCTCACTCCTGCCCGGCGCTGGCGCGCCTCGCGCCCCCTCCATGCACGGAGAGGGGGCAGGCCGAGCGTAGCGAGGCTGGGGGTGAGGTCAATACCCCCACTCAAGCGAGTCGCTGACAACCTTTGCACGCATCCGCTCTCCTGATCTTCAGTCATGAGATCGTGTTTTCGGGCCGGACCCAGACCCTAAAACTGACAACTGGCGACTGATCACTGACAACTCATCACCAACAACCAGCAACCAACAACTAATCACCGACCTTTCGTAGGAGACGCCTCTTGAACACCGCCAACACCGCGCACCGCTACCCGTTCGACCTGTCGGTTGTGCTGCCCGTCTACAACGAGGAGGACAACATCCGCCCCGTGCACGAGGAGCTGACCGCCGTGCTCGACGGGCTGCCGCTGCGCTACGAGATCATTTACGTGGACGACGGCAGCCGCGACTCCAGCCGCCAGCAGATCATCGCTCTGGCCGAAGCGCAGCCGGAGACGGTGCGCGCGGTGCTGCTGCGCCGCAACTTCGGCCAGACCGCCGCTATCCAGGCGGGCATTGACCACGCCAACGGCGCGATCATCGCCCTGATGGACGCCGACCTGCAAAACGACCCGCACGACATCCCGCTCATGCTGGAGCAGATGGAGTCCGAGGGCCGCGACCTGGTGAGCGGCTGGCGCAAGAATCGCCAGGATCGCGCGCTCTCGCGGCGGCTGCCCTCGAAGATCGCCAACCGCATCATCTCATTCGTCACCGGCGTGGAACTGCACGACTACGGCTGCACGCTCAAAACGTACCGCCGCGAGGTGCTCGATCACGTGCGGCTGTACGGCGAGATGCACCGCTTCATTCCTGTGCTGGCCAACGCCGCCGGAGCCAACATCGTCGAGCGCGTGGTCAACCACCGCCCGCGCCTGCACGGTAAGTCCAAGTACGGGCTGTGGCGCACGCTCAAGGTCGTGCTCGACCTGATGACGGTCACCTTCCTGACCAAATACAACACGCGCCCCATGTACATCTTCGGGGGCGTGGGCTTCCTGCTGTCAGTGCTGTGCCTGCTGGGGATCGCGGTGATGGGGATCGGCGGGGTCTTCTTCGGCAACCCGCACTGGCAGTCGCCCTGGCCAGTGCTGACGGCGCTGTTCGGCGTGCTGGCCATGCAGTCCATCCTGCTCGGCCTGATGATGGAGATGCTCATGCGCACGTACTACGAGGCGCAGGGCAAGGGGCCGTATGCCATCCGGCGCGTCATCAACGGGCAGCGCCACGTGCCGCGCGCGGTCGTCGCGCCCCGCGAGGACGAGCAGCCTGTCTAGAGGCTGTTATGAACTCCACGCCGTAACTTCCCCTCACCCCTAAATCCCCTCTCCCTCGCGATCCTATTGGCGAAATGCCTCCGTAGGGACGTATTGCTATACGCCCCTACAGGGGCGAAGCTCTGCTGCGCCCCTACGAAACCAGCGCGTGCTTAGTTCGCCAGCAGTATCCCTCGCGAGCGGGGCGAGGGGACTTACTCTCTCACAAGAGTGCTCCCCTTTCCCTGCTTGCGGGGAAAGGGGCCGGGGGATAGGGGTTGGAAGTGCATAGCACGCCCTAGTCCCTACACGACAGCCAGCGGAACGCCCAACTTGCGGCAGAGCGCCTCGGCTTCGCTCGCCGTCAGCACGCGATAGGCGGGCTGGTAGGCAGCCTGATATGCCGGCGAGTGGTGCACCGCCGGCCACTGTTCCTGGGCGCGCGCCTGCCCGAAGAGCGCCGCCTCGCGCTGCTCGCACACGTCCGCGCAGAGCGCCCTCTCGGTGCACAGGCTCTCAAAGCCCTGCCACCACGCCGCCATCTGCGCCGTGTCGCCGCGCACCTGTTCGGCGGAGCGCACGAACGCCTCCAGCAGCGGTTTGAGGTCGCCGCCGGCGGCCAGGTACGGGCGCAGGTGCAGGCGCACGATCTGCGCGCCGGGATGGACGCTCTCCACCAGCGGCCCTTCTGCCGACGGGGAGATGCGCCCGGCTTCGTGCTCCAGCCATTCGCGGGCCGCCTTCTTGCTGGCGATCAGGTGCCCAGGGCCGAAGGCCGCCTGGTGCAGCAGCTTGTAGATATCTGCAATCTGCATCAGCGGGTAGCGAGTCAGGTGCGTGCGGATCAGGGCGACGAGGCGCTCTTCGCTCATGCGGTCTCCTTCTTCGTGCGCGGGGAACATGGCGCCTATTCTACACGGTGCCACGCGCTTTTGCTTGGCTTGAGGGCGTGGCGAGCGCACCAGACTCGCGTTTTGCCAGAGACTTCCGAAAGACTTCCGAAGTCTGCCAGACTTCGGAAGTCTGTTGCGTACCGCATTCGTCACACACGAAAGCGCCCCGGCTGCGAACCGAGCGCCGGGATGTCGCGCCAACGGGGAAACCGTCTCACTTGATGACGTTGAGCGGGATGGCCGGCTTTTGCGCCAGCAGTAGCACGCTCACCCGCGCTGCGATGGCCTGCGCCGCCGCGTGAAATGCCTGCCCCGCCGGGGAGTCGGGATCGTCGGCGACGACCGGGTGACCGCTGTCCCCGCCCTGGCGCACGTTGGCCATCAATGGGATGCGCCCCAGGAAGGCCACGTCGCGCTCCTCGGCCAGGCGCTCGCCGCCGCCCTCGCCGAACAGGTCGCCGGACATATTCTCCAGCACGCCGACGATGGGCACGTTGAGCTTCTCGAACATGGCCAGGCCGCGCCGCGCGTCATCTACAGCGACGCTCTGCGGCTGCGTGACGATGATTGCGCCGGTCAGCGGCACCGACTGGGCCAGGCTGAGTTGCGCGTCGCCCGTGCCCGGCGGCAGGTCTACGATCATGTAGTCTAGCTCGCCCCAGGCCACGTCCTGGAAGAACTGGCGGATGGCGCTGTGCAGCATCGGCCCGCGCCAGATCATCGGCGTATTGGGGTCGGCCAGAAAGCCCATGCTCATCACCTTCAGCCCGAAGACCTCGAAGGGGATCAGCTTTTGATCGGGCGTGATCGTCGGCTGCGCGAAGCCAAGCCCGACCATCTTGGGGATGTTGGGGCCGAGGATGTCGGCGTCCATCAAGCCGACGCGCGCGCCGCTCTGCGCCAGGGCCACCGCCAGGTTGACGGCGACCGTGCTCTTGCCCACGCCCCCCTTGCCGCTGCTCACCGCCAGAATGCTGCGCACCGGCAGTTGCATCCGCCCGAAGATACGGCCATCGGTGGGCACGTTCGACTCCCATTTGATCGCCACATCGCGGATGCCATCCACCTGCAAGACGGCTTCCTTCGCCCGCTGGTAGATCACGTCCTTGAGCGGGCAGGCGGGCGTCGTCAGCACCACCGTGAAATGAGCCACCCCGTCTTCCACGCGCACATCACGAACCATCTTCAGCGATACCAGATCGCGGTGAAGCTCCGGCTCGATCACCGTTCCCAATGCGGCCATCACCGCCTCGTGCAGCTTTTGATCGCTCACAAACACACCTCACTTGGCTGAATCTCGGACAGGCTCACTGCTGGCGCGCTGCCCGCTCGTTCCTGGCACAACAGCCAGATTATAGCGCAGTTCCCGGCGAAAGCCCGATGGGGGCGAAATGGCTGCATGGAAGTGCGTGCACCACAGGTCAGGTAGCAGGGGCACTGCTCTACTGCGCTCGTAGGGGCGTATCGCAATACGCCCCTACCGGGGCCTCACCCCCCCCGCTCGGTGCTGACGCGCCTCGCCGCCCCCTCTCCACGTCGTGGAGAGGGGGCAGGCCGAGCGCAGCGAGGCTGGGGGTGAGGCTGAGCGCTGGCACCCCGCCGCACCGCCAGATGATCCGGTTCTGATGCGCACCAACCGCCAGATATATGGGGTTTTGGCAAAATTGAAGCGCGATCCGAATGGTTCTCAAACCAACCTCGCACCTGCGCGGCTTTCGTCGCGGGTGCGCCTGGAGTAGAATCTCAACTATCCGAAGATCGGCGTCATCCAGATGCGCGGACGTTGGCCGAGTGAGACACCAGTCGCAGCTCTCCGAACTGATCGTTTTGCCGCCGGGGTTTGCCGGGGCCACTGTGCTGCTCGTCGCCGGGCAGACTGGCGAGGCGACCCTGCTGCGGCAGCAGCTTGCCGCCGGAGACTACACCGTGCTCGACGGCGCAACGACCGCGCGTATCCGCCAGGCCCTCTTTGAAGGCGCGGCGGACGTGGCGATTATTGCCGGCCTGCCAGCCGATCAGGCCTGGGCCACCTGTGCGTTGATCAAGCGCGACGAGACCGCCTTCGTGCCGGTTATCCTCATCGGCGCGCTGCCCCCCGGCGTCTACGAGACAGAGGAAGCGGTGCGCTACGGGCCGGATGTCGTGCTGGAGGACTGGCCGCACCCCGCCGACCTGCAACGCACGCTGCACACGCTGCTGCGCATCAAGCGGCAAACCGACAGCCGCCGCCAGCAGTCTGATTCCGACGCCCAGCATTTCGAGCGCATCAAGGCCAGCATCATTGACCGCGTATCGCACGAGCTAAGCACGCCCCTGCTCATCGTCAAGTCCGCGGTCGCGCTGCTGGCCGAGGATGTCTACTCGCGCCCTGAAGGGGACGAGCAGGGCCTGGCGCTGATGGCTACGCAGTCGGTCGCCCGCCTGGAGAACCTGGTCAGCAACATCCGCCAGTTGGCCCGCACCCACCACATTATCTTCAGCCTGGTGCATCTTGAGGAGTCCGCCGACTACGCGCTGCGCCAGCTTGAACGCGCCTGGGCGTCGCAGGGGGACGTGCAGCGCATCACCAAGCGCCTGCCTGCCGACCTGCCGCCAGTGCTCAGCGACAAGTTCGCGCTGGGCCACCTGTTGCAGATTCTGCTGGACAATGCCCTACGCTACAGTCCGAGCGATACCCCTGTCCATCTCTGTGCCGAGCGCGCCGACAACGACGAGATTGTGATTGGCGTGCAGGACTTTGGCGAGGGCATCGCCCCGGAAGAACTGGCGCATATCTTCCTGCCGTTCTATAAGGTGAACAACGCCACTTCTCGCCACCAGCGCGGTGCCGGGACGGGCCTGGCGTTGGCCGGGCTGCTCGCAGCCAGTATGCACACGGCCATAGAGGTGCAGAGCGTTCTCGGCGAAGGCAGCACGTTCTCGTTCCGGCTGCCCGCCGTCCCCCTGGCGGAGCAGGGCGGCCCCGCCGGTTAAGCGCCCGCAGGATGCCGGCCAGGACTTGCGAAGTTTTGGGAACTTCGGAAGTCTGGCGGGGCGTATGGCGACGCACCCAATGTGTGTCAAGTGAAGGCTTCCGGGTGCGTGGTATGGGCACAATACCCCTTCCTCTGGCCCCCTCTCCGGCCAAGCCAGAGAGGGGGAAAACGCCCCAACCAGCGGTCAAAGTCCCCCTCTCTAGCTCTGCTGGAGAGGGGGCCGGGGGGTGAGGCTATGCAGCGCCTGCGGGCGATCTACCCTTCCCGATTCGGGGATTCCTCACTATAATAGAGCACGCCAGCGGGGAAGTGGCGGAAGTGGCAGACGCGCATGACTTAGGATCATGTGGAGCGATCCATGTGGGTTCGAGTCCCACCTTCCCCATCGCGCGGGGCGCGCGTCGCAGCGCCCTGTTTTTGTGCGTAAGACCTCTGCAAGAAATCCCCGCCGCTGATGGTCGCTGGTTAGCCGCAATGTTATAATCGCGTGGTGCGAGACAGTGAAGGACAGCATGTTGAACGTTCAAACCGATCATCTGGAAAACCACACCGCCCGCTTGACGGTTGAAGTGGACGCCGAGCGCATTGACAAGGCGATGCGCCAGGCAGCGCGCCGCCTCAGCCAACACGCCAAGATTCCTGGTTTCCGTCCCGGCAAGGCTCCCTACAACATCGTCCTGAACCTGTTCGGACGCGAGTACGTGCTCGACCAGGCGCTGGAGACCATCAGCCAGGACATCTACAGCGAGGCACTGGCAGCATCGGGCGTCCGGCCATACGCACCGGGCAGCCTGGAAGACATTTCCGAAGACGGGCGGAAGCTCGTGTTTATCGTGCCCAAGTTCCCAACCGTCACCCTGGGCGACTATCGCGCCATCCGCGTCGAAGCCGAAGACACCGAAGTGACCGATGAGATGGTTAACGAAGCGATGGAGGAATTGCGCGAGCGCCAGGCGGTGATCGAACCCGCCGAGCGCCCGGCGCAGTTGGGCGACGTGGTGACGATGGAACACCTGGAGATCAGAGTCCTGGCCGAGCATGAAGACGACGAGGACGACGACGAAAACGACCTCGACGACGTTGATGACGATGATGAAGAGAGTGACGACGATGACGAGAAAGCGGTCCTGCTTCACCGTCACGACTTCGACGTAGTGCTTCACGGCGACAGGCGCGACCTGGTTCCCGGCTTCGCGGCGAAGATCGTCGGCATGAGCGCCGGGGACAAGGCCGAATTCGAGCTGGAAGTCCCTGCCGATCACGACGACGGCTTCATCGCCGGGCAGACCTTGCGCGTTGAGGCCCATGTCGCCCAAGTGAAGTCGCGCATGCTGCCCGAATGGAGCGACGCGCTGGCCAAAACCTTGAGCGAGGACACGTTCGAGACGATCCTGGAGCTTCGCCAGGATGTGCGTAGACAACTGACCGAGCAAGCCGAACAGCGGACGCGCCAGATCATCGCCGAAGAGGCGCTGGCGAAGATGATCGAGGAGGCGACGCTCAGCTATCCTGAAGAAGCCGTTCAGGAGATGGTCTCTGAACTGGTGGCAGAACTGGAGAACACCGTGCTGCGCGGGCAGGGCCTGACGCTCAAGGACTTCCTCCAGATCAGCGGCATGACCGAGAAGGACTTGCGTGAGCGGTACCGCAATCGGGCCGAAATGCGTACCAGGAGCGCGCTGGTGTTCAACGAATTCCTGCGCCAGGAGAAGGTATTCGCATCCGACGCCGATATTGACGCCGAGATCGAGCGCATGAGCGCCTCCTTCGGCGAGACGCAGGCACCAGTGTTCAAGCGGTATTTCTCCAGCGCGCAGGGCCGCTGGAGCATCGGAACCGACCTGACTACCAGCCGGGGGATTGACCGGTTGGTGGCCATTGCCAGGGGTGAAGACATCCCGGCCCCCAGCGAAGCAGCCGATGAGCAGCCCGCCGCCGCAGAAGAAGCTGCTGGCGGGATGGATGCCGCTGCGCCGGTGATCGCGCCGGAGGGCGACGCGGCCAGCACGACGGCTGAAGAACGGTAAGCACTCCGGCGGCAAGGTCATGCCATCCCCGTCGGTTACGACTGTGAGCAAGGAGCGACATCCTATGGACCTGTACAACGGCTTGATCCCGATGGTCATCGAGACCAGTGGCCGGGGCGAGCGCGCCTACGACATCTACTCGCTGCTGCTGAAAGAGCGCATCGTCTTCCTGGGCACCGGCATCAGCGACCAGATCGCTAACCTGATCGTCGCGCAGCTTCTTTACCTCAACCGGGAAGACCCGGAGCGCGAGATTCAGATGTACATCAACTCGCCGGGCGGCATGATCTACGCAGGGCTGGCCATCTACGACACCATGCGCCAGATCAGCGCGCCGGTCATGACGGTGGCGGTCGGCCTGACGGCCTCCTTCGGGACGGTGCTGCTGGCGGCGGGCACCAGAGGTCGTCGCTTCGCCCTGCCCAGTGCGACCATTCACATGCACCAGCCCTGGACATCGGGCGGCGGCGGCCAGGCGACCGACATCGAAATCCAGGCCCGCGAGATTCTGCGCCAGCGCGATCTGCTCAACACCATCCTGTCGGAGCGCACCGGGCAGCCGCTGGAACGCATCGAAGAAGACACCGACCGCGACTTCTACATGACGGCGCAGCAGGCCAAAGACTACGGCCTCATTGACGACATCCTCGCCCCGCCGGCCAAAGAAGACAAGAGCAAGAAAGACGGGAAGTAGGGGTAAGGCATCGTGAGCTACCTGATCGGACCGCAACGCTGCTCGTTCTGCCGGCGCTCCATCGAAGAAGTGGGGCAACTCATCCCTGGGCCGGACGGTGTGTTCATCTGCGACGAATGTGTTCACCTGTGCTACGACATTCTGCACGAGCAGAGTGCGGGCAGCGACAGTGACTTCCGCGTGGAGAACGTGCCCTCCCCGCGCGAGATTCTGGCTGAGCTAGATAAGTACGTCATCGGGCAGGACAAGGCCAAGCGTGTGCTCTCGGTCGCTGTCTACAACCACTACCAGCGCGTCAACGCGGGCGGGGCGATTGCCGATGTCGAGCTAGACAAGAGCAACGTCCTGCTCATCGGGCCGACCGGCAGCGGCAAGACGCTGCTGGCGCAGACCCTGGCTCGCCTGCTGGACGTGCCCTTCTGCATCTCCGACGCGACCTCGCTCACTGAGGCCGGCTACGTCGGCGAGGATGTCGAGAACATCCTGCTGCGCCTGATCCAGGCGGCGGACTACGACATCGCCCGCGCACAGAAGGGCATCATCTACATTGACGAGCTGGACAAAACCACGCGCAAGAGCGGCGATAACCCGTCCATCACCCGCGACGTGAGCGGCGAGGGCGTGCAGCAAGCTCTGCTGAAGATCATCGAAGGGACGGTCGCCAACGTCCCGCCGCAGGGCGGGCGCAAGCACCCGCACCAGGAGTTCATCCAGATTGACACGCGCAACATCCTGTTCATCTGCGGCGGCACCTTCGACGGCCTGCACGAGATCATCGCCGACCGCGTGGGCGTCAAGGGCGCGCTGGGCTTCGACAAGGCGGGCGCAGCCAGCAATGTCACCGAGAGCCAACTGCTGCACCAGGTCTCGCCCGAAGACCTGATCAAGTACGGCATGATCCCGGAACTGGTAGGGCGGCTGCCGGTGACGACGGTGGTAGACCCGCTCGACCGCGAGACGCTCGTGCGCGTGCTCACCGAGCCGAAGAACGCGCTCGTCAAGCAGTTCCAGCAGATGTTCGCCCTGGACAACGTGGAGCTAATCTTCACCGACGATGCCTTGCGCGCTGCGGCAGACCTCGCCTCCGAGCGCGAGACTGGCGCGCGCGGCCTGCGTAGCATTGTCGAAGGGGCGCTGCTCGACGTGATGTTCGAGATTCCCTCGCACCGCGACATCATCAAGCGCGTCATCGTGGACGCCGAGGCCATCACCGGGCGCGGTCGCCCGCAGATCGTCGTGGAAGGCGACCAGCAGCTTCAGTGGCGCGACGACGGCTCGCTGACGCACCAGCCTGCCGCCTGATCGCGCCCGCTAACCACGAGTGCCTGTCCCGTCTCCGGCCCGACCTGCCGGAGACGGTTTGTTGTAGGCTTGTGGCTTGCGAGTGCGTGCAAAACCTGTCGGGTAGAGTGGTTGCGCACTTTAGCCTCACCCCCAGCCTCGCTGCGCTCGGCTTGCCCCCTCTCCACGTCGTGGAGAGGGGGCGGCGAGGCGCGTCAGCGCCGAGCGGGGGTGAGGCTTCATCAGGCGTGTGAACCTCATACGCGCCTATGGTATACTGCCGTCGTTGGTCATTACCTGGAGAAGCCATGCGCCGCCCCCAACTCCCCTGGCTGCTGGCGGTCGCGCTGGCCCTGCTGGTCGCGCTGACTGCCTGCACGCTGACCCAGGACAAGCCGCCGCTCATCGTCACGGCGACGCTATCAGCGTCCCTGGATACGCCCGTGCCAACCGAGACGCCGCTGCCGCCCCCGACCGAGACGCCGGTGCTCCTGCCCACCGCGACGCCCGTCCCAACGGATACGCAGCCCGCCGCCTTGACGAGCACGCCCACGCCTGGCACACCTGTACCATCCGCCACGCCCGCGCCCACGCGCACCCGTCCCGGCCCTACCGCGCTGCCGCCGCTCGACGATGGCAGCGGCGGCGTGGTTCCTGGCACGGGCGGCGCAGTCGCTCAGCTTTCGCCTGTTGCCGGGCTAGACGCCCTGCCTGCCACGCTCTACTACCTGTCGGCGGACGGCGGGAGTCCCCAGGTATGGCGGCTGCGCATCGGCCTGGCCTATCCCGAACAGCTTACCTTCAGCCCGGATGGAGTCGCGGCCTTCGACGTGGCCCCGGACGGCACACTGGCCTACCTGACGCCGGGCGGCGGGCTGATCGTCGGCGGGATTCCCCTGCTGCCGCCGCCAGCAGCGGATGGGAGCCAGGCCCAGGTCACGGCTATCGCCTGGGCACCGGGCGGTGTATGGCTGGCTTACACGGTGATCACGCCGGGGGCGGATGGGGCATCGGGCGGGGCGCATGAGGTAGACGGGCTGTGGCTGCGCAGCAGCGACGGCAACACCGTGCGCCTGCAGCCCAGCGTTTACGCGACCGACGAGTCCCGGCGCATCTTCACCGGGCCGCTGCGCTGGCGTCCAGACAGCAGCGAAATCCTGGCTGGCTACGAGGTCGCTGCGGGCGCGGCCTTCTGCCGCGTGAGTCTGAGCAACAGCGCGCTGCTGCCGCTGTGGGACGCGGCAAGCCTGCCGCCCGGCTCCTTCACCACTGCCGCGTGGAACGACAACGGCACGGCGATCATTGCCAGCGGCGCGGGCAGCGTGCTCACCATCGAGCCGGATGCGCTGCAAGCCCGCCCGCTGATCGCGCCCGACTCCGGCTTCTGGCCGGTGGACGCGCGCCAGTTCGCCGAAGGAACGCTGGCCTTCCTGGACGCGCCGCCCGGCGCGCCGCGCGCGATCTATCTCGTGCCGCGCGGGGGGAGCGCGCTTGTGCCCGTCGCCAGCGGGCTGCCC
>Ga0334888_1004135_pt1 | contig 13479 bp, 20 predicted proteins | sample GraSluR1_MG_FD_207227 | JGI IMG/M metagenome (GOLD analysis project Ga0334888, IMG submission 207227) | Sludge microbial communities from methane-producing bioreactor in Wageningen University, Netherlands - Granular Sludge_3_08-R1 | ecosystem: Engineered > Bioreactor > Anaerobic > Unclassified ...
TATCAAATAAATTAGAAGCATGGTTGCCTGAAATAAATATAGAAAATCATAAAGGTTACGATTTTAATGATGAAGAGTATAAAAGAGGCAGTTTTTCATCAATGGAAAATATACAAAATCTACTAATTTATAATGCTAAAGATAGTGCTTCAACACTCTTACTAAGTGATTATTTATTTGCTAATCTATCTGAAGAAAATATAGACGTAGTAGTATTACTTACTGAATTAACTAAAGTATTAATAGATGTAGAATTAAATGGAATCCGTATAGACATTGATAGCATAGCCAACATAAAACAAGCTCTAGAAGAAGAAATAAAAGATTTGTATTCTAAATTATTAACATATCCTGAAGTATACGCAGTAGCTGAGAAGCTTAATAAGAAAATTCTTGAAATAAACTTTAACTCACCACAACAAATAGCAGAGATATTTAAAGCTGGCGGATACCCAGTAATAGAATACACTTCAAACGGAGCCGTGTCCACAGGAGCAAAAGTGTTAAAAATACTAGCAGAAGAACATAAAATACCGTTTGCTACAGACCTGTATGATTACAGAATTAAAACTAAAATTCTTAATGGATTTATAATGCCATACATGGAAGGGGACGTAGTAAAAGAAGATAAAAGAATACATTCTACATTCCATCTTACAGGCACTGTAACGGGAAGGCTTTCTAGCAGTAGTCCTAATTTACAACAATTACCTAGAGGAAATACTGTTAAGCAGTTATTACTTCCAGAAGAGGGGCATCTAATGATAAATGCTGATTACTCTCAAATGGAGCTTAGAGTAATGGCTGCATTGTCTAAAGACCCGACCCTATTAAAAGCGTATAGAGAAGGCATAGACGTACACGCTATGACAGCTTCATTAGTGTATAATGTACCACTAGAGGAAGTATCTAAAGAACAACGCCAAACAGCTAAGATGGTTAATTTTGCTATTCTGTATGGAAGCTCTGCCAAAGGGTTAGCATACAGACTCAATAGACCAGAAGAAGAAATGGAAGACTTTATTACTAAGTGGTATGAGATTTATAGCAGTGTAAAGTTGTTTAATAAACAAATAACCTCTTTTGCTATTGCTAATGGTTATGTAGTTACTCCATTTAATAGAATACGACATTTACCAGACATCTTCTCTTCTAATGGAGGACTAAAGTCTCATGCAATACGACAAGCTAATAATTTTATAATACAGAGCACTGCATCTGACATGACTTTGATGTCCTTAATACAAATTCACAAATTCTTAACAACACATCCTGAATATGATGCTAAAATATTATCAAGCGTACATGATAGTATTGTACTTTCAATTAGACAAGATCAAGTAGTAGAGTTGTTAAAGATATTTAAAACTTTCATAGAGTCTTATTCTTATGATTGGATGCAAGGAATAACTATGGAGGCAGAATTTTCAATAGGAACAAACTATGCAAATCAGGCTACTATTGATGAAATATCTGAAACAGGTATAGTAAAAGCCTTATCCTCATTAGGCGGTGAAATTGATGAATTTGAACCTTTTGAAGACGAAACTAATTTTTAAAGGTATTGCTGGTGGTGGAACGGAAGCACGTTTTATTTGTCCTTTTTGTACATCTAATGGTTATGGAGCAGATCATAGAGGACATTTATACGTAAATATAAATACAGGTAACTTCATGTGTCACCGTTGTACTGCTAGAGGCACTGGAGGATATTTAGAGAAGTACTTAGGATTGCCTCCATCTTTTTTGACTACTAAATCACCAGAAATACCAAAACAACCTACCGTAACTAAAGAAGCTATAGATGAAGTAGTGGATAAAGTAGTACGATTATCTGAAAATGGTTATAATTATTTAATCTCAAGAGGCTTGTCAGATGAACAAATAATAGGCTATAAATTTGTAGAAATACAAAATATAGATGATAGGGTATGTATTCCCTTAATCTTAGATAGTGAAATATTAGGATTTCAATGTAGAACATATTCACAAAAACACCCAAAGTACTTATTTCAGCCAACACATATAAAAATTCATGATACATTTTTTCAATGGGATATAGCTAAATATTATAAAAAAGTATATTTAGTAGAAGGTATTTTTGATGCTATATCTATTGGATTAAATGCAGTAGCATTATTTGGACATTATTTATCTAATAATCAATTTAAGTTATTAATTAATAGTGACATAGAAGAAGTAGTAGTAGTTTTAGATAGAGATACTGAAAAAGAAAGTATTGCTATGAGTAAAAAATTAAGTAGTTATTTTAATAAGGTTGGATATTTAAAATGGGATAATATTCCTAATGAATTAAAAGATATTGATGATATTAATAAGATTTATAGAAATGAGGGAGTAAAATTAGTATTAAAACATCAAATTCAAACAATCTAATAAATACCTTATTAATACTAACTAAAAATGAGATCTTATTTAATAAAGTAAAAGATAACTATTTACATGGAAGTGGATTATATTATCCCACTACATATGATATATTAATATCTGATGAAACTGTAGATATAATGTTAAGAACTTATAAAAGCATTTATTATGATTTTTTTGATAATAATTACGATGTTTTAGATAATATTTTATTAACAATAGAATCTTTTAATATGAATTTACATAAATTATTATAGGGGGCTCTAATGAATACTAAAAGTATATTTATTTCTGATATAACTGAAGCTTTTAAAGTGGATTTAATTAAAACATGGGGAAGTGACAAAGAGATAGCAGACATAGCTAGTATAAGCTACGGAAAAGACGCAGCTCAATATGTTGAAGGATTACTAAAATACCTAATAGCCAACAGACACCTCAGTCCTTTTGAACATGCAGGGTTTACTTTCTATATTAAATTACCAATCTTTATAGCTAGGCAGCTTTTAAGATATAGACACATTTCTGTAAATGAAATGAGTAGAAGATATACAACAAATAAGAATAAACCGTTTGAATTTTATATTTCAGATGAATTAAATACTGATAATGATTTTTCTACAAGCAACGTACCTTTATCGGTAGGGTTAATAAAGTCTTTAGTGAAAGAATACGAATATTATATAGACATGAAAGTAAAACCAGAACTGGCTAGAACCATATTACCAGTAAACTTACTAACTGAAATGTATTTATCTGTAAATATACGAGAGCTTATGCACATATTATATCAAAGACTTGAGTCTCATGCACAAAAAGAAATAACAATAATTGCAGAATTGATGTTAGATCATTTTAAAGATGAGTTTCCAATAAGTTCTGCTTACTTTTTAGAATTATATAAGGAGGAGTAACTGTGAGTAATGAAGCACTAACATGGGCAATTAAATACTATAATGCAGTAACAGACCCCTTAGATGTTTATCAAACTAGCAACTTTAAAATTTATCGTGAAAATGCTCTATATTATGGTGCATTACATGAAGAAAACTCTAAAGCTTGGGTACATAAGGCAGATATATACTTAATAAAATATAGAGAGTATATATTAGATAAACTTGAAGAGTTTTTTGACATGGAAATAGATAAATTTTTACATTTGGAAAATTATGCTTATGAACTGAAAAGTCCATTACAGATAATTAAGGAGGGTGACTAATGGGAGAAAAAATTAAAGCCATGTCTGAACTTAAATTTAGTTTATTAAATAAAGCTCCTATGACAATAAAAGCAAATGTATTGTTAGAGCTTATAGAGGGAAATACTGCATTTGAAAACGAGTGCCTAATTACTGTAGACAGGGATTTAGTTGAAAAAAATCCTTCTGTAAAACAAATAATACCATATATAGTGCTTGTAGACTATGATAATCGTGTAATTTCTTATAAAAGAAAAGGAAGCGAAGATAGGTTACTAGGTAAGAACTCTATAGGTTTTGGAGGGCATTGGAAAGAAAGTGAAACTTTTATGGAATGTTTAACAAGAGAATTAAAAGAAGAAATAAATTTAGATATAAATTTAATAAATGAATTATATTTACTGGATTTAATATATACTGAAGAAAGTGAAGTAGACAAAGTACATGCAGGAGTATTAGTGTTGGGAATACTGCCCCCTTTACATACTTCAAATCTAACTGCATCAAAAGAGATAGCACATGCAAGTGTTGAAGATATAGATGATTTAGATGTACTAAAATTAGAAAATTGGAGTTTAATAGCGTATAGTTATCTAGTAAATGCCATAGCACTAAACAAAAGACTAAACTTAGGTCACTTTACAGACCTTTTATTATCGGAGGATTGTTATGAATAACTCTAATTATATAACACAATTAATAATAACAGCTATTCTTGTATTTGCAATAATTATATTTATAATAGCTCCTTTCTTAGTATTACTAATTATGCTGTTGCTTAACTTTGCATTATCCTTAAACATAGTACTAACCTACTGGCAGCTTGTAGCAGCGGGAGCGGCTATACAGCTAATAGGAGTGCTGCTAGCACCTACTCTGCGCCCCTACACAAAAATTAACTGAACTGTAACACGGGCAGTGAACGCCCGTGTTATACTGTTACTAAGGAGGAAGATTTAATGAGGATTCAGGTATTATCACGGGCTGACGCACGACTGCTCTCTCCTGATGAAAAGTGTGCGATCATCTCAATAACTAATACGCCTAACGATATAATTAAATTTGAATATAACAATAATATAAAAGGAGTTTTGAGATTACACTTTTACGATGAAGACCATATATCTATACTACAATATAATGATGCTACTAAACTTAAATTATTTAAAATAGCAGATGCTTTAAAAGTACTTACTTTTTTTGAAAGTGTTAAAGATAAAATTGATGTCTTGTATATCCATTGTCAAGCAGGCATCTCTAGATCCCCTGCAATAGCAGCAGCACTATGTGATCTTTATTGTATAGAGTCTAATGCTAACTGGTTTTTTAATTATTCACCTAATTTTTTTGTATATAGAAAAATGATGGATTCTTGGGAACTTTTTATTGAAACAAAGGAGGAAACAAAAGAAGATGAGGATATTTGATAGATTAAATCAGCTTTGGATAGATAAACCAATAGTTGAATTAAAAGTTGGAGATTTAATTAAACACGATGATGAACAACCCGCTATTGTAGAAAAGATAACTACTAATACTAATAATACTATAATTGTATACCTTAAACCATACTTAGGAGGAGATTAAAATGATTTATAAGCTAACTTATACTGATCCAGAACTTAAAGAAATTTTTAAAACCAAGTGGAATATTAATGCCGATACTATATATATACGAGGACTCTCATTTTCTGAGGATCTTGTTAATTGGAGCGATCCAAATTTTGAACTAGCAGTACTGCTAGAAATGGAGCTGGCTACCAAAACAAGAGATGATATTATTATGGAAATAACAGACATAGAAGACCCTAGGATGACTATAGAATCTTTATTTCAAAAAGATGGAGAACTTACTACATTCTCTAAAGCACTAGAAATGTTTAATTGGACACCAATAGATAAGGGAATATTAGATGAAAATAAGGAACTAGTAAAAATGTATGGCGTATCAGCTAATGTTCCTATTATAGCATTTAGTGAAACGTCAGATAGAGGACTATTGTTTACAGATAATTATTTAATAATACAGGATAGAAATAATTTGTCTGTTTATAATATGGACACACAGACTAATGTTTTGCCATTGGAAGGGGATGTATTTGAAAAATATATGATACTTGTAAAATCTATGTTTGAAGCAATATCTGAAATGTCAATTAGTAAGGAGTAATTATGGTAAGCTTAATACATAAAGATAAAATCCCGCATGAGCATGTCAGGATTGATAGTTATATTAATAATGATACAGTATTAGCTAAACTACACTATGCCAACACCACAGAAGAAAAATTTACTCAATTTCCTATATTAAACCATTTTACAGGCGGTATTCATATTTTTATGAAAAATAGATATACTCTTATTTATCCTACAGCTACTCGGCTTTTGTTAGAACCAATACCGTGTGAATTTAATATTTGCACAGATTATATAGAAGGTAATTATGTAATACCTTATATTTTTGAAGGTAAAGTGTATTATTCAGGGCAGTATAAATTTGAAGATGAAGCTGTTGAAATAGCAAAATACTATTCAACAGAAGTTCATTATTCTTTTATTAAATATTGTTTTACTAAAAACATATATCTAACATTTGTAGCTATTCCAGAAGATGGAGTATATGAGAGGGGGTTATATTTAGCATATTCACAAGATTTTAATGGTAATATATATCCTTTAACTAAATCTTTTGAGACTAATAAAATTTATGTATATGAAAATATAGAAGTTCCAAAACTTATAAATACTGTTAATTGTTATAATATAAAAACTAAACCAGAACTGTTGAGTTTTTACAATGAAAACACAGATTCTTCTACATTTTTAGTTAATTTTGATAATAAAAGCTATATAGTAAAGCCTGTAATTAAAGAAAATATTAATAAAGAGCTATTAGATTGGGCTAGATTAGTTATAGAAGATAGAGAAAATGAAATACCTGATGAAGAAATAAGACGAATATTAGTAATAATGTTTGATGATATAGTTACACTATATTTATCATTTAAGGACATGGTTAAAAAATACAGATCTAAATCAGCTATTTTAGAGGATATTGAATTTTTACCTAATTATTTTAATACAATGTTATTCTTATTTGATGAAAAAGAAACCGAAGCTATGGAATTACTAACTAGATACTATTTTAATAGAGTTATAGAAGTTTTTAACTTAGATATGAATACAGAGGAGTATAAAAGTTATGTTTAAAATACCCATAAAACAGTCTTTTCTATTAAGATTGGCTTACAATGAACTTAATTATCCTAATTCAGCTAACTATGTACGAAGAGACTATCTACTATCTTGTATAAAACAGTTTTTAAATATGGATCTATCTACTTTAGTTTATGAAAATTACAGGCACACTGAAGGAGATTCCCTAGGCATCTCATCAGTAAATATTATAGAAGAGGAAGACATGTATCTAATTCATGTTCACGGCTTTATTAATAGTCAGATAGACGTTACTATTATTCCAAAGTCTAAAATTGATAGCAGTCTAATATGGCAGCAATAACTAGGAGGTATGTGTGGTTTATAAAGTAGTATCCAAGGAGTACCCAGACTATATAATTTGTTATTTTAAAGGCTTACAAATGTCTAAAAATGGTACAGACTGGTATGAGCAGACACTAGAGGATTTAATGATTTTATCTGAATTAGAAAAAAATGATCAATTTGTTTTTGTGCCTACTACTGAAATTGAAGATGATAGAACGCCTGTAGCAAAATATCTTAATAGAACTGATTTACTATCTCTTGAAAACGCATGTAAAACAATAGGATTTAACTATTATAATACTGATAAAGGAGGAATGTTAAATTGTAAAAGAGAAGATGAAAAAGCACATGAATTAACTGTAATATATGATGGGGACGCTCATGTTATAGTTTATTGTCCTATCTGCAATTGTGGATTAGTTAATATGCTAGCATTGCTATTTGTAGTTGATGATTTGTCAATAGAATTACTTACAGTTGATATATCTGATGATGTAGTGTGGAGATGTATAGATGAAAATGAATTAAATGAACTTTTAACTCTATTAGAAAATAACAAAATAGGTATAAGTTTAAATAGAGGGGATGAATAATAGTCAACGACCCACGGATAAATCCGTGAGCTTGTAAAAGCTCGAGTTGACCAGCTTAAGTGTTTTGGGCACTACGTTACGGGCGAATATATAGGCACTCCGGGGTAACGCCACCAGCTCCGGACTCTGCGGTGGACGGTTAAACAGGTCGAGGGTCTAGACCAGTGTCGTTCATACAAAACCGCCCGATAACATTAGCGAGGTGGACTTTACCGGCGCAAGTCGAGAATTGAGAGGTAACTATCTATGCAACGTGTATTTGTAGTTGACAAAAATCGAGATCCACTAATGCCATGCCACCCGGCGCGTGCAAGAGAATTGTTAAAAAACGGGAGGGCAAAAGTGTTTCGCCGCTACCCGTTTACCATCATCCTGTTGGATCGTGAAGGCGGGGATGTCCAACCGGTCACACTGAAGATTGATCCGGGCAGCAAAACCACCGGGTTGGCACTGGTCGCCGACAGTAAACGTGGAAAACGCGTGGTGTGGGCGGGAGAACTAAATCACCGTGGCGAACAGATAAAAGCGGCGTTACTATCGAGAAAGCAGTTGCGACGCGGACGCAGATCGCGCAAGACACGCTACAGACAGCCGCGTTTCGACAATCGCCGCCATGCCGAGGGCTGGATACCACCCTCGCTACAGAGTCGGGTAGATAACGTACTGACTTGGGCAGGACGTCTATCTAGGTTTATACCTATATGCAATATAAGTATGGAACTAGTAAAGTTTGACACACAGGCCATGCAGAACCCGGAAATAAGCGGTGTTGAGTATCAGCAGGGTGTACTGATGGGATACGAAGTACGCGAGTACCTGCTTGAGAAGTGGGGCAGAAAATGTGCTTACTGCGGTGCAACAGACATACCACTGGAAATTGAGCATGTTATCCCGAAGTCACGTGGCGGGTCAAACCGGGTAAGCAACCTAACTATAGCTTGTACCGAGTGCAACCAGCGCAAAGGCAATCAGACAGCGGAGGAGTTCGGCTATCCTGCAATTCAAGGCAAGGCGAAGCAGCCGTTGAAAGATGTAGCGGCAGTGAACACAACTCGCTGGACGCTGTATCGACGCTTAAGGCAGTGTGGTTTACCGCTTGAAGTAGGCACAGGCGCACGTACTAAATACAACCGGACTAAGCAGAACTATCCAAAAGAACACTGGATCGACGCGGCCTGTGTTGGTGTCAGTGGTGAAAAAGTGTACATAGCTTCTGGCACAACACCGCTGGTCGTTAAGGCTACTGGTCGTCAGTCACGCATCATGTGCCGCCCGGATAAGTACGGTTTCCCGCGCACGAAAGCTAAACAAGGCCGTGTTCACTACGGTTTCCAGACGGGCGACATCGTGCTGGCAACAATTCCTGAAGGTAAACATACCGGGCTACATATTGGACGTGTGGCAGTTCGTAACAGACCATCGTTTCGACTGAACGATTTTGATGTGCATCCAAAATACTTAAAAGTTTTGCATCATGCAGACGGATACAGTTATCAGTGAAAGGAGGGAGCGCCATTCCTCACCGCGCTGAAGCACGGTGTCCCATGGCGCAATTTATATGGATAAAGATTTTTCTAAAAAAGACACACTTATTAACAGGTTATCAGATACGATAGCCGACCTGTCTCCAAATCATGCAGATATAATTTTAGATTTTTTTAATTATCAAATTGATGCTTTAGAGGTATTTATTCATAAACAGTATGATTACGGGCCGAGTAACGTAGCTAACTTTGGAGATATAGGTATTCTTATTAGACTAAATGATAAAATAGAAAGACTAAAAAATCTAATGATGTCTCAAAGTAAAGTACACAATGAAAGCATAGCAGACACATGGTTAGATATATCAAATTATGGCTTGATAGGTCTGATGTGTGTAGAAGATAGTTGGCCATCACAAAACAAATTTAAATTAACTAAGATTACAGAACCATGATTTACTTTTTAGTAGCTATAATGATGATAATAATTGCTACTGTTGGAAGAATCATATATGTTAAATGGACACAAAGTAAAAATAGAGTATATTGGTATATTTTAGAAGATAGTAAATTAGTATTTGAAGGTTATGAATATTATATCCCTGAAATTGGTACAATAATAGAATATACTACTATAGATGAAAAAGAATCTAAGATCTACTTATGGTCAGGAGTTGTTGTTGATGTAATAATTAGAAATCTTATAACAGATGACCTTCCTACTATACTAATTGAAGTAGCCGGTACTATAAACACCTGCACATTGTTAATTTAGCAGATATTCATTAAAATTAGGAGGTAATATATGAGACTTGCTTATGAATGGGATCTTATTAACAATATACATTATAAGGACGATGACATATTATGCTTTAAAAATTATAAAACACAAGAAACATTACTCATCTGTGCAAACTGTTGTGCAGTATACGACTATAATTCAAGATCAGGTAAAATGTTTATAGATAGAGACATTCAATTTAAAAATATATTGGTAATATATTTGTATGAAGATATTATACATACATTAAAATTTGATGATCTTAATTATAAACGCACTTTTACTAAAACACAGAAAGAGCCAAATATTGATGCTGAAATTATTATGTTAACCTCAGAAATTATTGAGAATGCTGTAGCTCAATTAAAGCTATTGGAGTTGATAACTGATGCTAGACGGCTGGGAGTATAAGAATATTGAATATTTAGAAATACGTTGTCCTTTATGTAAAGCTACAAATTATGTAATTTTTACTCAAAGGATAGCACCGTGCAAAATGTGTGGATATAATATTATAGATATGTCACCAAAAGAACAAAATTTAGTACAAATTGTAAGAGTAATTCCTGAAAATATAACGTTTATTCTTAGGTGGATAGATAAGCCAGTTACTTTAGAAGCTGTAGGAGACTCATTTGTTTTAATGATAGAAAATTTAAATATAGGGGCTATGCAAGATGATTATTTAGTTAAGTACATGGATGGAAGAGTAAAAAAATTACCTTCTGATTGGTTTAATCATGTATAAAAAAGAATTATTGCAAGAATATAAAATAAAAAATAAATTAACTAGAGATTATTTTTGTGAACCATTAGATATTTCTTATTCATATGCCTGTAAATTACTTACTGGACACATAACTCCTTCTTGGAAAATAGCTAAACGAGTAGCTAAATTCTTAAAAATGGACATAACTGAAATATTTGACGAAGAAACTTATGCAACTATAGACAAAAAAGTTGAAGATGCAATAAGACTTATGCAACATTATGAACCAGAAGAAGGGTATTTTTTAGCATTTAGTGGTGGTAAAGATTCAATAGTATTATATGATATTGCTGTAAAAGCAGGAATTAAATTTGATGTCCATTACTGTAATACACAAATAGACCCTCCTGAACTAAGGCTATTTATTAAAAAATACTATCCTGATATTGATTGGATAAATCCAAAATTAAGTATGTTTCAGTTAATAGAAAAACATAGAATGCTACCTACTAGAAGAATACGTTATTGTTGTAGATATTTGAAAGAGACAACTGCAAAAGGTAGAGTACTATTGGACGGTGTCAGAGCTTCAGAATCTTATACTAGAAGTCTCTATGATAGATATAATGTAAGAAAAGATAAAGAAATACTACATGGTATATTAGATTGGACTGAAACAGAGATATGGTTATATATAATAACTAGAAAACTACCTTACTGTAAATTGTATGATGAGGGTTTTACTAGATTAGGCTGTATAGGGTGTCCAATGGCTACCAGAAAGCAAAGAGAGTTTGAATTTGAAAGATACCCGTCTATAAGAGAAGGGTTTAAACGAGCATTACGTAATGCGTATGCAAAAAAACCTAATACTTATTTTGGTACAGATGTAGAAGCATACTTTGAATGGTGGATGAGCGAGGAATCTGTAGATAATATAGATAAATTTAAAGGTTGGCAGTAGTCAACTACTAATAGTAGGTGTTACAGAGTACAAAGAAGACATACAACCACTAACAAAAGTTGAAAAAAATTTAGATAACCTAACTAAGAAATATAAACTCACTATTGCTACAAATCAAAACAATATAGAGTCCACTCTACGAAAAGTAGAAATTTGTGGATATTTAGGAGGAGTGTCAAATACCCCACGGCTAAAGCCGGGAGCTTGTAAAAGCTCTATTTGACTAGCCTAAGTGTTTCGGACACTACGTTACCGACAAATGTATAGGCACCGTAGGATACGTTCCCAAGTCTTACGCTCTGCGGTTAGTGGTTAAACAGTCCTGATGGGTAGGAACAGTGCTGCTAACGAGAAACTGTCGGATAACATTGGCGATGGGAAGATTACTCCGTAAGGAGGTAGGCTATCAGTTAGCCTACACGGGGCCGGAGAAATCCGGCTCCTTACCACTATGTGAAAGGAGGCAGGCGGCTTCCTCCCCACAGCTAAAGCAGGGGGTCTCCGCCGATTAATTACAATGATATATATAGATTCATTGAGTAATATATGGAATTTCACACTAATAAGCAAAATCAAAATTACACAAGAACCACAAGATTTTGAAATAATAGCTATAGGACTAGGGTTAGATGATAGTAATAATTGTATAGAGATCTTTCCAACTAAAAAACTAGCTCTAGATTTTATAAACTGGCTAACCAGCTGCTGGAAAGATAACCTGTCTAAAATCTCATATATAGAATATTGTAAAGACTCAGACTACAAGCGAACAGTTAATGAATTACTATATAATAGTTCACTATATAATGGTAAGTCAATACCATTAAAAGGTTGCGATTAGTGATTTTATTCCGAAACGCAACCTTTATGCGATGATTGTCTTAAAATATTAAAAGAAAGGGGGGTAACTTATGATTCCGAAGTTTAGAGTATGGCTAAAGAAAGAAAAAGAAATGTACCCAGTTTATACGCTTTTATTCACTCCTACCGGAGAACTAGAGCACGTTGTTCCTTTAAATACAGAAGAATACAAGACAAACAACTATTATTGGTCTGATCCAGAAAGTATTGAAGATGTGGTGCTTATGCAGTCAACAGGAGTCAAAGACTGCACTGGCACGGAAATCTACGAAGGCGATATAGTAGAGATAACCTATGATAAACGGGTTTGGGACGCCATACCAGCGTATTGTGGCAGCAGGAAAGCGAAGTATGACTACCTCATAGAGTCTTTAGAAGACTTTTTCTATACAAGGAAAAGTAACCATATAGCTGATAGTGAGTTAAAAGTATTAGGAAACATCTACGAGAATCCTGAACTAAAAAAAGGAGGTAATTCATGAGTATAGAAACATTCAAGAGAGAAGTGTACGAAAAGATAGTAGATACATTATTCAAGCTAGGCTACTGTAGAGACGAGTTTGAAGTATATCTATACGAACACACAGACTCAACACCATATGTGCAAGGCAGCATATGTATTTACATGACGAAATGGGACGATCTAAGAGGCTTTTATGTATATGCTGACGAGGCTGTAGGCATATACATTGGAACCAACAACGATAACGTTCCATTCTCAATAGCCAGCCTTTCAGCTGCCATAGCCAATCTTAGAGAACAGTTTATTGCTGAAACTAAATATAATTCCTGCATCATCTGCGGTAGACTAACAACAAACAAATGGAATGAGTGTGATGAGTGTTATGCTAAAAGGATAAATAATCAATAAAAAGGAGGTAAAATAATTAATGAAAACAACCTTAGCTATAATTTTAATACTGAGTATAATATTCAGTATACTGGGTTTATTGACTAGCACCATCCTGCAGAGCAGATACAGACAAACTCTATATAA